>Ga0070685_10000492_pt1 | contig 22893 bp, 21 predicted proteins | sample KBSS13LmetaG_FD_65651 | JGI IMG/M metagenome (GOLD analysis project Ga0070685, IMG submission 65651) | Switchgrass rhizosphere microbial communities from Kellogg Biological Station, Michigan, USA - KBS S1-3L metaG | ecosystem: Host-associated > Plants > Roots > Rhizosphere ...
GAACTCGCGCTGCTTCACCTCCAGCTGGTTGGCCACGTTCAGCAGCCCCATCTGGATGCGCTCCTGCGTCATCGCATCCTTCAGGAAGGTGAGGTGGTCGCGGAAGAAGAGGATGCTCTCCGGCTCCAGCACCTTCTCGTCCGCGCCCACGTAGTGCTCGAAGAAGATGGCCGACATCGGCGTCACGTACTCGTGGCTGAAGCGGATGTCGGTCTTCACGAAGCCGCTGTCCCCCGGCTGCACCCAGGGCACCCCCACGGCGTCCCTGGACAGGTCGGTCACCCAGTGGCGCGCGAAGATCTTCTCGGCCAGCGTCATGGGCCGCGGCCCCGCGCCGTGCGTGCCGCCGGGCGCGCCCAGCGTGTCGGAGCGCACGTTCGAGGTGGAGGTGGCCACGAACTGAGCCGCGGCGCCGTCGATCCCGGTGTCGGGGCCGGGCTGGTCGTACTCGCCGCTGCCGCGCAGCATGCGCACGTCCTGGCGGTCCAGGTCCTCCGCCGTCTCGCCCGCGCCGTGGCAGGAGATGGGCGGCGTGCGCACCGCGCCCTGCAGGCGGGCGACGTTGTAGTTGAAGAGCCCGCCGTGCTCGATGATGCCGCGGGTGATCTCGTCGGCCCCCTCGGTGAACTCGGAGAGGGGGATGGTCTCGCCGCGGCGGATGCGCTCGATCAGCTCGAAGTTGGTGCTGGTGAGCACGCCCAGGTTCTGGCAGTTCTCGCGGTAGATGCGCTCGATGTTCTCCGCGATCACCACGCGGATGCCGGCCATCATCTCCGCGTACGGGCTCTGCTCGCGGCTCGACCCCTTCCCCCGGCGCTTGCCGCTGACGGAGGCCACGAAGCCGCCCTTCTTCACGCTCCCCTGGCGGATGGGGAACTCGGTCCCCGCCTTGAGCCCCAGGTAGGGGAACTCGCCCAGCGTCTCGTCGAAGTAGTAGCAGATGTACGCCGGCGTGATCTCGTCGGTGGAGATGTTGTCGCGCAGCTTCGCGCGCACCTCGTCGGTGAGCTCCAGGTCCTCGCCGTCGAGTTGGCGGCGCACCGCCTCGGCGTCGTCCACCAGGAAGAGGACGCGCCCGTGCAGGCGCACCTCGGGGGGGAGCTTCTCGATCTTCCGCGTGAGCAGCGAAGCAATCATCGGGTATACCCGTGCGTAGAAATGCGTTGGTTCGGTCGAGCCCCCAAACATGGACCCGGCGTCGGTCCCGTGCAAGCCGCGGGGATGGGAAACGGGCCGGGCGTGGGCACCCGGCATCACGTACTGCAACGTGGAGCGGTTCAGCGATCTCTCCGCGGCTCTGCGTCTCTGCGTGATGCTTTTGCCAGGTTCCGATTTACCCCCGTGCCTGCTTCGATTACCTTCCGTGGCGCCCCTCCAACGGAGCACGCGATGCGCTCGATTCTTACCCTCTCCCTGTTGATGCTCGCCGCGGCGCTCCCGGCACGGGCGGCCGCACAGCGCTATGCGCGGCCGGTGGGCGATCCGTCGGCGGTGGACACGACCGTGGCGTTCGCGACCGGCGACGTGGTCCGGGTCTCCGCCTATCCCAAGATGTCGAGCGGGATCGAGCTCTGCGGCACGGTGGGGCGCGGGATACGGTGGGGAAAGCTGATGTTCGCGCGCACCGAGGCGGAGACGAACAGCGCGCAGCAGGCGGTGGTGAGCTTCCCCTCCAGCGGCGCCACGCCGCTCTGCGAGACGCACCGGCCGAGCGGCGGCGACTGGCTGGTGGTGACCTTCGCCCGGCCCATCCGCGACGAGGTGGGGCGGATCGCGCGCATCACCGTGGGGCAGGTGGTGCTCCCGCGCGCGCCGCTGGAGGGCAAACGCGTCACCTTCACCTGGACGCGTGAAGGACCCTTCGACGTCCCCTCCACCACCCCGCCGCCGGACACGCTGGGCCCGCCGCGGCCGTAGGCGGGCCGGCGGCGACGCCATCCTCGCCGACTTCCATGGACATTCTCGTCCTCTCCCAGGCGCAGGTCGAGGCACTGCTCCCGATGCCCGACTGCATGGAGGCCGTTGCCGGCGCGTTGCGGGCGCTCTCCGCCGGCGACGCGCGGCTGCCGCTGCGCACCGTCGTTCCCCTCCCGGACGGGCGCGGCGTGTTCGGCGCGATGCCGGCCTGGGTCGGCGACCCCGCGACGCTCGGGATCAAGGTGATCACCGTCTTTCCCGGGAACCACGGGTCGCGGCTGGACTCCCACCAGGGCGCGGTGCTGCTCTTCGACACCGACGACGGCCGCCTGCTGGCGGTGCTCGACGCCAGCTCCATCACGGCCGTGCGTACCGCCGCCGCCTCCGGGGTCGCGACGCGGGCACTGGCGGGCGAGGGCCCGGCCGACCTCGCGCTGCTGGGCGCGGGGGTGCAGGCGCTGACGCACCTGCAGGCGATGCGCGTGGCGCGTCCGCTGGCGCGGATCCGCGTCTGGAGCCGCAGCGTGGAGCGGGCGCGCGCCTTCGCCCGAGCCGCGCGCGAGCGCCTGGGCGAGGCGGTGGAGCCGGTCGAACGGGCGGAAGACGCGGTGCGCGGCGCTTCGCTGGTGTGCACCGTCACCTCTTCCCGCGAGCCGGTGCTGCGCGGCGAGTGGCTGGCGCCGGGAGCGCACGTGAACGCGGTGGGCGCCAGCCAGCGGACGGCGCGCGAGCTCGACGCCGAGGCGGTGCGCCGCGCCCGGCTCTTCGTGGACCGGCGCGAGTCGGCGCTGGCCGAGGCCGGCGACTTCCTCCAGGCCCGCGACGAGGGCGCGGTGGGGGACGACCACATCGTCGGCGAGCTGGGCGAGGTCCTGCTCGGCACGATCCCGGGGCGGCGCTCGGCCGAGGAGATCACCCTCTTCAAGTCCGTGGGCGTTGCGGTGGAGGATCTCGCGGCCGCGCGCCTGGTCTACGCGCGGGCGACGGCCGCCGGCACCGGGACGCGCCTCGAGCTGGGCGGCGAGCGGCACGACGGCTGATACCACATCTCTCTGTGCCTCTGCGTCTCTGCGTGAAACGGCAGTTACGCACTCGGTTCATCATTGACCTGGGGGGAGCATGCCGTCAGCGGTCCACGAGCTCACCGCTCCCACCCTCGACGAGGTGCGCGACGCGGCGCGGCGGCTGCGAGGGGTGGCGCCGCGCACGCCGCTGGTACGGCTCCACCTCCCGGCCGGCGCCCCGGAGGTGTGGCTGAAGCTCGAGAACCTGCAGCCGATCGGCTCGTTCAAGCTGCGCGGCGCCGGCAACGCGATGCTGAGCGCGCCGCGCGAGCTGCTGGAGCGCGGCGTCTACACCGCCAGCGCCGGCAACATGGCCCAGGGCGTGGCGTGGCTGGCGCGCGAGTTCGGCGTGCCCTGCACCGTGGTGGTTCCCGACCACGCTCCGCAGACCAAGCTGGCGGCCATCGAGCGGCTCGGCGGCCGCACGGTGAAGGTCCCGTTCGATCGCTGGTGGCAGGTGCTGGTGGAGCACGCATACCCCGGGATCGAGGGGGTCTTCGTGCACCCGGTGTCGGACCGGGCGGTGATGGCCGGCAACGGCACCGTCGCGCTCGAGATCCTGGAGGAGCTGCCGGATGCCGACGCGATCCTGGTCCCCTACGGCGGCGGCGGGCTGTCGGTGGGGATCGCGGCGGCCACCCGCGCGCTGCGCCCCGAGACGAAGGTGTATGCCTGCGAGGTGGAGACGGCCGCGCCGCTGCGCGCCTCGCTGGCCGCGGGGCGGGCGGTGGCGTGCGAGTACACCGCCAGCTTCGTGGACGGCATCGGGGGGAAGAGCGTGCTCGCCGAGATCTGGCCGCTGGCGAGCACGCTGCTGGCGGGCGTGTTCACGGTCTCGCTCGAAGAGGTCGCGGCCGCGATCCGGCTGCTGGTCGAGCGGACCCACGTGGTGGCGGAGGGAGCGGGCGCGGCCTCCGTCGCCGCGGCGCTCCGGGGCGTCGTGGACGCGCGGCGGATCGTGTGCGTGGTCTCGGGCGGCAACATCGACCCGGCGAAGCTCGCCCGGATCCTCGTGGGCGAGCTGCCGTAGGCGGCCGCGAGGCCGCGGCGGGTTGAGGAAAGCCCGTATTTTCGTTAGATTTTCCGCACGAGGGGCCTTAGCTCAGCTGGGAGAGCGCCTGCTTTGCAAGCAGGAGGTCACCGGTTCGATCCCGGTAGGCTCCACTTCGCGCCAAGCGCGCCCGGACCGCATTCGCGGCCCGGGCGCGCTTTCGCGTTCACTGCTGACCGGTGCTACTGGCGGATGAGAACCACCGTGCGAGACGGAGTGGAGAGACTGGTCGTCACCTCGAGCCGCAGGGTGCTCCCGATCGGTCCGCGGATGGATGCACGCACATCTTCGAGGGTTCGATTCGCGGTCGAGAACCCATCGACAGACAGCACGATCAGGCCGGCAGTCAGTCCTGCCCGGTCCGCGGGTGTTCCTCGGGTGACCCCTCTGATGCTTGGATAGTACCCGGATGCAAGGGAGAAGCCCACCACACCCGTATCGTTCCGCACGCACCAGAGGCTGTTCTGGTCGTCTGGTACCGCCCACCGGTAGCCCGGATCGCAGTGCCACCGTCCCACCGTATCCGACCGCACGACATGCGTGTTATACGCGTGCTCCATCCCCGGAATCCAGACCCTCGGCTCCAAACCGATGAACTGTTCGTTGGTCTTGAAGTCGTAGACCACTGCGTCGGTACAGGCTACGGGCGCTGAGAACCGGGCGGCACCCGCCAACTGGAACGTGCGCTCCGTGTATCCTTCCGAAAAATCGTCGTCGAACGCGAGAGAAAAGACAGGCGTGGCTGCGTTGCTCCAGTAGAGCCGCTGCTCGCCCGGCTGAAGTGTGCGGCTCTCGGACGTGCCGGACCAGCGCACGGTGTAGCCGAGCGCGTACTGCGTTGCATTCGTCACGCAAATGGCCCTGAGCTCCACCGGAGGCGTCGGGGCGGGGGGTGGCGGCGGAGGAGGCCGCACCTCTCCGTTGCCCTGCTGGTATTGTTCGTTCAGCTGAGCGAGGGCCTGGCCGATCGTGCGCATGGTCGATCCCGGCGGGGCGAGGATGGCATTGTTCGGGCCCCAATGCAGGTCGCTGATCTGCCCGTCCCGCACCTCCAGGATGAGCTTCGTCCAGAGGTTTCCGCCGAACGCGCTCTCACCGTATAGCGTCAAGCTTGCGTCCCAGCCGTTTGCCCGTCGAGTCGCCCCGTCGTAGGACACGCTCTGATAGGTGGCGGTAGGCCACGCGAAGAAGAACAGCAGCTGTCCCACATCATTGACGAACCGCTGGAGGCGGTTCTCGTCGGCGCTGCGCTGGGAGCACCCCGGCTGAGGAGTGCCAAACAGTGCCAACACCGCCAGTAGCAAGACGACCAGCAGTCGTGAAGGGTACCGGTTCGCTCCAGGAGACCCGGCAGTCGGTAGATGGTTGATAGGGCGCATGAAAGCTCTCACTTCCTTTGGTCATTAAACGTGTATGGACTGAACAACGGAAGACGTCTCATGAAGCCGGCTACTGTCCAATCAGGGTAGTGTGCTGTCGCGATAAGGTCAATATTTGAAAACGCGCACGTCTGTCGGCACAAGGCGAACGCATTTCAGTTCGCCGGCCCGCATACCCGAACAGTGCAGAGACGCGCGGTACTTCGACTGCACGCTCGGCTGCTCGCATCTCACGTACTGCCAGACCCGCACCGAGCTGACCGCCAACCTGGACCGCGCGCAGTCCCGGCTCCTCATCGTACCGCGCCCGGGCCGATCCACGGTCCGGGCGCGTTTGCGCGTGGTGCCCCCAAACTTCTTCCAATCTTTCGTAACCGCTGTATTTGCTTTGAGATCCGCGTGCGCCGCACGACCGGCGCGGGGCGGACATTGATAGTGATCGGGCAAGACTATGATACCTCGCTGCTACCCTTCCTCCCGCAACGCTCGCCCATCAGCCCCTTGCACGGAGGCCGCCGATGTCCGGATGACCAGCGACGAGGACGGTGCGCCGGGCGATCGATGCAACGTGGTGCCGGGTGCATGGCCGCAGCGTGATGCACACCGCCACGTGAGGCGCGGTACGGTGGGTTTCGAAGATCGATGCTGGCGGAGTTGGACGTGAACGCGGCGAAGCCAGGAGCAGTCCAGGGAGTGGCAGGGCAACGGGCGTCGGGTCCTGCGGGGGACAATGGTCGATCCACCCAGAATGAGCGGCACCTTCATGAGCAGCACCCTTCATGTCGCAGGACCCGACGCGGCCGGCACCTCCCCCCGGGCGGGCGAAGCGCCGACGCGTCGCGGCCGACGGCGATCGGGAATCGACCTTTGAGAGCAGGGCGGGGGGCGGGCTTGCGGGCATGCTCGTGCCGGCGGTGCCTCCCTCGCGGACGTTCATCCTTTCACCCTTTGCCACAGGAGCACCCATGAGCGACCCCGGAACCTTCTCCCAGGCCGTCAGCCCCAGCCTGGCCCGCGTGCTGGCGAACGCCGCCAACGCCGCGTTCATCCAGGGCCCCGTCGGCACCCAGTTCTACATCGTGTGCCGCTGGGGAGACGTGAACGAAGGCGTCAACCCGGACCAGGCCGTGCTGGACCCGTACAACGTGCAGCAGCCCGTCGCCACCTACGCCGAGGCGGTGGCGGTGGCGGCCAGCCTGAACGGGACCCCGTCGAGCGACGAGTACGGCGTGTTCGGGCCCTTCGAGTACACCCACTCCGGTTTCGCCGACATCCCCACACCGGCGGAGCAGGCGACCATCTCCCAGGTCCAGGTGATCGCGCAGGGCGGTCCCGATCCGGACGGCGACTTCTTCCCCATCCAGGGGCAGGCGGCGGACGCGATGTTCTGGAGCATCGAGGCGGTGCAGAAGTTCGTGGTCCCCTACTACATCCAGACGTACGGGCCCGAGTTCGGCAACGTCGTGCTGCAGAACTTCAACGACGCGGACCTCGCGCTGGTGGTGCACATGCCCTGGTCGGAGTACGCCGAAGTCGGGCCCGGCGGAGTGTTCGAGCAGACCGACGCCGCCGGCACCGCGACGGGGAGCAGTGGCGGCACTGCGACAGGCGGCGGCACCACGACGGGTAGCGGCCCCGCGACGGGTAGCGGCCCCGCTCAGGTGACCGGTGCACAGGCGCCGGGCGCGGGAGAGAAGAAGTGGATCCCCGTCTTCTTCCACCGCGACGAGGGCGGCAAGCTTCGTCGCCGCCCGATGTACCCGCCGAAGCCGGGGCAGAGCCAGGCCGTTTCCACCCGGTGACCGGGGGCCGCGGGGCGGCCCGGGTCCTCTCCCCGTCTCCGGGTCTGCACGCGCGGCCGCGCCGGCCATCCCAGCCGGCGCGGCCGCGGGCGCCTGTTGTTTATTTGCAGACGATTTGTCACCTTTGCTCTCCGCATCGCCGCCCATGGACGCGGCGGCGGGCACTCACCCGTGTTCCCGGAGATCGAAGGGATGAAGAAGCTGAAGCTGGAGAGCCTCGAGGTCACCTCGTTCGCGACCACCGCCGACGTCGCGCGCGAGCGGGGGACGGTGCTCGGGGCGGCCCGCACGAACCAGGCGGCGTGCCAGACCCAGACCTACAGCCCCGAGCGCTGCGGCGACACCCTGTACTTCGACTGCACGCTCGGCTGCTCGATCAACACCGACTGCCCCGCCGGCTGCGTCATGATGTAAGCGCGAAACCCGGCAAACGCCTCACGCAAGAGACGCGGAGGCGCAGAGAGAGAATCCGCGTTCTCTCCTCTGCGCCTCCGCGTCTGCGTGATGCGCTATTTCGGGGACGTGTCGTCCGGGGCGGGGCGGCCCCAGAACTTCACCTTCATGAAGCGCACGTTCTGCCCCACGAAGAACGCGCCGAAGGTGAGCAGCGAGCCCAGGCCGGAGAAGCGCATCCCCAGGATGTTGTAGCGGATGAAATCGCCCATGTACAGGTTGAGCTGCCCCATCAGCCACGGTTGGGTGGTCTCCACCTGGTCGCGCGGCACGGCTCCCTTGTAGACGCGCGTGAACAGCAGCAGCTGCTCGCTGACCACGCTGGTGAAGAGGTTGTCGGTGACGTCCTTGAAGCCGTAGAAGGTGAGCGTGCCCAGCTCGCCCCCGTCCATCTGCCAGTAGTAGAACAGGTTGTCGAAGTACGGGTTGGGCGAGGCGTTGACGAAGATCTGGAAGGTCCCATCCACGATGGCCGCGTCGCCCCACCATGCCGCGGAGCAGGTGCCGTCGATGCGCATGGGGTGCTTCGGGTTGAGCACCATGCCCAGGACGTTGGTGGTGCTGAGCTGCAGGTCGGTGTACACGAAGTTGTTCGCGGGCCGGCCCTGCAGGTAGCCGGCCTGGAAGGCGGGATAGTCGATTCCCGTGGGCCAGTCGCCCTCGGCGAGGTAGCCCATCATCACCTCGTGCGTCTGGAACTGCGGCTCGGAACCGGCGGACGTGTTGGAAGCGGCGGACGAATCGGACGGATCGCTCATCGGCGTGGCTCGGAAAGGGGCGGGAGGGGAGTCGCCGGCCGGGGAAGCGCCGGACGCATGATCCCATGATAGTTGCCGCGCGCCGCGCGAGACAGCCCCGCGTCCCCGCCTCGCTCGCGTTCCGCTCTCGGTTCTCCTGTGATACCGTCGGGGTGCGTCGTGCACTCGTCCCGATTTCTTCGGGATCCGCTGTTTTCGACCTCGATTCGCGCCCTGGCGCCGCAGCAGCGAGAAGACTGCGCGGAAGCGTCCGCTCAATGATCCTCTGTCAACGCTCCTATACGTACATTTTTTCTTGCAAAGCCCGGACTGGAGGATTACGTTCTCATCACCGGCAGAAGGCGCACCGGTGCGTAATGTGAACTTCCAAACTCCGGAGGGCATCATGAGCACAGCGAGGCTGAACGTGTGGATCACCGCGAAGGGGCAGCCGTGCCGCATCGACACGCGGGACCAGCCGATGTTCGTGTACGTGCTCCACTGCAGCGGCGAGGTGCTGGAATGGTGCGGAAAGAAGTACGTGGGGATGCCGACGAAGTGCGGGCACCTGGAGGTCGAGATCCCGGTCGGGTGCTACGTGGTGGGCGCGGTGGAAAATCCCAGCGGGATTCCTCCGCTGGGGAACCACCTCACGCACATCGCCATGGTGCGCGCCAACTGCGGGGACCACGTCTGCGTCACTCTCTTCAACCCGACGTTCCATCATTGCGCGCACTGGTTCCTCACGGCCATGCACGACCACATCACGGCGGCCGGGCAGGCGCTGCCGCGCCCGGCCGCGGCCACGATGAGGAATGCCGCCGAGATCGTCGAACGGCTGGTCAGAGAGATCCCCCAGGACGAGTTCACCGTGGTCCAGGCACGGGCGATCGGGAACCCGCCGGCGAAGTAAACGATGGACGCGCCCGGACCCGCACGGTCCGGGCGCGTTCGCATTCTCCCTCCATTCCTCCCCGTCGAACCGCCGGTTCAGCCCATCGCCAGCGCCGCCCGGTAGGCGTCGAGCACGGCGCCGGCGGAGCGCTCCCAGCTGAAGCTCGCCGCGCGGGCGAGGGACTGCTCGCGCATCCGCGCCCGCACGCCTTCGTCGCGGCAGACGCCGAGGATGGCCTGGCAGAGGGCGTCCTCGTCGGCGGGGTCGAGCAGGATGCCGGCGTCGCCCACCACCTCGGGGAACGCCGAGGTGTTCGAGGTGATGACGGGGGTGCCGCACCGCATCGCCTCCAGCGGCGTCAGGCCGAAGCCCTCGTAGAGCGACGGAAAGACGAACGCGTCGGCGCCGCCGTAGAGCGGCGCCAGCTCCCCGTCGTCCACGTACCCGGTGCGCACGACGCGTCCGCCGAGGCCGTCCGCCGCCTCCGCCGGGTCGGGGTGCACGCCGGGCTGCGCATGGCCGACGAGCACGAGGGTGTGGCCGCGCATCTCCGGCTCGCGCGCCACGCGGGCGAAGGCACGCACGGCGTGCCGAACGTTCTTGCGCGGGTCGGGGGTGTTCACGCTCAGCAGGTAGGGCCCGTCGGGGATGCCGTAGCGCGCGCGCACCGCCCGCAGCCGCTCCGCGTCGCCGCAGGGGTGGAAGGTGCGCGGGTCGGCGCCGAGCGGAGCCACGAAGACGCGCTCCGGCGGCACCAGGCCGCGCTCGCACAGCTCGGAGCGGGTGGACTCGGAGCTGGTGAGCACGCAGTCGTCCTCGCGCAGGCCCTCCAGCACCGTGCGCATCGTCCACAGGTAGGCGGCGCCGTAGAGCTCCGGGAAGCGGAGGCAGGCCAGGTCGTAGACGGTGATGAAGCGGCGCGGCGAGCGCCTCCCCCGCGGGCGCGGCGGGAGGGGGACGCCGGGGGAGTGGAAGATGTCGGCCGGCGGCGACGCGTCGCACACGGGCGGGTGGATGCCCCGGTCCACCAGCCCCGCGCCGCGGCGCAGGAGCCCCGGGAGCACGTTGCTGCCGACGATTCGCCGCGCCCAGCGGTGCGCCGCCGCCGCTCCACGGCGGAGGGCGGACGAGGCCCCGCCCGCGCGCGGGCCCAGGAACGCGGCGCCCGCGAGCGGCGGGCTCGTGGCCAGGTAGGCCAGGCACCCCTGGTAGGCCGCGCTGGAGTGGTTGGCGCAGAGGAGGAGATCCACCTGGCCCGACGCCATCAGCCCCTCCGCCAGGTGCCGGTCTGCGCGGTGGCTCCCGCCCCGCGACCGCGAGTACAGGTGCCCCAGCCCCAGCATGGAGATGTCGTAGAGGACGCGCATCGGGCCGGGGTGGGAGCGGGCTGGACGGGCGGCGAGGGGGCAGCCGCCCGTACGGCGCAGGCGGCAGACGGCGGTGGAGGAGGCCGCGCGCGGCCGGGCGGCCGCCGGCGCGCGGTGTACGGACGCGCCGCGATAGAGTAGCGGGCGCCGCCTCCGGCTGCAATCCGCACACCGCACGGAGGCGATGCGGATCGCCTGGCTTCGAACCGCATCCGCGCTGTACGCTTTCGTTTGACTTCCCTCCACGGCGCGAGCTACTTTCGCGACGGCGCCTGTCACATCGACCCGGGCGCACCCCTGCCGTTCGCCTTCCCTCCCCCTCGGCCAGGCGGCACCACCTCCATGGACTCAACGCCGCAGGATTCCGCGCATCTCCCGCAGATTCCGCCGCCGGCCTTCGAACGCCCGGTGCTGGTGGTGGCGCACCCGGGCCACGAGCTGCGCGTCTACGGATGGCTCGAATCGGCCGCCCCCCGGGTGTGCGTGCTCACCGACGGCTCCGGCAGCGGCGGCGAGGCGCGGCTCGAATCCACCACCCGCCTGCTCGCCGGGACGGAGGCGCGCCCGGGCTCCATCTACGGAAGGATGACCGACCGGGAGATCTACGCGGCCATCCTGGACCGCGACTTCGCCTGCTTCACCGAGCTGGCCGAGCAGCTCGCCGGAGAGCTGGACGCGTGCGGGGCCGACTGCGTGGCGGGCGACGCGGTGGAGGGGTACAACCCGTCGCACGATGTCTGCCGCCTGGTGATCAACGCCGCGCTGCGCCTGCTGGGGCGCGCGGTGCCCGCGTACGACTTCGCGCTGGTGGGCGCGCCCGACGGGTGCCCCGAGGCGCTGCGCGCGGCGGCGCTGTGGATGGAGCTGGACGAGGCGGCGCTCGCGCGCAAGCTGGCGGCGGCGCGCTCGTACGAGGAGCTGGCGGGCGAGGTGGAGCACGCGCTGGCGCGCTTCGGCGTGGCGCCCTTCCGCACCGAGTGCCTGCGGCCGGTGGACCTCTCCGAGCGCTACGGGTGGGACCCCACGGAGATTCCGTACTACGAGACGTACGGCGAGAAGCGCGTGGCCGAGGGCGCGTACGACCGGGTGCTGCGCTTCGGCGAGCACGTGCGGCCGCTGGCGGACGCGCTCTGGGAGCACGGTGAGCGGCACGCCTGACGGGGCCGGGCTGCGCGTCCTGGTCACCAACCGCGTGCTCTCCAACCGCACGGGCACCGAGCTCTACGTGCGCGACCTGGCGCTCGCCCTGCGGCGGCGCGGCCACCACCCCGTCGCCTACAGCCCCCTGCTCGGCCCCGTGGCCGACGAGCTCCGCGCCGCCACCGTCCCCGTGGTCGACGACCTGGCGCGGGTGGAGCGCGCCCCCGACGTCATCCATGGCCACCACGGGCTGGAGACGCTCTGCGCGCTCCTCGCCTTCCCCGGCGTTCCCGCCGTCGCGTTCTGCCACAGCCTGATCGGGTGGGCCGACGCGCCGCTCCGCTTTCCCCGTGTGCTGCGCCACGTGGCGGTCGACCACACCTGCCGCGACCGCCTGGTCTACCAGCACGGCATCCCCGAATCCTCCGTCCACGTCGCGCTGAACGCGGTGGACCTGGAGCGCTTCCGCCCGCGCCCGCCGCTCCCCGAGCGCCCGCGGCGCGCGCTGGTCTTCAGCAACGCCGCGGGGGGGCGCGGCGGGCACCTGGCCGCGGTGCGCGCCGCCTGCGCCGCCGCGGGGATCGCGGTCGACGTGGCGGGAACGCGCTCGCGCCGGCCGCTGGCGCGCCCCGAGGAGGTGCTGGGCGGCTACGACCTGGTGTTCGCCAAGGCCCGGTCGGCGCTGGAGGCGATGGCCGTGGGCGCGGCCGTGGTGCTCTGCGACGCGCCTGGCGCCGGGCCGATGGTGACCACCGGCAACCTCGACCGCCTGCGCCCGCTGAACTTCGGCATCGGCACCCTGGCCGAGCCCGCCACGCCGGAGGTGCTCGCCCGCGAGATCGCGCGCTACGACGCGGGCGACGCGGCGGCCGTCTCGCGCCGGGTGCGCGAGGGCGCCGGGACCGGCGCGCTGGTGGACGAGCTGGTGGACCTCTACCGCGCGGTGATCGCGGAGCACCGCGCCGGCCCGGCGGACGACCCGGCGGAGGAGCAGCGCGCCGCCGCGGCGTACCTGCAGTGGCTGGCGCCGCGGCTGCACGAGCGCGACCTGCTGCGCGCCGCCTTCGGGCGCGTCCTGCGCCTTCCTCTCGTCGGCGCGGCGGTGCGCGCCCGCGCCCGGCGCGAGAGCGGGGGCCACTGGCTGGCGCAGCTCGTCGCCCGGCTGGAGCGGGATTGAGCGCGGCGGCCGCCCCGATGGCCGCCGCGTCCGAGGGTGACGCGGGGGAGCCCTTCGCCGCCGACGGGGGCGCGCTCCTGGCCACGCTGGCGTCGCGCACGCTGGCGGGGGGCGCGTGGGCGCTGCTCACCATCGCCTTCGGCCTGGGGCTGGGGATGGCGCGCACCCTGGTGGTGGCGCGCCTGGTGGGGGCCCGCGAGCTGGGGGTGATGGGGATGGGGCTCCTCGCCCTGGGTGCCGTGGACGCCTTCACCGCGACGGGGGTGGAGACGGCGCTGGTGAGCCAGCGGGGCGACATCGACGACGACCTGGACGCCGCCTTCGTGCTGCAGGCGGCGCGCGGGGCGCTGATCACCGTGCTCCTGTGGACGGCCGCCCCGCTCGCCGCCGCCTTCTTCGGCACGCCCGAAGCGGTGCCGGTGGTGCGGGCGCTGGCGCTCACGGCGCTGCTGAAGGGGCTCTCCAACCCCGCCGTGCTGGTGCTGGTGAAGCGGATCGAGTTCCGCCGGCTCTTCTGGTGGAGCCTGCCGGAGGCGGCGGCCGGGTTCGCGGTGGCGGTGGGGGTGGCGCTGGTGCGCCGCGACGTGTGGGCGCTGGTGGCGGGGGCGGTGGCGGCGCAGGCGGCGGCCACCGCCGCGTCGTACGCGATGCTCCCGCGGCGTCCGCGCTTCCGGGCGGCGCGCGGCGCCGTGCGGCGGCTGCTGGGCTTCGGCGGCTGGGTGAGCGGCGCCCGCGCGCTGGCCTGGGTGAGCCTGAGCGCCGACAACGCCGTGGTCGGCCGGCTGCTGGGCGCGAGCGCGCTGGGCGTCTACCAGCTCGCCTTCCGGGTGGGGGAGATGGGTGTGGTCACCTTCACCCGGGCGGTGGTGCAGGTGGCGCTCCCCGCGCTCACCGAGCTGCAGGGGAGCGCGCAGCTCGCCCGCGGCTTCCGCGCGCTCTTCCGGCTGGTGCTCGCCGCCAACTGCGCCTTCGCGCTGGCGGTGCTCCTCCTCGCCCGGCCGCTGCTGGTAGGGCTGCTGGGGCCCGCCTGGCTCCCGGCGGTGCCGGTGCTGCGCATCCTGGTGGTGGCGATGGTGTTCCGCGCCGTGGCGGTGATCGCCTTCGAGCTCTTCCACGCGGCGCGGCGGCCGGCGGTGACGCTGCGGGTGAACGCGGTGCGGCTGGCGGTGATGCTCGCCACCATCTTCCCGCTGGCGCACCGCTGGGGGATGGAGGGCGCCGCCCTCTCCGTGCTGGTCGCAAGCGTGGCCGCCGCCGCGCTCGCCCTCATCTACACCCGCAGGATCCTGCGCGTGTAACGAACAGGGCATCACGCGGAGACACGGAGGCACGGAGAGAGCCTCCTCTCCGTGCCTCCGTGTCTCTGCGTGATGCCTGTACTCAGGCGGCCTTGGCCTTCTCCGCCGCGAGCAGCTTGCGCAGCGACGCCACGGCGTTCTTCTCCAGGAAGCGGGCCATCGCCTCCTCCTCCATCAGGCTCTCCTGGAGGATCCGGCCGCACTCGGCGTAGCCCAGCGCGGTGGACATGGCGATCGCGGTGCGGTACGCCGCGATCTCGTAGTGCTCCACCCGGAGCCCCGAGCCCAGGTCGAAGGCCGCGAGCTGCTCCTTGCTCGGCTTCTCCTCGCGCTTGTAGGAGTCGTGCTCCTCCTTCAGCCCGATGATCCCCGGGCACTTCTCGGCCTTGGCCTTCTCGCCGATGGCCTCGAAGGCGCGCTCCAGCCGCTCGATCTGCTCCTCCGTCTCCCCGCGGTGCTCCACGATGCGGGCCTGGAGCGCGGGATCGGCCGCCTCCTTCTCCATCGTCTTGAGCATGGTGAGGATGCGGCGCTCGGCGTAGAGCAGGTCGCCCAGCTCGTGCGTCAGCACCTCCTTCAGCTCCGTGGCCGGTGCGGCCTCGCTGCTCTTCGCCATCGGGTCAGACGGCCGAGCGGCGGCCGATGATCAGCCGGTAGAGCAGGAGCAGGACCAGGGCGCCCACGATCGAGCCGATCAGCCCCACCTTGTTGTCGCTGCCGCCGAAGAGGAAGCCGCCCACCAGCGAGCCCGCGATGCCGAGCAGGATCGTCACGATGATGCCGCCCGGGTCGCGCCCCGGCATGATCGCCTTGGCGATGGCACCGGCGATCAGGCCGATGATGATCATCCACAGAATGCCCATGTCTCCCTCCGAAGAGTTCGGTCTCCCCCGGCCCCCTCCGGGCCGCCATCGGGGCCCGTGAGAACGCAAATGGGATGCCTGACTTCGGAACTGCGAGTGCGGAAGTGCGAAGTGCGGAAGTGCGCGAACTGCGAGTGCGGAAGTGCGAAGTGCGGAAGTGCGCACGAAGCCGGTCGCGCTTCCCGGCTTCGTGCGCACTCCCGCACTTCCGCACTTCCGCACTCGTCGTTCAGTCTTCGAGGGAGCGGCGGCTGCGCTTGATCTCGCTGCGGCGGCGCTTGGCGTGCAGGCGCGCCTCGCGGGCGGCCTGGCTGGGGCGGGTCTTCTTCCGCTTCTTGGGCACCACCAGCGCCTGCCGCACCAGCTCCACGAAGCGCTCCGTCACCGCCTCGCGGTTCTGGTGCTGGCTGCGGTGCTCGCTGGCCGAGAGCTGCAGCACCCCCTCGCCGCTGATGCGGTTCGCCAGCTTCTCGCGGATGCGCGCCCGCTGCGCGTCGGTGAGGCTGGGCGAGCCCGCCACGTCCCAGGCCAGCTCCACCCGGGTGGACGAGGTGTTCACGTGCTGCCCCCCGGGTCCCCCCGAGCGGGTGGCCCGGTACGCCAGCTCCGCGCGGGGGATCCAGAGGGCGTCGTTGATGGCCAGGAGCGCGTCTTCGCCCACGCTCAGGTGCCCGGCGTCACCTGCACCAGCTCCACGTCGAACACCAGGTCGGAGTTGGCGGGGATGAGCAGCTTCCCGTTCTCGTCGTAGACGGCGAGGGGCCCATAGCCCAGCTCCGCGGGAACGAAGAGCCGGCGCTTGCCGCCGACCTTCATCCCGATGACGCCCTCCTGGAAGCCGGTGATGGACCCGTTGTCGCCGAGAACGAGCGTGTACGGGTTGAGCCCCACCGAGGTGTCGAACCCCTTGCCGGTGCTCGCCACCCACCCGGTGTACTGCACCGCCACCCGGTTCCCGAGCTGCGCCTGCGTCCCGGTGCCCACGGTGATGTCGGCGTACTGCAGCCCCGACTCGGTGGTCACGATCACGGCGCCCGCCGGCAGCGGCGGGATGGGCCCGATCTCCACGGCGGTGGGGTTGTCGTGGCAGGCCGCCAGCAGGGCCACGGCGGCGGCGGCGGAAAGGATCGTCTTCAGCTTCAAGGTCCGGCTCCGGGTTCGGTCGGTCGGTTTGTGACGGCTGCCCTAGGCAGGCTAGAATGATACCACCGCACGCGGCGGCGGTGAAAGCCGCGGCGGGCACGCACTTCGCAGTCGCGCCCGCCGCCCTCGCCGCGCTCCCGCGGCCGTCCATCAACGTTTCAGCGCCCCGATGACCGACACCTTCGCCGCGGCCGGCCCGCGGGTCCAGTCGCCCGCGCCGCGCCACTACCACCTGATCGGGATCGCGGGCACGGCCATGGCCTCGCTCGCGGGGCTGCTGCGCGCCGCCGGCCACACCGTCACCGGCTCCGACGAGAACGTCTACCCCCCCATGAGCGACCAGCTCCGTGAGCTGGGGATCGCCTACGCCGTGGGCTACCGCCCGGAGAACCTGCGACCGCAGCCGGACTGGGTGGTGGTGGGCAACGCCATCTCCCGCGGGAACCCCGAGCTCGAGGCGGTGCTGGACGAGCGCATCCCCTACACCTCGGCCGCGAGCACGGTGAAGGAGGAGTTCCTGCGCACCCGGAAGCCGCTGGCGGTGGCGGGGACGCACGGGAAGACCACCACCACCTCGCTGCTGGCGTGGATCCTGGAGTGCGCGGGGCTCAATCCCGGCTTCCTGATCGGCGGCGTGGCCGAGAACTTCGGCACCAGCTTCCGGCTCACGGACTCGGAGTGGTTCGTGGTCGAGGCCGACGAGTACGACACGGCCTACTTCGACAAGGGGCCCAAGATGTGGCACTACCTCCCCTACGTGGGGGTGGTGAACAACATCGAGTTCGACCACGCCGACATCTACCGCGACGAGGAGGCGTACCGCTTCGCCTTCTCCCGCTTCGTCAACCTGGTCCCCCGCAGCGGCGTGCTGGTGGCGGGATGGGACTCGCCCATCATGCGCGAGCTGGCGGCGAAGGCCCCCTCCCCCGTGCAGTCGTTCGCGTACGGGGATGAGTCGCTGGACGCGGAGTGGACGGCACGCGGCGTGAGCTTCGGGCCCGCGGGGACGCGCTTCACCGCGGTGCGCGCGGGCGAGGCGTGGGGCGAGGTGGTGACGCCGCTCACCGGCGCCTTCAACGTGCGCAACTGCCTGGCGGTGATCGCGGCGGCCGAGTTCATCGGCGCGGACCGGGCGGGGGTGCTGGAGGGGCTGCGCACCTTTCGCAGCGTGAAGCGGCGGATGGAGGTGCGCGGCGAGGCGCGCGGCGTGGTGGTGATCGACGACTTCGCCCATCATCCCACGGCCGTGCGCGAGACGATCGACGCGGTGCGGCAGCGCTACGCGGGGCGGCCGGTGGTGGCGGTGTTCGAGCCGCGCAGCTACACGGCGCAGCGCCGCGAATTCCAGGACGACTACGCGCGCGCCTTCGCCGGGGCCGACCAGGTGGTGCTGGCGGGCCTCTTCCATCCCGAGCGCTACACGGCCGAGACGGCGATGAGCCCGCACGAGCTGGTGGAGGGGTGGCGCGCGGAGGGGAAGGAGGCGTGGTTCATCCCCGACCCCGACGAGATCGTGCGGCACCTGGCGCCGCGGCTCTCAGGGGACGAGGTGGTGCTGGTGATGTCGAACGGCGGCTTCGGCGGGATCCACGACAAGCTGCTGAACGCGCTTCGCTGAAAGGCATCACGCAGAGACACCGGAGACACGGAGAGCTCGCAGCGGCTCTCCGTGTCTCCGTGTCTCTGCGTGATGCCTTCTGTTGTCAGCGAGGCGCGGCGTTGAGGACGCGCGAGCTGACGACGCGGCCGGCCTGGTTCAGCACCAGCTCGATCACGGCTCCGCTCTGGTCGCGCACCTGGCGCACCACCTGGCCGGCGGCGTTCGTGGTCTCCTGGAGCGCGGGGAGGCTGAGCAGGTTCGCCACCGTCCGCGTGTTCACCACGTTGCCGGTACGGTCCAGCGTGCGCTCGACGATGGTGCCGGTCTGGGTGAGGGTGCGCTGCACCGTCTGCCCCAGCGTGTTCACCGTCTGGCTGAGCAGCCCGCCCGGCGCGGTCACGTTGTTCAGCGCCTGCCCCGTGACCCCCACCGCGCGGCTCACCGGTCCGTTCGGCGCCAGCGCCTGGTTCCCCACGCGCCCCACCACGCCGACGGTGGTGTCGACCGTCTCCAGCAGCTGGGTGAGGATGCGCGGGTTGTGATCCAGCGTGGCCACCACGCGGTTGACGATGCGGGCCACGTTGTCGAGGTCCACGTACAGGTACGCCTCGGCCTGCACGCCCACGATGTCCAGCCGCACGCGGTCGATCCCCACGTCGGCGCCGGCGTTCAGCGAAACCAGCCGCGCCACGTTCGCGCTGAGCGCCAGGTGCGCCTGCAGGTTGGATACGGTCAGGCCGATGGAGTCCACCGAGAGGTCGGGGACCTCCAGCACCACGTCGTAGTTGGGCGTGCCGGTCTGCCCGGCGGCGCGCTGCATCGGCGCCGCGGCGGCCGGCCGCCCCTGCTGCGCGCCCGCCTGGATCTGCACCTGCCCGGGCTGGCCCGTGGTGCGCACGCGGGAGGTGTCCTGCTGCGCCGCGCCCGTCCCGGCCCACCCCGCGCCCAGCACGGCGGCCATCACCACTCCAGCACGCCTCGTCATCCTTCCTCCCCATTCTCGGGTGGAGCGGGCCTCACGCGTCCGTGACCGCCGCGGCCCCCGCGCATCCTTCGTGCCCGTCACGGCGGCGGCGCCGGCGTGGGCGGGCTCGCCGTGCGTCCCGTATCGACCGTGAGGCACCCGCCGGGCGCCACGCCGCGCGCCGACGCCGTATCCCCCGCCAGCGCGGCGATGCAGGCGGCGTTCAGGGCGCCCAGGATCCGCACGGAGACGCGGACGTCGCGGTAGGTGACGCCGGGCTGGATCCGGTCGGGCAGGTTGCGCCGCTCCAGCACGCGCAGCCCCTCGCCCTCGGGGCAGCCGGGCACGCGCAGCCGTCCGCGCGGCTCGCGGTCGAAGCGCAGCTCGTCGATGGTGACGGAGGCGAGGATCACCACGTCCGCCCGTACGCTGTCGTGCCGCGCCGAGTCCGCCGCGGCGGCCGGGCAGGCCGGGGCGGCGGGGGATTGGCCCGCCGCGCGGCCCGGGAGCAGGAGCATGGCCGCCGCGCAGGCGGCGATCAGGGGGGTGACGCGCATCCGTCCTCCACGTTCAGGTGCCGGCGGGGCGGATCAACTTCCATGCCCCTCCGGCACGCTTCCTGCCCGCCCCGGCCGCGTTCCGAGGGCTGGGGGATGCCACCGTGGAGGGAGCGATGCGGAAGGGAACCGGGTGGATGGCGCTGCTCGCGCTGGGGGTGCTCCCCGCCGTGGCCGCGGCGCAGCCGGGAGGGCGGCGGCCCGCCGCGCAGCCGGCGGCGACCACGTCCGCGTGCCGGCCGAGCGCTACGGCCACGGCCGCGGCCGATCCCAACCGCCAGCCCGGGCCGCCTCCCGCGCTGCAGGCGTACGACGTGGTGGTGAGCGTGCCCAACCTCTGCGTGGAGCGCATCCACCTGGAGGTGAACAACGTCACCGCGCACCTGGCGCTCGACGCGGCGGTCGCCAACCTGGTGAGCGTTCAGGCGGGCGCCGACGTCTCCCTCGGCGAGGTGAGCCTGGAGATCCGCGGGGTGCACGCGCAGGCGCTGCTGCTGGTGGACCTCGACAACGTGGCGGCCGTGATCGACCGCACCCTCACCTTCGTCGACGCGCACCCCGAGATCGTCACCCAGCTCACCGGCACTCTGAATCGCACCGTGGGCACGGTGGGCGGCGTGGCGAACACCGCGCTGCAGCCGGGCGGGGTGGTGGACCGCACGGTGGGGGTGGTGGGGCAGACGCTGAACAACGTCACCCAGCCGGGCGGCGTGCTCAGCCAGACGGTGAACACGCTCGGGCAGACGGTGCAGACCACGCTCGACCAGACCGGGAGCCTGGTGGAGCGCACTCTGGACACGGCCGGGCAGGTGGTGAACACCCGCACGCTGGGCGCCCTCACCAGCCTCCCGCTGGTGCGCCAGGCCACCAACCAGGCCGGCCAGGCGGTGCGCACCGTGCGCATGGCCTCGGGCGCCCTGGTCGAGTACACGGTGGACCAGGCCGGCCGCGTCCTGAACGCCCGCGTGGTGCAGCAGGCCACCGGCGGCGCCCGCCCCTAGCTTTGATCCCGGGCATGCGAAGGGCCCCGGCGGATTCGCATCCGCCGGGGCCCGTCTCTGCGTCTCTCTGTTTCTCTGCGCCCTCGCGGCGTCAGCCGCCCCCGTAGGAAGCCACCCTCGGCCCGTAGGCGGCGGACTCGACCACCCAGTCGGCCACGGCGCGGCGGAGCGGCTGCATCCGGTTGTTCCCCTCGGTGTCGTAGGTGCGGTTGGTCAGCAGCACCACCCACGTCCCCAGGTCGGGGTCGATCCAGATCGAGGTTCCCGTGTAGCCCGTGTGGCCGTACGAGCGGTACCCCGCGCGCTCGCCGAACATGCTGGTGCCCGGGCGCCCCGGCGTGTCCCACCCCAGGGCGCGGGTGCCGGTGCCCGGCTGCTTCTGCGTGAACATGCGGATGGTGCCCGCCTGCAGCACGCGCACGCCGTCCAGCTCGCCCCCGTTCGCCATCATCGCGGCGAAGCGGGCGATGTCGTGCACCGAGCTGAACAGCCCCGCGTTCCCCGAGATCCCGCCCATGCGGCGGGAGATGGGGTCGTGCACGCGGCCGCGGAAGGCGGCGCCCATCTCCCGCGAGGTGGGGGCGCAGCGGCCGCACCCCTCGCCCGGCCAGTAGGTGGTGCTGCGCATCTTGAGCGGCCCGAAGACGCGCCGGTCCAGCAGGCGGTAGAGCGGCTCGCCGGCGGCGCGCTCGGCGGCGGCGTAGAGGATCACGGCGCTCAGGTCGCTGTACTCCACCCGCATCCCCGGCGTCGAGCGCAGCGGCGTGCCCAGCACGTAGCGCAGCGCCTGCTCGGGGCTCAGCCCGCTGGGAACGTCGATCCCCTCGGGGAGCCCCGAGGTGTGGGTGAGGAGGTGGCGGATGGTCACGCGCTCGCGGCCGCCGTTGGAGAACTCCGGGAGGTAGGTGGCCACGACGTCGTCGAGCCGCATCTTCCCGTCTTCCACCAGCAGCATCACCGCCGTGGTGGTCCCCACGACCTTGGTGAGCGAGGCCAGGTCGTAGACGGTGCGGTCGGGCTCGACCTCGTCGTACAGGCCGCCGCGGCCCATGGTGCCGAAGCCTTCCTCCAGCACCACCCGCGGACCTCGCCCGATGGCCAGCGCCGCGCCGGGGAAGGCGCCGCGCTGCAGGTTGTTCCAGACCTCTTCCTCGGCGTGGATCAGCGCCGTGGCGCTCATCCCGACGGCCGACGCGGCCGTCACCTCGTGCGAGGCCGGCCGGGAGTTTCCTCCACCCGCACGCGCGAGCGCGGGCGTGGAGTCGGTTCCGGGCGCGGCGGCAAGGGACGCCACGGCCAGGAGCAGGGAAAGGGACATGGGCCTGCTGCGGGTATTGAGTGCTACGGTGTGGGGGACTTCCATCGTAATGCCATGACGCCGCGCTTGTCAACAACCTCGACTTACGCGCGTCATGTGCGTCCCCGTGAGAGGACGATCTTGCAGGCGCGGCGCGGGTGATCCACCCTTTCTCGCCACCGTCATACGTCCCGGATCAATAGATGGCTATTGCAGGAGATAACGCATTGCTGCGTATTGAGTTGAATCAATGTGGCCGGAGCGGCCGGGCGAAATGCGAGTGAAAATTGCCGCCTCTGCAAGCATCATACATTAAAAAATGTTAACGTCCTCACGCAGGGCCGCGGAGACACGGAGATCTCGGCGGTTCTCTCCGTGCCTCTGCGGCTCTGCGTGAGGTGCCGTTCACCCGGCCGCGATCTCCTCGAGCTCGGCCCAGCGGGCGTAGAGCGCGTCGACCTCGCGGGTGGCAGTCTCGAAGTCGGCGGTGGTACGGGCGATCTCGTCGGGCGGGCGGGTGTAGAGCGCCGGGTCGGCCAGGCGCGCCTCCAACTCGGCCTTGCGCGCCTCCGCCGCCTCGATCGCGGCCTCCATCCCCTCCATCTCCCGCTGCTCCTTCCAGCTCAGCTTGCGGGGGCGCTCCGCCGCGGGCGCCTTCGCGGGCGCGGAGACGGGCTTCCTCGCCTGCACGGCGGCGGCCGCCTCGGCGTCGCGCTGCTCCTTGAGGCGGCGGTAGAGGTCGTAGCCGCCCGCGTGCCGGCGCAGCGTCCCGTCGCCCTCGAAGACGATGAGGCCCGTCGCCACCTTGTCCAGGAAGAAGCGGTCGTGCGTCACCAGCAGCACGCACCCGCTCCACTCCATCAGCACGCTCTCCAGCACCTGCAGGGTGACGAGGTCCAGGTCGTTGGTGGGCTCGTCCAGGATCAGCAGGTTGGCGTCGGCCAGGAAGAGCTTGGCCAGCAGCAGCCGGTTGCGCTCGCCGCCGGAGAGCGACGACACCTTCTGCCGCTGCTGGGGGACGGGGAAGAGGAAGCGCTCCAGGTAGGAGCGCAGGTGCACGCGCTCGCCGCCCACCGTCACCCAGTCCTGCTCGGCGGCGGCCTCGTAGACGCTCTTCTCGGGATCGACGTCGCTGCGCCGCTGGTCGAAGTAGGCGATGCGGGTGTTCTTCCCCACCTCCACCTCGCC
>Ga0070685_10000495_pt1 | contig 22786 bp, 25 predicted proteins | sample KBSS13LmetaG_FD_65651 | JGI IMG/M metagenome (GOLD analysis project Ga0070685, IMG submission 65651) | Switchgrass rhizosphere microbial communities from Kellogg Biological Station, Michigan, USA - KBS S1-3L metaG | ecosystem: Host-associated > Plants > Roots > Rhizosphere ...
CCCACCGAGGAGCCGCTCTACGTGCCCGGGCACGCGCGCCGGATCTTCGAGGCGGGCGGCGTGAAGTTCGGCGTGGCGATCTGCCACGAGGCCTTCCGCTATCCCGAGACGGTGCGGTGGGCGGCGGTGCGCGGCGCGAAGCTCGTCTTCCACCCGCACTGCACGGGGAGCGACCGCGCGGGCACGGTGCCGGCGCGCTGGGGCGCCCCCGAGTCGCCTTACTACGAGAAGGCGATGATGTGCCGGGCGCTGGAGAACGGGATCTTCTTCGCCGGCGTGAACTACGCCTTCCGCTACCCGGAGTCGGCCACCAGCGTCATCGGCCCGTCGGGCGAGTGCGAGGCGTATCTCCCGTACGGCGACGAGGGCGTGCTGGTGCACGAGATCGACCCGGCGCGCGCCACGGGGCTGCTCGCCTCGCGCTACGCGCCCGAGCGCTACCAGGAGCTCGCCGCCGGCTGACCGGCAGAGGCACGCCCTGTCTTGAGATCGGTTCTGCAAACAGGAATAGGAATGTCATCCTGAGGGAGCCGCCGCGCCGGACTCGCGTCGTCGCAGAAAGCCTGGCGGCGACCGAAGGATCTATCACGTCGGCAGCGAAATGGCCGGCCGTGTCGCGTCCGCGGTTATAGATCCTTCAGGATGACATTCAATTGTACAGTCGATCTTAAAAAGGTATCGCGGACGCTGAACCGGAGGGAGCACGATGACCGAGCCGACCCCGCCGCCCGTCGCGCGGGCGCAGATGCTCATCCGCAGGCCGGCGGCGGAGGTGTTCCAGGCCTTCGTGGACCCCGCGGTCACCTCGCGCTTCTGGTTCTCGCGCGGGAGCGGCCGGCTGGAGGCGGGGACGCGGGTGCGCTGGGACTGGGAGATGTACGGCGCCGGCACCGACGTCGAAGTCCGCGAGATCGAGGAGAACCGCCGCATCCGGGTCGACTGGGACCTCACCAGCCCGACCGCGGTGGAGTGGACCTTCGAGCCGCGGGGCGTGGATGCGACCTTCGTGGTGGTGACGAACTGGGGCTTCCACGGGGACCCCGACGAGGTGGTGGCGCGGGCGCTCGACTCCCAGGGCGGGTTCTCGTTCGTGCTCGCGGGCGCCAAGGCGTGGCTGGAGCACGGCATCGAGCTCGGGCTGATCGAAGACCATGCCCCCGACGCGCTGGTGCCGGGGTGGGCTCCGCGAGCGGGAGGATCGGATGGGTGAGAAGCCGTCGACGGTCGCGGAGTACCGGGCCACGCTCACCGACGCGCAGCGCGCCGGCCTCGACACGCTGCGCGAGGCCGTCCGCGCCGTGGCGCCGGAGGTGGAGGAGGGGATCAGCTACGCGATCCCCGTCTTCCGGCTGCGGGGGAAGCCGCTGGTGTGGGTGGCGGCGTGGAAGCGGCACTTCAGCCTCTATCCCCTGAACGCCGCCATGCTCCGCGACCACGCGGACGAGATCGACGGCTACGAGACGTCGAAGGGCACGATCCGCTTCCCCGCCACCCAGCCGCTCCCCGTCGAGCTGGTGAAGAAGCTCGTGGCGGCGCGAATGGCCGAGGTGCAGCCGAGATCCTGATCGTCTCTGCGTGAAACGTTCTTCTGCTGTCGTCAGCCGCGCCGCAAGACGTCGGTGTTCACGTACTTCGGCCCGGAACCGACCATCAGCGTGACGACGATGGCGCCGGGGAGTCAATTCTCTGCTGACTCCGTTTCCGTGTCACCGAATGCATCCGGGGGCCGCGCGGCCCAAGCGTCTCGTAAGTGAGGCCACGCCAGCACAGCTCGACAGGACTTCACATCTGCCGTCAGAATGAGGCGAGATCCACGAGTGTCACGAAGCCTGGATCACCCGCGTTCACCTTTGGAACACGCCTGCGCAGCCCCTTCCATCGGAAAGGTGACCCGCATGCCGCGCCTTGCCTGCTGGTTCCTGGCCGCGACCGCGCTGGCAGGATGCGCCTCCCTCGCTCCGGGTGCTCGAGTGCAGCGTCCGCTCCTGGTGGTGGAGGGACGGACGTGGAACGCACCTCTGCTCAACCCACGTCCGCCGGAGTACGGGCTCGGCAAGCCCGGTGGCTGCCTCCCCTGGTTCGAGTTCCAGGTAGACGTCGAACGGCTGGCCTACGACACGGCCTCCGGGCGGCTGCGGATGGAAGGACGGCTCCTGCCGAGGGAAGTACAGCTCTTCTCACAGTCCAAGATATTCGACTCGGCGATTCTCGATATCCAGGACGAGCAGGGGCAAACGGTGAAGCACCTGGTGACACGGTTAGGCTCCGCCTTCGTGCTGGACCTCGACCTGGAGCACGACCACACCCTCTTCATCTCCGCGCCGGTGTTCCGCACCCTCCTGGTAGACCTGCGGAGGCTGAGCCGGAGAGCGACGCACGCGCCTGACAGGGTGCGGCGCGGCCTCTGATTACAGCTTTCCTTGCCGCCAGCCGACGATTGCGCCGCCGCTGCTTCGGAGGCGATCTCGATGATCTGCGCGTCGTACCGTCGCGGACGTACACCGGACCGCGCGCGCTGCAGGGGAGCATTCCAGCGCGTGAGGGATTCGCGCACGTAGTGCCGAGACAGGCCGAGGTGCAGCCGAGATCCTGATCGTCTCTGCGTGAAACGTTCTTCTGCCGTCGTCAGGCGCGCCGGTAGACGTCGGTGTTCACGTACTTCAGCCCGGAATCCACCATCAGCGTGACGACGGTGGCGCCGGGGCCGAGCAGCCGCGCCACCCGGATCGCCGCGATCACGTTCGCGCCGGACGAGGTGCCGGCGAAGAGCGCCTCTTCGCGCGCCAGCCGCCGCGCCATCTCCTTCGCCTCCTCCGTCGCGACCGCCTCGACGTCGTCCACCAGCGACCGGTCCCAGAGCGGCGGCGTGTAGCCGATTCCCACCCCCTCGATCTTGTGCGGCCCCGGCTCGCCGCCGGAGAGCACCGGCGACTCGCCCGGCTCCACCGCGACGATGCGCACGCCCGGCTTGTGCCCCCTCAGCACGCCGGCCACGCCGCGCAGCGACGCCGCCGTGCCCACGCTGTGCACGAAGGCGTCGACGCGGCCCTCCGTCTGGCTCCAGATCTCCTCGCCCAGCGGGTGGTAGCCGGCGATGCTGTCGCGGTTGTCGAGCTGGTCGGTCCAGAAGGTGTTGGGTTCCTGGCTCAGCGTGCGCGCCGCCTCGATCATCTCCAGGATCAGCTTCTTCGTGGTGCGCCCGCCCTCGCTGGGGACGATCGTGAGCTCCGCGCCGAAGGCGGCCATCTGGTCCAGCTTCTCGCGGGCGAACGCGTCGGAGCTGACGATGCGGATGCGGTAGCCCCTGGCCGCACACACCAGCGCGAGCGACGCGCCGGTGCTCCCGCCCGTGTACTCGACCACGGTGTCGCCGGGCTTCAGCCGCCCGTCCGCCTCGGCGCGCGAGATCATCGCCAGCGCCGCGCGGTCCTTCATGCTGCCGGTGGGGTTCTCCCACTCCAGCTTGGCGTACACGTCCGCGCACCCGGGCGGAACGACCCTGCGCAGCCGGACCATCGACGTGCTGCCGATGGCGTCGAGGATGTCCATCGCTTCGCTTCCTTCCGCTGGCGATTTTGTCGGGAGATCCACAGTGTACGGTGAGCGCTGCCGCACCCATCCCGCAACCTTCCACCGGGGTAAGATGCGATGAGGTTTCTTGTCCTGGCGTACGGCGCCGAGGAGGACTGGAAGAAGCTGGACAAGGAGGAGCAGGATGCGCTGCTGGCGCAGGACGAGGTGCTGCGACGGCGCGGCGCGCTGGTGGCCGCGGTGGAGCAGGCGCCCGTGACCGTGCGCGCCTGGGACGGCACGCCCGACGTGACCCGCGGCCCTTTCGCCGAGGCGCGCGTGCCGCTCGCCGGCTTCGGCGTGATCGAGGCCGCCGACTTGGACGAGGCGATCGCGCTGGTGAAGGACACGCCCTGCGCGCGGGCCGGCGGAGCGGTCGAGCTGCGGCCGATCACGGCGATCAACGAGCCTGCATAACACAAATCCTGAAAAGACCGTTTCACGCGGAGGCGCGGAGGCACAGAGAGAACAGCCGTACCTCTCCGTGCCTCTGCGTCTCTGCGTGATGCTTTTTACTTGCGTCCGGAGGGCGCCGCGGACACTTTCGGGCGGGCCCCCCGAACCCGAGACCCCGAGGATTCCTCATGCAGTTCATCGCCCTGATCTACAACGATCCCAACATGCTCGCCGCGCTCCCGGAGGGCGAGGAAGACGCCATGATGCGCGGCTGCCTGGCGAAGGCGGACGAGATGCGGCGCGACGGGCGGCTGCTCGAGTCGCGCATGCTCGCGGAGCCGGCCACCGCGCGCTCGATCCGCATCCGCGGGGGGCGGATGACGGTGATGGACGGGCCGTTCGCCGAGGCCAAGGAGATGCTGGGCGGATTCAACCTGATCGAGGCCGAGGACATGGAGGAGGCCGTCCGCATCGCCTCGGCGTTCCCCTGGGCCAGCACCGGCTGCGTGGAGGTCCGCGCCCTCCAGGACTTCGACGACGTGCGCCGGCGCGTCGGCGCTCCGCCGGCGGAGGAAGCCGCGGGCGCCGCGGCCTGAGCGCGTCCGACCCACCGACGGTAGACACGTGACCTTCATCGACGGGTCGGACCCGACGCCCCGCATGCTGATCGGCCCCGCGGACGGCGCGCGCGCGATCTTCCGCGAGCGGGCGCGCTACCCCGCGGGGTTCTTCGTGGGGCTGCACACCCACCGTGGCGACGAGTCGTTCGAGGTGCGCGAGGGGCGCATGCGCTTCGCCGTGGGCGACGAGCGGCGGACGGGCGGTCCGGGCGACATCGTCTTCGTCCCCGCCGGCGTGGAGCACGGCTTCGTCGCGGAGACCGACGTGGTGATCGACATCTTCTCGCAGCAGGACATGGGGCTGTACGTGGTGGTCCGCGAGCCCGACGGGTCGCGCCGCATGGAGGAGGTGTACATGGAGGGCTTCCCCTCGACCCACACGCCCCCCGCTGGCCGGGACTGGACGCCGAGGGCGCACATCCGCGCCCTCTACGCGACCACGCGCGACCTCCTGTGAATCAGTCTGGAAGGTCTCACACAGAGACACGGAGTCACAGAGAGGCGCCGCGGTTCTCTCCGTGTCTCCGTGTCTCTGCGTGAGGCCGATCTTTTTCCTGGTTGAACACGAAAACAGGAGTGGAGGGGATGGAGTTGCGGGAGCGCATCGGCGCGTGGGTGACGGAGGAGGGCTGCTTCTTCCGCGTGTGGGCGCCGAAGGCGGAGCGGGTGGGGGTGCTGGTGCAGGAGGGGCCGCTCTGGGAGAGCGACGAGGCGGGGACCACGCAGGAGCTGGCGAACGACGGCGGCTACTGGAGCGGCACCGTCGCGGGGGCACACGCGGGGCAGCTGTACCGCTACCGCATCGAGCGCGAGGGCCAGGTCTACCAGCGGCTGGACCCCGCCGCGCGCGACGTGATCAGCTCCGAGCTCACGCGCGCCGATCCGCAGAGCCGCAACGCCTCCATCATCCTCGGCCCCGACGAGCTGGAGTGGGCGGAGTTCACCCCGCCGCGCTTCGAGAGCTTCATCATCTACCAGCTCCACGTGGGAAGCTTCACCGGGCGCGGCGACGGGCTGGACCGCGAGTGGGGCACCTTCCGCGACCTGGAGGAACGGCTCCCCTACGTGCGGGAGATGGGGTTCGACTGCATCCAGCTCCTCCCGGTGCACGAGTTCTCGCGCGATCGCTCGTGGGGATACAACCCCGCGTCGTTCTTCGCCCCCGAGTCGTCCTACGGCTCCCCCGCCGACCTCAAGCGCCTGGTGGATGCGGCGCACCGGCAGGGGCTCGCGGTGATCTTCGACGTGGTCTACAACCACGCGGGACCCGACGACAGCGTGCTCTACGAGTACGACGGGCCCGGCGAGAACGGCGGGAGCTGGTTCGAGGGCGGCCAGCAGACGTCGTGGGGGATCGGGCCCGCCTGGTGGAAGCCGGAGGTGCAGGACTTCTTCTACCAGAACGCCCGCATGTTCCTGGAGGAGTACCACGCCGACGGGCTCCGCTTCGACGCCACCACGCAGATCAACGGGCAGCACCTGAAGCTGATGGTCCGCCGGCTCCGGGAGGACTTCCCCGACCGCTATCTCATCGCCGAGCACCTGCCGGACCACCCCTGGATCATCGACGAGGGGCGCTTCTGCGCCACCTGGCGCGCCGACGCCCACCACGAGGGCCAGCGCGCCCTCGCCGGCAGCGACCCGGTGGAGCGGGTGAAGCGCGTCCTGGGGTGGGACGGCTACCCGGACGCCTGGAACCTGGTAAAGTACCTCCTCGGCTCGCACGACGACATCGGCGACCAGGAGAACGGCGACGCCGAGCACGGGCTGACCAGCTGGGACAGCCGCCACCGCTACCTGGTGGACCAGCTCGGCGGGCGCGAGTCGTGGACCGCACGCGCGAAGTGCCGCGCGGCGTGGGCGCTGAACGTTGCGATGGCGGGAACGCCGATGCTCTTCATGGGCTCGGAATGCCTGATGGCCGCCCCGAACGTGGCCTGGGGATACTGGCACGACGGCGCCGACGCGAACGGCGACCACCGCTTCGACTGGAGCATCGCCGGCGACCCCACGGGGATGGAGATGCGCCGGCTGGTGGCCGCCTGCAACGCGCTGCGCTGGGAGCACTACGCCCTGCGCGCCGGCTCGCTGCGCGTGGTGCACGAGGACCACGACAACCAGGTGCTCGGCTTCTTGCGCGAGCACGACGGCGAGGCGCTGCTGGTGGTGGCGAACCTGGGCGAGCGGAGCTTCGGCGACCACGGCTACGGCGTCGCCGCCGGCGGCGTCGACGGGCAGTGGACGCAGGCGCTCTGCACGCAGGACGCGGCCTTCGGCGGATGGGACGGCGCGGGGAACGCCTTCCACGAGCCGTGGACGCAGGGCGACGGGCGCGTCTACGTCAACCTGCCGAAGTGGGGCGTGGTCGTGCTGCGCAGGAAGTGACCGCACGCACGCAGGCTCGGCCAACGGCCGTTTCACGCAGAGGCACAGGCGAAACGGAGAGGTGAGATGGTGATCGGAGCTCGCCACCTGCTGCTGGTCGTGGTGCTGTTGGGGGCGGCGGAGCCGGCCCGGGCGCAGGGCGCGCCCGCGGCGCTGCGGCGGCGGATGGATGCCTTCGCCGCGGCGCTGGCCGAGCGCGCGCCGATGGAGCGGATCGCGGGCTTCTTCCCCCGCGAGGCGGAGTGGGAGCTGGTGCGGTCGCCGCATCGGCCGCCGCCCACCGACGCCCTGCTCCGCCACCGGTTCGCGCCCGGCCAGACGCTGGCGGCGATCCGCGAGGGCGGGCCGGTGTGCGACTCGTTCGGCGGCGTGTTCGGCGACGTGGGCCCGTACGAGGGGGTCCTCGTCTCGCAGGCGATGGCTGCCGCCGGGCGGCGGTGGAGCTACGTGGGGCGCGGACGGTTCGTGCCGCCGGACGCGAAGCCGGCTTCCCGCATCTACGTGCAGTGGACGCTGGAGCGCGGCGCCTGGGTGGTCTCGCAAATCGGCGAGGAGTACTGGTACGAGCCGCGGGTGCTGGGAGAGGCCGCCGTGCCGCACATCACCCCCGACACCACCGCCGCGAACGAGCTCCCGCCCGAGCGGCGGTACGGGAGCGCGGCGCGCTGGTTCGTGGAGGGCGGGCTGCTCTATCTCGGCGACCACACGTACGTGAAGTACGGCCTCCCGCGGGTGATCGACGCGGAGCTGCTGCAGCGCTTCGGATCGGTGGGGGCGGTGCCGGTGTTCGTGGAGCCGGCGGCCTCCCGCCCGCCGGAGGTGCTGTACGTGCCGACCCGTCCCGGCGAATACCAGCCGTACAATGGCTTCGGCCACTCGATCTGCCGGGACTGAGCCGTCGTGACTGCAACGGCCGTCTCACGCAGAGCCGCAGAGGCACAGAGAGAACCCCTCCCCGGATCTCCAGCATGCTCGCCAACCGCTCGATCCCCGGCGCCACCCTCATCCCCGAGCTCGCCTATCCCGACGTGCGCGAGGCGGCGGCGTGGCTCTGCGAGGCCTTCGGCTTCACCGAGCGCCTGCGCATCGGCGGCCACCGCGTGCAGCTCACGCTGGGCGACGGCGCCCTGGTCGTCACCGAGCGCGGCGGCGGGGACGCGCCCGGCGGCCACCGGATCATGGTGCGGGTCGAGGACGCGGACGCCCACTGCGCACGCGCCGAGGCGTGCGGCGCGCGGATCGTGCAGCGCCCCACCAGCCATCCCTTCGGCGAGCGGCAGTACAGCGCGGTGGATCCCGGCGGCCACGCCTGGACCTTCACCCAGTCCATCGCCGACGTCGACCCGGCCGAGTGGGGCGGCGAGATGGTCGCGGGCGCGCGCTGAAGCGCCGCTCCGTGGCCGCCATCCGCTTCCGCCGCGCCGTGCCGGCCGACGCCGCGCGGGTGGCGCTTCTCCCGCGCGAGGGCGAGGCGGGCGGCGATCCCCCGGAGCGCATGGCCCGCTACCTGGCCGGCGAGCACCACCCGCAGCAGGCGCTCCCGCCCCGTGCCATGTGGATCGCGATGGAGGGCGCCGAGCCGGTCGGCTACGTGGCGGGCCACCTCACCCGCCGCTTCGCCTGCGACGGCGAGCTGCAGTGGATCTACGTGGTCCCCAGTCGCCGCCGGTCGGGGGTGGGCCGGGAGCTGGTGGGCCTCCTGGCGCGATGGTTCGTGGAGAACGGCGCGCGCAGGGTCTGCGTGAACGTGGGAGACGAGGCCGCTCGTCCGTTCTATCTCCAGTGCGGCGCCGCGGACCTTCGCCCGCACTGGATGGTGTGGGACGACGTCGGCCGCGTGCTCGAAGGCGAGGCGCCGGTGGACGGGGAGGGGTGGGGACGCGTGGATGACCCCGGACCGGGCCGAGCATGAGGTCGCGCCACGAGACGCGCATCACGGCCGCCGAGTTCCGCGGGTGGGTGGCCCCGCTGGAGGGGCTGGCGGTCTCGCGGGCATGGCGGGGGCACGGCACGGCGCTCTTCCTGGAGCTCGGCGCGCTCCACGAGGTGCCGCTGCTTCGCGGCGGCACCTCGCTCAAGGGCGCAGCGACGGTGATGATCGAGTGGAGCTGGCGGGTCGAGCGGCCGCGGTCCATCGCCTTCGGGAGCTGGAGCACGGATCGGCGGATGGACTTCGGGGTCGCGCGGCTCCAGGGGCGGCGGGTCGCCGGCGTTACCGTGGAGGGGCGGCTTCCGGAGCTCGTGATGGCGCTCTCGGGCGGGGTGTGGGTGCACGCGTTCAGCACCGTGGAGGGCCAGCCGCGGTGGACCGTGTTCCTGCCGGACGGGAGCTGGCTCACCGTCGCCGGGGGCCTGCTCGTGCGCAACACGCAGAACGCGCGGTAGCACCCCGGGAGGGGCACGCCGCGCGTTGCCGGGAGCGGGGGATGAACGATCGTGGGCGGCTAACGGTGCCGCCGGGCGTGGGTGGACACACAGCGACGGGAGGATGGATGCTCCGCAAGATGCGAATGGGGATGACGACGCGCCACGCGGGATGGATGGTCCTCTCGCTCCTCGTGCTCGCCGGGCGCGCGGCGGCGCAGGAGGAGCCCGCCGTGCCGCCCTGCGACGGGCGCGACCCCGCGGCGGCGCCCTGCCGCGCGCGCTACGACGCGCCGCCGGCGCTGGACTCGGCCTCCGTTGCCGCATTGCCCGCCGGCGAGGGGAGGACGCCGCTCGTCTGGATCTACGTGGACGAGACCGGCGCCGTGCGGCACGCGCAGGTCCACCGCCCGACGGGGCCCGACTTCGACATCGCCGCGCGCGACCGGGCGAAGCAGTTCCGCTTCCGCCCCGCGGCGCTGCAGGGGGCTCCGGTGGCCGCGTGGGTGCTGATGCCGGTGCGCGCCGTGCCGCCGCCGGCGTCGTGCGCGGCCTCGGCCATGTCGGTGCCGCTGAGCGCGGGCGGCGTGTTCGTCGATTCGGTCGTGATGGAGCGGCCGGAGCTCGGCACGCGCTTCCGCTACGCGACGGCCGGCTTCCCCATCGACCTCTTCGTCTACCCCCGCCGGGAGGGCGACACGCCGCGCGCCCAGGTGGAGCGGGCGGTCGCGGCGCTGCAGGCGGGCTCCGTCGCGGGCGGCCCCGATTCGGTGTCCGTGCTGCGCGCCGGGCCCGAGCGCCTGCGCCCGAGCGACCGCTTCCGAGGGATCGAGTTCGCGGGATACGGCGCCTTCGTTCGCGGGCGCCTCGCGGGGAACCGGGTCGAATCGTACATCGGCGTCTTTTCCGCCAGGGACGAGGACCTGAAGGTCCGCGCGACCTACGTTCCCGACGCCGACGCCCGCAAAGACCTGCGCGTGTTCGTGCAGCAGTTCCTCTCCCACCGCGCCTGGCGGATGAGCGGCTGCCCGCGGTAACACCGGATCCGGCAGGGGAAGCTCACGCATCCCGCCCGATCCCAGGATGTCGACGGCAGTCCCGGCCACCCAGGCCGGGGCTGCCGTTCGTCTGGCTGCAACGTGCGCTACAGGATGTTGACGTAGGCGACCAGCGCATGACGCTCCGTCGACGTCAGGTTTCTGTACGCGGTGACCGCGGCCGCCGCCTCGCCTCCATGCTGGCGGATCGCCTGGTCGACGTCGGTTGCGCTCCCGTCGTGCATGAAGTGCGCGAAGACCGACATGAACCGCGCGCCCATCAGCGGCTCGGTGCGGAACTCGTTGGGAGCGGCGTTCTCCAGGCAGATGTCGCCCGAACCCATGTCGTGCAGCAGGAAGTCGCTGAACGGGCGGACGCTCTTCCCGTTGAGCGCGGAGTAGGACGAAACGGTGGTGTACGCGTCAGTCGTGTGGCACTTGTTGCACCCCACCTGCGTGAACAGATCCTCTCCCAGCAGCTCCTGCGCGGTGGAGGGGGCCTGCGACGGAAGCGGGGCCAGGAAGCGGATGAAGGCGTTCACGTCGGCCAGGTCGCTGCCATCCAGCTCGACCGTGTCGGGCTTCGGGTCCACCACGGCGGGGACCGAGTCGCTGCCGACCGCCCATTGGCCGACGCTGTTCTCCGTCGTGAACTCGGGGGTCGTGACCCCCATCTCGTGCAGGTACGCACGTGCGTTGAAGCGGTCCAGGTCGGTGCCCGCCGCCTTGCGTCCGAAGCGCCCGAGCACGCCGTTCACCATGTTCGCACGCCCCGAGATCCCGTCGCCGTCGGCGTCGTTGGGGTCGGCGCGCGCCAGGATGTCGGCCTCGGGGATGGCCGCGATCAGCCCGAAGCCGAACAGGTCGGGGGAGATGCGGCGGGCGGTGTCGTGCGCCACCGTGGGGAACGGCTCGCCGGCGTCGAAGCTCGTGTAGTACTTCAGCAGGTTCGTGGCCGAGTCCTGTTTCACGAAGCCGCCGTAGTTGGCCAGCGGAGAGCAGCTCCCGTCGGTGTTCAGCCGTGCGAAGTGGAACTCCACGCGATTGGCGGAGCCGCTGAATATCGCGTCCTCCCCGCCGTGGCATTCAGCACACGAGCGGGCGTTGAAGGTGGGTCCCAAGCCTTTCGCCTGGGTGGATTTTTCCTGGAACAGGTACTTCCCGTGCCCGAACATGTTCTGCTCTGTCGTGGTGAGCCCCGAGACGGGGCTCATTTGGCTGTCGACCAGGGCCAACGTCGCACGCGGGGCGGCGCCGGGCGCGGTGGGCTGCGGTTCGTCGGTGCACGCGGCCAGCAGCAGCACGGGCACCAGCGGGACGATGGACAGGACGAGGCGGTGCATGTTTTCCCCTCGGGGTGGGCGTGGACGCCAGAGGTCCGCCGGGGACGCCTCGCCGGACCTGGCGGATGGGCGCCCATCCCACGGTACGTCGCATGAGGGGCGGAGTCAACGTTTTTCGTCGCTTATTGTTTGTGTACGGTCGATGTCGACGTGTGGAGCCTCGTGGGGCACGGCGCCGCATCCGACGCGCGCGCGCGTCGGATGCGGGCGTTCACGCAGCTCATTTCCGAGCACGCCTGGCGGATGAGCGGCTCCCCGCGTGGCCGCGCGCGCCAACTCGCTGCATCCATCCCGCCGTCCGTTTGCTTCGGGCGGCGGTTTCCTTGGCAGGCGGCGCGGTCGCAGCGTAGTTTGAGCCGGCCTTTCAGCCGCTCCGCAGACCCCGCCGTCCCCGACCCGATCCTTCGTGCATTCACAGAGCCCCGCGCTCCGGGCACTCGCCGAGAAATGGGACGCCGTCCCCCCGGCCGAGCGCGCCAACTACCAGCTCTACCTCACCGAGCTGTGCGACGCGCTGGGCGTGGCCCGCCCCCAGCCGCGCGGGACCGGCTACGAGTTCGAGTTTCCCGTCACCACCACCGACCGCCGCACGGGGAAGGAGACGACCAACTTCATCGACCTGTACCGGCGCGGGCACTTCATCCTGGAGGCCAAGCACACCGACGCGGGCGCGGACCGCGTGCTGGGCGCGGCGTACGGGCAGGCGAAGGGGTACGCGGGCGACGTGGCGCACGGGCCGCCGCCGTACCTGATGGTGATGAACGTCGCCCGCACGCTGCTGGTGTGGGACCGCTGGGGCGGCAACTACGGCGGCATCAACGCGGCGCGGCGCATCGACCTGCGCTCGCTCTGGCAGCGCGACGACGACATCGAGCTGCTGCGCGCGGCCTGGGACAACCCGGAGTCGCTGAACCCCGCGGTGCGCGGGCGCGTGGTCACGCGCGAGGTGGCGGAGCGGCTGGCGGCCCTCTCGGCGTCGCTGGAGGGGAGGGGGATCGGCGGCGAGCGCGTGGCGCGGTTCCTCATGCGCTGCGTCTTCACCATGTTCGCCGAAGACGTGGGGCTGCTCGCCGACAAGCCGTTCCAGACCGCCCTCCAGGACTACGGGAACGATCCCGCGGAGTTCTCGGCGGTGATGACGGAGTTGTGGAAGGCGATGGACGCGGGGACGCGCTTCGGGCTGCGCCGGCTGCTGCGCTTCAACGGGCACTTCTTCCACGACGCCGAGGCGCTGGAGCTCACGCCGGCCGACCTGTCGGTGCTGGCCGATGCCGCGCGCGCCGACTGGCGCCAGGTGGAGCCCACCATCTTCGGCACGCTGCTCACCCGGGCGCTGGACCCGAAGGAGCGCCACCGGCTGGGCGCCGAGTACACGCCCCGCGAGTACGTGGAGCGCGTGGTGCGGCAGACGGTGGACGTGCCGCTGCGCGAGCGCTGGGCGCCCGTTCAGGCGCACGCGGCCGAGCTCACCGCGTCGAAGCGGAAGAAGGACCGCGACGCGGCGCTGGCCGAGCTGCGCGGCTTTCACGGGTGGATGCGGGGCCTGCGCTTCCTGGACCCGGCGTGCGGGAGCGGCAACTTCCTCTACGTCACGCTGCACATGGTGAAGCGCTTGGAGCTGGAGGTGCTCCGGGCGATCGAGGAGATCACGGGCAATCCCGAGCTGGGGATCGAGGAGGTGGGGCCGTGGCAGTTCCACGGCATCGAGATCAAGCCGTGGGCGCGCGAGATCGCCGAGCTGACGCTCTGGATCGGCTATCACCAGTTCTGGATGGAGCACCACAAGGGCGTCAACCCGCCCGAGCCCGTGCTCAAGGACACCGGCACGCTGGAGCTGCGCGACGCCGTCCTCGCCTGGGACGGTGAGCCGGTTGAGGTTTCCGAGAAGTCGCGCCCCGATCCCACGCCGCGCATCGTGCACCCCGTCACCGGGAAGCTCGTCCCCGATCCCGACGCGCGACTGCCCTACTACGAATACCGCGGCGCGCGTCAGGCGGAGTGGCCGCAGGCGGATTTCATCATTGGAAACCCGCCTTATCTGGGCCAGGGTCGACAGCGTGAGGCTTTCGGTGATGGGTATGTCGATGCACTTCGATCCACGTATCCTGAAATACCCGATACAGCCGACTACGTGATGTACTGGTGGTCACGTGCCGCAATGGAAATTGCTGCGGAGCGGACGCTCAGGGCTGGGCTGATCACGACTAACAGCATCGTACAGGCGCAGAATCGCACCGCCATCGAGCAAGCCTCTCGGATGCGGGCACGGGTGGCCTGGGCAATTCCCGATCATCCTTGGATCGACTCTTCTGAAGGAGCAGACGTCAGGGTAGCGATGACGGTCGTGACGTACGATCCGGCACGAGCAGTTCGGATTGAGGTAGACGATCGGGGTCGAGTTCAGAAAGAGGTCGAAGCCGATCGGCTGAATGCCGATTTGAGCAGTCATGCAGACGTGTCGACTGCAGCGGCGGTGCAACTTCGGTCGAACCGGGCTTTGTCTTCGATGGGGTTCAAACTCCATGGCGACGGGTTCATGCTTACGTACGAAGAAGCCAACCCGCTGCTGGCGAGCGGGGCTGGTCCAAGGGAGATTCTTCGCCCGTTTTGGAGGCCCCGCGATCTGACGGATCGTTTCAGGAGGAGCTATGTAATCGATTTCGGATTGATGTCGGAGAGCAGTGCACGAAATTATCCGGTGCTCTTCGACCTCGTTCGTGATCGAGTAAAGCCGCATCGCGACGCACAGACCAGAGAGATACGCCGTCGATACTGGTGGCGGTTTGGTGAGCCAGTACCGGCGCTTAGAGAGCGTATCGCAGATCTCGCGCGCATGATCGTCACACCACGTACAGCGAAACACCGATTTTTCCGATTTCTTTCAACCGCGGCAGCGCCAGAGAGCGAAGTGGTTACGATCGCCTCCGAAGACGCCTTCCACTTGGGCGTGCTCAGCTCGCGTTTGCACGTTATCTGGTCGGTGGCTGCGGGTAGTCGGCTCGGCGTGGGGAACGATCCGCGTTACAACAACCCTCGGTGCTTTGACGCATATCCCTTTCCCGATCCGCCGAGGCACTTGCGGGAGAGGATCGGGCTCGCGGCGGAGGCGCTGGACCAGCACCGCAAGGACGCCATCGCCCGCGACGAGCGCGTGACGATGACGGGGATGTACAACGTGGTCGAGAAGCTCCGCGGCAACGAGCCGCTCACGCCGAAGGAGCGCGCCGTCCACGAGATCGCCGCGTGCGGGGTGCTGAAGGACCTGCACGACGAGCTGGACCGGCTGGTGGCCGAGGCGTACGGCTGGCCCTGGCCGATGGAGCGCGAGGAGGTGCTGGAGCGCCTGGTGGCGCTGCACGACGAGCGGGTGGAGGAGGAGAAGCGCGGCATCGTCCGCTGGCTGCGGCCGGAGTACCAGGTGCCGCGCTTCGGCGGCGGCGCGCGGGCGGCCGAGCCCGAGCCCGCGCTGGATCTCCCGGGGCCGCCCCCCGCCGAACCGGTCGCGGCGCAGGAGGAGAAGCGGCCCTGGTCCGCGGGTGCCATCGAGCAGATCGCCGCGGTGAAGGCGCGCGTCGCCGCCTCGCCCGCCACGCCCGCCGAGGTGGCGGCCGATTTCGCCGGCGCGTCGGTGCCGCTCGTCGCGCACGAGCTCGAGATGCTCGCGATGGTGGGCGAGGTGCGCCTGCTGCCGGACGGGCGCTACGAGGCCGTTACTGAGCCGTTGTGAGCTGCAATTTCAGCCGTGAAGGATGATCGAAACTGGTTCCGGTAAAGCTCAGCAGCGAGATCCTGGGTTCCTGCGGCGCCGCCGATGCGCTTCACCGGTTCACCCTCCTCACCGAGCCTCCGCCATGACCCGCCCGCCCCTCGCGGACCTCCCGGTCAAGAACGACTTCCGGCTGCGCGGCGAGCAGATGACGCGCATCGAGACCTTCACCGACGCGGCGTTCGCCTTCGCGCTCACCCTCCTGGTGGTCTCGCTCGACCCGCCCACCACCGTGACCGGGCTGCTGGGGGCGCTGCGCGAGGTGCCGGCTTTCCTGCTCAGCGCCGCGCTGCTGATGATGTTCTGGTGGGGGCACCACGAGTGGAGCCGCCGCTTCGGGCTCGACGACGGGCCCACGGTGGTGCTGAGCTGCGTGCTGGTCGGCACGGTGCTGGTGTACGTCTACCCCCTCCGCTTCATGTTCGGCCTGACGATGAGCTGGATCGGCGGGATCACCGGCCTGCCGATCGGCTCGGGCACGCAGCACCTTCGGGGGATCGAGGACGTGAACCACCTGTTCACGATCTACGGGGCGGGGTTCGTGGCGATGTGCCTGACGCTGGTGCTGCTGAACCTGCACGCCTGGCGCAAGCGCGAGGAGCTGGAGCTCGACGCGCTGGAGCGCCACCAGCTGCGCGCCGAGCTGGGCGCGTGGCTGATCGTGGCCGGCGCCGGGGCGCTCTCCGTGGCGCTGGGGCTCCTCCTCCCGCCCACGTGGACGGGCGTCCCGGGGTGGGCGTACATGGTGCTGCCGGTGGCGATGCCGCTCTTCGGCCGGGCGAACGCCCGCGGTCGCGCCCGGCTGCTCGCGGCGGAGAGCGCAGGCGGCGCCGGCGTGCAGCCCGCCTGACGCCGTGCTTGCGCGGCGCGCCGGCTTCGGCATGATTGGCGGCGACCGGAGCGGGTGAATCCAAGCGATCGGGATGAGGGATGCTGCGGGTCTTCTACGCGGTGGCGAGCGCGACGATGCTGGCGATCGGGGGGTGGATGCTGGCCGCGCCCGCGTCGTGGTTCCATCACTTCCCGGCCGCGCTGCCGGACACGGGGCCCTTCAACCCGCACCTGGTGCGCGACCTCGGGGCCGCGTTCATGGTGATGGCGGTGGGGCTCGCGTGGTGCGTGCGCAGCCCGCGCTGCGGCCGCGTGGTGCACCTGGGCGTCACCGCCTTCCTGGTGGCGCACGCGCTGGTGCACGTCGGCGAGCTGGTGGGCGGGCGGCTCCCGCACCGCCACTGGTGGCTCGACATCCCCTTCACCTTCCTCCCGGCGGCGCTCTTCCTCGCGCTCCTTCCGGCCGCGCTGCGGCGGGCGGACGACGGGCACCCCCGCGCTCCATCCCCATGACCGCCGCCAGCCCCGGTCACCCCCCGATGCGGAGGCATGGAGCCGCGGAGACGCGCGCGCTCCTCGTCGTCTTCGCCGCGCTGGGCCTCCTGGCGGGCCGGCCGATGCGCGCGGCGGGGCAGGCGCGCGTCCCCGAGTACACGCGGCCCATCGTGCTGGTCGTGCGGCCGGATTCCGCGCAGCTCGAGCAGCTCCGGCGCCGGCTCGGCGACGACGCGTTCTACGTGACCGCCGACGACGCTTCGTTCTACCAGGGGATGGCCTTCGAGCTGCTCGACAGCCTGCGCGTTCCGTACGAAGCCGTGACCGGCGCGAGGATCCGCTTCCGCGTGGGCGGGGTGATGAAGGAATACGCCTGGGGCGGCCAGCCGGACGCGCCGTGGTGGTTCGTGCTGCTCTACGACGGCGAAGCGGAGCCCCGGATCTCGACGGGCGTCGACCTCGCCGCCGAGATCCGCGCGATCCCCCGCCTTCGCGGCGCCGCCCCGCCCTGACAGGATGGGCTCACACGGAGTCGACGGAGTCAGCAGAGGACGACTCCGTTGACTCCGTTGACTCCGTGTGAGGATCTTCTGTACGGGTGTCTCCGAATGCGCGGCCTGATCGTTATCACACATGCACGCTGACCAGCAGCCGTACCGCGAGCTGTACGACGACATCATGGAGTACGGCGGCGACGCGCCGTACGCCGACCTGCTGCGGCCATGGCTCGCGCGCGCCGATGCCGAGCGCCGCTGGCTCGACGAGCTCCGCGCGCGCCGCGGCGCGCCCGTGCCCGCGCTGCGGCCGGAGGAGTCGTGGCGGCTCTACGCGCTCTCGCGCATCGTCCAGCTCCTGCAGCTCTCCTTCGCGCCCCCCGCGCCCGGGCCTCCCGCGTGGGACGTCGCCGCGGTTTCGGGGGATGAATTCGCGCGCTTCATGGAGGCGCTGGGGCTGGAGAAGGTGGAGCGCACCGGCTTCCATCCCTTCTTCCACGAAGTCGTGACGGTGGATCCGCTCGCGGAAGACGATGCGCCGCCGGAGGTGGCCGGGGTCTACTGGGCGGGATACGCGCTCGGCCCGCTGCTCGTGTCGCGCGCGGGGTGCCGGGTGCGCGCGGGGCGGGCGCACCTGGCGAAGGAGGTGGCGGAGCGCTCCACCCTCTACTGGGCGTACGCCCGCAACACCCGCGACACCGACGACCCGAGCCGCGGCTGGGGCGGCAGCTCGCAGTGGCGCACCTCGTTCCGCCGCGACTATGCGCTCGACGGGCGGCTCTACTACAACGTCGACGGCCGCGAGCACTCCGGCGGCGCCGGCCACGATCTCGGCCCACGCGAGCGCGACGAGCTCCTTCGCCACCGCTGCTTCGTCACCTGCACCCGGCCGGGCGACGACCTCTGGCCCTACGGCCTCAGCGCCGTCGAGGACGCGTGAAACCGGAGGACCTCGCGCGGCCACGCGGAGACGCGGAGAGGGTCGCCGCGCTCTACGACGTCCACGGGAACCTCCCGGCGCTCGAGGCGGTGCTGGAGGAGATCCGCGCGGCCGGGGTCGACCTCATCGTGGTCGGCGGCGACGTGGTGCCGGGGCCGCTGCCGCGCGAGACCCTCGCGCGGCTGCTGGCGCTCGACCCGCCGGCGCGGTTCATCCAGGGCAACGGCGACCGCGTGGTGGTCCAGGCGATGTGCGGCGTCGAGCCGGCGTCGGTCCCGGAGCCGTACCGCGACGGGATCTATTGGGCGGCCGGGGAGGTACGCGAGTACGAGGCGGTGCTGGCCGGCTGGCCGAAGACGCTCCGCCTGCACGTGCGCGGGCTCGGCGACGTGCTCTTCTGCCACGCCACGCCGCAGAGCGACACGGAGAACTTCACCCGCCGCACCCCGGAAGACCGGCTCGTTCCCGTCTTCCGCGACGCGGACGCGGCACTGGTGGTCTGCGGCCACACGCACATGCAGTTCGACCGCACCGTCGGCGGCGTGCGCGTGGTGAACTCCGGGAGCGTGGGGATGCCGTTCGGCGAGCCGGGCGCGTACTGGCTGCTGCTGGGCCCCGGCGTGGAGCTGCGCCGCACGCGCTACGACCTGGAGGCCGCCGCCGCGCTGGTCCGCTCCACCGCCTATCCGCACGCCGAGGAGTTCGCGGCCCGCAGCGTGCTGCAACCGCCGTCGGAGGAGGCGATGCTCGACGTGTTCGCGGCCCGGGAAGCGTCCACCCCCCAGCAGGCAGCCGTCCCACCCGGAGACACGGAGGCAGGGAAGTGAGATTTCACCACCACATCTCCATTCGCTCCACGCCCGTCTTCGCGCTCGCCTGCCTCGCGGCGGGGTGCGATCCGGCGCGGTCGACCGGCAGCGTCGAGCAGCCGGACAGCATCGTGCTGGAGCGGACGCAGTGCTCCGGCGACTGTCCCGCCTACCGGCTCTCGCTGTCGTTCTCCGGGGCCATCCACTTCCGCTCGCTCGACCCGGGCGACAACGGGCGCACGGCCATGGACGTGCTGCCGCACGGCGCGTTCGAGGAATTGGCGCGGCAGGCGGAGGACGCGGAGATCAACGTGCTCCCCGAGAGCATCATCGGCACGGTCTACTGCACGGCGCGGTCGACCAATCAAGCGTCCGCCATCGTCACCATCTTCCGCGGCGCCCGCACGAAGCGGGTGGACGACTACCAGGGGTGCTACCCCGGCCCCACCGCGCTGCGCCGCCTCGAGCTGGCCATCGACAACGCCGCCGCTTCCGGGCGGTGGATCAACCCATGATACCCGGACCCTCCGTGTCTCCGCGTCTCTGCGTGAGGCGCGTTCGCCACGCTCGGCTCACACGGTGAATTCGCGCATTCGGTACAGGCCGGCGCTCCTCGCGCTCGCCTGCCTCGCGGCGGGGTGCCGTACGCCGCAAGCGGCCGGCGGCGGCGCGCAGCCGGCCGGTGGAGACGTCCAGCCGCCGGCAGACAGCATCGTGCTGGAGCGGACGCGCTGCTTCGGCATCTGTCCCGCGTACCGGCTCTCCCTGGCGCGCTCCGGCGCGGTGCACTTCCGCTCCTTCAACCCGGGCGACAGCGCGCACACGGCGTCCGACACGCTGCCGCGCGGCGCGTTCGAACGGCTCGAGGCGCAGGCGGCGGAGCTGGGCTTCGACGCGCTGCCGGACGACATCAGGGCGTCGCGGCTCTGCGGGATGGCCGCGACCGACCACCCGTCGGCGATCGTCACGCTCTTCCGCGGTGCCCGCGCGAAGCGGGTGGAGGACTACCACGGATGCTATCCCGGCCCGGCGGCGCTGCGCCGCTTCGAGTTGGCCATCGACAGCATCGCCGCCTCGGAGCGCTGGGTCCGCGACGCCCGCACCCGGTAGGCGATCCGGCGGGTGTCGTGTAGATTCTTCCCTCCACCGAGCCCAGCACGTTTCCACCGGGGCGGGAGATCGAATGCGAACGCGGGTGTGGATCGTCGTCGCCGCGCTGGCGGCGTTCGCGGGGACGGCGGCGGGGCAGGCGGACAGCACGCCGACGCCGAACTGCGCGAGCTGCGCGGAGTGGAACGTGCCGCAACGCCCCTTCCGCATCCACGGCAACACGTACTACGTCGGTACGCACGGGCTGGCGGCGATCCTCGTCACCTCGCCGCGAGGGCACGTGCTGATCGACGGCGCGCTCCCCGAGTCGGCCGCGCGGATCGAGGCGAACGTGCGCGCGCTCGGCTTCCGGATGCGCGACGTGAAGCTCATCCTCAACTCCCACGCACACTTCGACCACGCGGGCGGCATCGCGGCGCTGCGGCGGCTCTCCGGCGCGGAAGTGGCGGCGAGCGGGCCGAGCGCGGCGGTGCTCCAGCGCGGCGCCTCCGGCCCCGACGACCCGCAGTACGGGCTGGCGAACGACTTCCCGCCGGTGCCGGGGGTGCGTGTCTTCGCCGACGGCGACACCCTGCGCGTGGGGCCGCTCGCGCTCGCCGCGCACCTCACCCGCGGGCACACGCGCGGGAGCACCACCTGGACGTGGCGCTCGTGCGAGGGGCGGCGCTGCCTGGAGATGGTCTACGCCGACAGCCAGACCCCCGTCTCCGCCGACGGCTTCCGCTACACCGCGAGCCCCGCCTGGCCCACCGCGGTCGCCGACTTCGAGCGGGGGATCGGGGTGATCGAGGGGCTGCGCTGCGACCTGCTGCTCACGCCGCACCCGGGCGCGTCTCAGCTCTGGGAACGCCTGGCCGCCGGCCGCCTGGCCGCCCCGGGGCAGTGCCGCCGCTACGCTGCCGCGGCCCGCGCGCAGCTCGCCCGCCGCGTCGCGGACGAGCGTGCGGCGCGGTAGCAAAGTCATTCGAGAGGTTGTCCAGAAGCCCCGTCCCCGTAAGACGTCATCCTGAGGCCGGCCACGCTGAGACGTCCGCTGCTCGATCCTTTGCAGGCCGAAGGATCTATCGCATGTGCAGGCACTCAGCCGAGGAAACGCGATCGAGCCGTCGCGCCGCAGCCTCGGCGCATCGCACCGGCTCGCGTGTCGCCGCGGTCATGGATCCTTCGGCCTGCAACGTCTTCCGCACACCAGGTTGCACCGTGGCCGGCCTCAGGATGACGTCTGGGGGAGTTCTGGGGCGAGTGACGATTCGGCGAACAGGGAGGGCGTGGGTGGAGCTGGTGATCCTCTTCGGGCCGCCGGCGGTGGGGAAGATGGCGGTGGGGATGGAGCTGGAGCGCCTGACCGGGCTCCGGCTCTTCCACAACCACATGACCATCGACCTGGTGCTGCGCTTCTTCGAGTTCGGTGAGCCGGCGTTCCACCGGCTCGTCGGCGAGTTCCGCACGCGCATCTTCGAGGAGGTGGCGGCGAGCGGCCTCCCCGGGCTCGTCTTCACCTTCGTCTGGGCGCTGGAGGACGAGCGCGACCGCGCCTTCATCGACCGCACCTGCGAGATTTTCCGCGCGCGCGGGGCGGAGATCCACTTCGTGGAGCTGGCGGCGAGCCTGGACGAGCGGCTGCGGCGCAACCAGACCGAGCTGCGGCTGGCGGAGAAGCGCCCCAAGCGCGACCTGGAGCGCTCGCGCCGCAACCTGCTGGCGCTGGAGGAGGCACACCGGCTGAACACCGACGGCGACTTCTTCTACCCCGAGCGCTGGCTGCGCATCGACAATACCCACCTTGCGCCCGACGCGGTCGCGCGCCTGATCGCCGACCGGTTCGGCCTGGGACGATAGCGGAGCACCCCACGGCGCGTGGGGGATGCTGCCCGCGGACGTTCTTGAGCTCACGGGTTATCCGCATGGGGATCGTAATCGTTGTGGGGGCGGGGTTCATCGTCCTGGGCATGCTGATGATGGGCGCGGGCGCGGCCACGCTCCTGCGCGCGCGGCGCGAGGCGGCGTCGCGGCGCCCGGTCTGGGGCGTGGTCGACGAGCTGCGGCCTGGGGCCGGGCTGCGCGGCTCCATCTACTGCCCCGTCGTCCGCTTCCAGACGGAGACGGGGGAGGTGGTGACCTTTCAGTCGGAGATGGGAGGGCAGCCGCCCCTGCACACCGTCGGGGAGCGGGTGGCCGTGTTCTACGATCCCGCCAGGCCGGCGGGCGCGGAGCTCCAGGCCCCGCCGGTACTCTGGATGGTTCCGGCGGGGTTCATCGCGGCCGGTCTCGTCTTCGCCGCCGTGGGCGCGGTGCTGATGATCGGCTTCGGCCTCCTGGCGGCGTCGGGCTGACAGGGCTCGCGCAGAGACGCACCCCCACCTCTCGCCCGAGGCCGCGGCGCGCCGTATCGTGGACGCGCTCCGGTTCCCTCTCGCGGCGGACCGTAGCAGTCGCGGAGCGCCGCCGGGGCCTGCTTCTTGCCCGCCAGCACCGGTTCGACACCGCACGCGCCACCGCCGATCCGCCGATGCTTCCCGCGCTCAAGTCGGCCACCGCCGGGCACCACGCCCGGGTGGAGGCCCTCATGCCCTCCCTCGACGAGCTCGCCACGCCCGCGGGGTACGCCGCCGCCCTGCGCGCGCTG
>Ga0070685_10000501_pt1 | contig 22623 bp, 16 predicted proteins | sample KBSS13LmetaG_FD_65651 | JGI IMG/M metagenome (GOLD analysis project Ga0070685, IMG submission 65651) | Switchgrass rhizosphere microbial communities from Kellogg Biological Station, Michigan, USA - KBS S1-3L metaG | ecosystem: Host-associated > Plants > Roots > Rhizosphere ...
GTCGCCGTCGCGGATGGCGCGCCACCCGTCGCCCACGGCGATGGCGCCCGAGGCGCAGCTCATCCCGTTGGTGGAGTTGGGCCCGGTGAAGCCGAACTCGATGGCCACGTTGCAGCTCGCCGCGCCGTTGAACACGGCCAGCGCCAGCATGGGATCCACCCCGCGCACGCCGTGCTGCACGTAGCTGGTGAACTGCCCCTCGCCGTAGGCCACGCCGCCCAGCGCGCTCCCCATCTGCACGCCCACGCGGTCCGGGTCCTCGGACTCGGGGGTGATCCCCGCGTCCTCGAGCGCCAGTCGGCTGGCGGCGATGGAGAACTGGGCGTAGCGTTCGGTGCGCTTCACCCGCTGCCGGTCCATGTAGTCCGCCGGCTCGAAGTCGTTGACCTGGGCGGCGATCTGGGTGCGGAAGGGCGAGGGGTCGAAGCGGTCGATCTTCTGGACCGCGCTCTCGCGCCGCTTGAGGCCGTCCCACAGCCCCTCGACGCCCGTGCCGATGGGGGTGAGCGCGCCGATGCCGGTGATCACGACGCGGCGCTTCTCCTGCGGGGCGCCGCCGTTGCTATCGCTCATTCCGTGTGGCTGCGGGTTGGGTCGGGAGGCGCGTCGTGGGCGAGTCCCCGCGGTCGTGCCGTCGGCATCTGTTACACCACACCGCAAGTTTCGGTGCGCGCCGAATGTTTGCGCAAAGCCGGGGGATTTCAGCCCGGGGGTGTCGCGCGGCGCGACACCTTCGCGGTCAGCCGGCGCCGAAAAGGGACGCGCGCAGAAGCGACGCCTAAACCGGTTTTCTTCCCAGTCCGGAGCTCGTCGCGCATCCGCGGCCGTGGCGCCCTCTCCCTGCGCCTTAGAGCGCAAACCCTCTCCCGTACCGGGCGAGGGTGTTGGGATCGGCCTCCCTGCGAGCCGCCGTGCGACGACGGCCGAAGCGATGCCGGTACGGAGCCGCCCCGGACTGATCGGAAATCCGCTCTAGCCGCGACGCTCGGCCGCGCGTCCATCGCCGGTCTCCCGGGTCAGCCGGCCCCTTCCACCGCGCGCTTGATCCCGGCCAGGGTGCGCGAGGCGACGGCGGAGATGAAGACGGGGCCGATCACCGTGTCCGCCACCATGCGCCGCAGCGCACGCGGGAGCGGCCAGCGCGGCCCGTCCTCCCACTCGTGCACGATGCGGACGAGGGTGGTCCCGTCTCCCCGGTCCTCGAAGCTCCAGACCACGTCCATCCCCGTGGTGATGCCGTCGACGTGGTGGTAGAGGACGGCGGGGCGGCGCTCGTCCACCGTCATCTCCGACACCCACCAGACGGGCCAGGGGATGGGGCCGAAGCTGCGCCGCGCGGCCATCTCCACCCGCCCCGTGCCGAAGCCGTCCTTCCGCTGGAAGCGCACCCAGCGGTAGTGCGGCAGCCACTCCGGCCAGCGCTCCACCTCGGCCCCGAACTGGAAGCAGCGCGCCGGGGAGCCGCGCATCACAATCTCGTCGATGGTTTTCATGGGCGGGGAACGTACCCGGCGCGCGGCTTCGGCGTCAATCGGAAGAGGTGCGCGGAGTGGGCAGAATGAGCACGCCGTATGCCTGCCGCGGCTCGAGAGAGGAGACTAGCTTCGGATTGTGTTCGGTTGCTCCATCCTCAATCTCCCGCGCGGAGCATGGCCATGCCCGAGATCACCGGTCTCTACTCGTTTCCCACCGGCTCGCCGGTGGACCCCGCCCAGCTGAACGGCAACTTCGGGATCGTCGAGGACGCCTTCAACGACTCGGCGGTCCGCAGCGACGACCCGGCGGTGCAGGCACTCGCCGGGCCGCTGGAGGGAATCCTCCGCGACACCGAGTTCGCGCGCAGCGTGAAGCTCTCCACCATCGGCGCGAAGGGCGACACGGTCTCCGTGACGGCGTCGATCTCGTCGGGGAGCACGACGCTCGTCAGCGCCGCGTCCGCCTTCGCGGCGGGTGACGTGGGGAAGGCCGTCTCGGTGCCCGGAGCCGGCACCACGGGCGGGGCGCTGGTCACCACCATCACGGGCTACACCGACCCGACGCATGTGACCCTGGCCGCGGCTGCGACCGCCACCGTGACCGGCGCGGCGGCCACCTACGGCACCAACGACGCGCCCGAGTTCGGCGCGCTCACCCCCGGGACGTACCTGGTGCCCCCGGGCCTGTACCTCTTCTCGACCGGCGCCACGGTGGCCGACGAGGTGGTGCTGGTCTTCGCCCGGGGGGCGCGGCTCACCCGCTTCGGCTTCACCGTGCTCGCCTTCAAAGGCGAGATCGTGGCGGGTCGATACACGATCTTCGAGGCCGAGCACGGGTTCCTGGCGGGGAGCCGCCCCAAGAACCGCGTGGTGCTCCCCGAGTGGTGGGGGGTGAAGGCCGACGCGGCCACCGCCGCGGGCGGCGCGGTCGCCAGCGGCTCGGCGGTGCTCACCACCACCTCGTCGTCGTTCGCCGCGAGCGACGTGGGCAAGCAGGTGGAGGTGCCCGGCGCGGGCGCCAGCGGCGCCACGCTGGCCACCACCATCGCGGGGTACACCAGCGCCACCCAGGTCACGCTCGCCGCGAACGCGGCCACGACGGTCACCGGGAAGACGGTGACCTTCGGCACCGACGACACGGCCACGCTGAGCCGGGCGATCGGCGCGGCGGGCATCTTCGCTGCCACGGCGGAGGCGGCGGGCGCGGCGGGGGGCGCCGTGGTCTCGCTGCGGGCCGGCACCTACCTGGTGAACGGAACGGGATACGTGCGCCCCGTCAGCAACGTGACGCTCTCCGGCACCGGGCGCGGGGCCACCGTGTTCAAGCACGCGGCGGCGGGCGGGTACGGGGCGATGCTGCTGGTCGAATCAGTACACAACGTGACGGTGGAGGAGATCGGGTTCGACTTCGCCGAGGGGCCGGCGCTCGGGAGCATCATCGGGCTGCGCGGCACCGACACCGCGGACGTCACGGTGCGCGGCTGCCGCTTCTTCGACTCGAACGCGCCCACCGACACGTCCACGAGCGTCCCGGATCGGTTCGCGATCGCCTTCAGCAGCGACAACCCGCTCCTCCGGATCCGGATCATCGACAACGAGTGCCGCGACCGGCTGCAGCTCACCGCCGGCGGCGGGGTCGGGGTGAAGTACCTCTGGATCGAGCGCAACTACGTGGAGCACGCGGAGCAGAACGCGATCGCGGTGAGCTCCCTCAACAACGACGCAGTGTTCGAGTACGTGTACATCCGCGGGAACTACATCAAGGACACGCACGCGATCGGGATCTACGTGGGGGAGGACTCGGTCGGCAACACCAACCAGACCTTCCGCTTCATCTACATCGTGGACAACGTGGTCGACGGCTTCGGGTACGACTCGGTGGGGAACAACGCGGGGATCTTCTGCACCGCCGTGGACGCCGAGTGCGCCGACTACGAGATCCGCGGAAACGACCTGCGCGGGGCGCCCGCCACGCAGCACGCGGGGATCGTGATGCTGAACCGGCTGGGCGGGAGCCGCACCTTCCGGCGCGTGAACATCACGGGGAACCGGGTGGAGGGCTTCGAGAAGTCGCTCCGCATCGGCACCCTGCACGACGCGTCGATCAGCGGCAACCTGCTGCGGCGGGGGCCGGTCGGGGGAGGCACGGCCCTCCACTTCGAGGGGACCGACTTCGAGGGGGTGTCGGTGGTGGGGAACCAGGTGTCGAACTTCATCTCCGGGTGCTCGATCCGGGCGGGGAAGTTCGACCTGGCGGGCAACTCCCTGGGGAACTGCATCAACTACTTCGGCTCGGCCGCGCTGGTGGTGAAGCCGCTGACCGGCGAGACCGCCGTCGTCAACGCCGAGGGCAACTTCCTGGGAGACAACCAGGCCACGCACACGCAGCAGTACGGCATCTACCACAACACCACCGGCGGCGGCTCGTTCGACTGCCGCTACGTGGACAACGACCTGCGCGGCGTCGTGCAGACCGGCGGGCAGCTTTTCAACGTGGACGAGAGCCAGCGCGTGCTGGACAACCACAGCAGCGCGAGCACGGGGCTGATCGGCCCGCGCTGGGAGCGGGTGGCCACCGCGTCGCTGACCTTCACCGCCCCAAGCGCCGTTCCCGGCGAGTCGCCGGCGTCGGCCACCGTCACCGTCACCGGCGCGCGGGCGGGCGACTCGGTGCAGGTGACGGCCCCGGGCGCGGTACCCGCCGGCTTCGTGGCCCCGTACGGGTGGGTGAGCGCGAACGACACCGTGACCCTGCTCTGGATGCAGGTGGCCGGCACGGCGGCGGCCGCGCCCTCGGGCACCTACCGGGTGCGGGTGTCGAAGTTCTGAGCCAGTCCGGCAAAACGAAACATCTCACACAGGCGGCCGCGGAGACGCAGGGGGCGTAGAGCTGCACGCTCCCCTCTGCGTCTCCGCGGCGCTGCGTGAGACAGATCGGTTGAATGGCCTCAGATGGGGATGAACTCGTCGCCCTCGCGCAGGCCGCGGCAGAAGGCGGCCAGGAGGCGCACGGTCGCGTCGATGTCGTCCAGCGCCACCACCTCGTTGGGCGAGTGCATGTAGCGGTTGGGGATGGACACCACCGCCGTGGCCACGCCGCCGCGCTGCAGGTAGATCGCGTCCGCGTCGGTGGAGGTGAAGCGGGGGCTCGCCTGGATGGTGAAGGGGATCCCCTCCTGCTCCGCCGTCTCCGCCAGCCGCTCGAACACCAGCGGGTGGATCGCCGAGCCGCGCGAGAGCACCGGGCCGCTCCCCAGCTTGTGCTCGCCCACCTGCTTCTTCTCGATCCCCGGCGCGCAGGTGGAGAAGGTGAGGTCCACCGCGATCGCCACGCTCGGGTCCAGCGCGAACGCCGAGGTGCGCGCACCGCCGCCGTGGTAGCCGATCTCCTCCTGCGTGGTCGCCACGGCGATCACCTCCGCCCCCGGCCGCTCGCCCGTGGAGAGCGCGCGCAGCACCTCGAGCACCACGAAGGCGCCGATGCGGTTGTCGACCGCGCGCGAGGCGATCATCCCCGTTCCCAGCTCCACCAGCGGGCAGTCCACCACGCCCGGGTCGCCCACGCGGATGCCGCGCTCCAGCGCGTCCGCGCGGTCCTTCGCGCCGATGTCCACCCACAGCTCCTGCAGCTTGATGGCCTTGTCCTTCTCCTCCTGCTTCATCAGGTGGATCGGCTTCTTCCCCACCACGCCGACCACGTGCCCCAGGCGGGTGAGAAAGCGGATGCGCTGCCCCACCAGCACCTGCGGGTCCCATCCCCCGATCCCGTCGATGTAGAGGAAGCCCTCTTCGTCCACGTGCGTGATCATCACCCCGATCTCGTCCACGTGCCCCGCCAGCATCACCCGCGGCGTCCCGCTCCCCAGGGTGGCGGCCGAGTTGCCGGCGACGTCCACGTTCACGGTGTCGGCGAAGCCCTGCGCCTCGTGGCGCCAGACGCGCGCGGCCGCGGTCTCGAACCCCGACGGGCCGGGGGCGTCGAGGAGGCGTTTCAGGAACTCGTAGGAGTGGGTCTGCATCGCGATGAGGGTGGGAGGATGATGGGGGCGGCGCGGCCTCAGGCGGCCGGCGGCGGCGTGGGGGCCGCGGCGGCGCGGGCGGCGGCCTCGGGGGTGTACGCGTGGTAGAGGTGCTTCACCAGCACCTCGGCGGCGTAGACCTCCGGCGGCAGCTCCTCGGCCGCCGCCAGCGCGCGCAGCGCCTCGGCCTGCCGCGCGGTGAGCTGGAGGGTGACGCTTTCCCGGGCCATGGAGCCGTGGACGAAGGTCGGGGGATGGGATTCGGACGCGGGACCCCGCCGGGCGACGCCGGGTCCCGGAATCCGACGCGCCGCGCGCGCGCCGGGTCACGTCCACAATGTCCGAGTGTAGCGCGCCTCGCGCAACCCAGCGGCCCAAACAGGCCAGCGACCGCTCACTCCGCGCCTGACGATGAAAACAGTCCCTGGTGCCTGGTGCCTGGTGCCCGGGAGTGGTTTCCCAGGCACCGGGCACCAGGGACTGGGCACGTTCACGCTCCGGCGTAGAGCTCCAGGAAGCCGGCGAGGATGCGGTGCGTCATCCCCCACACCACCTGGCCGCGCGCGTCGTAGGCGGGGAAGGCGAGGGTGTTCCCGTCGGCCAGGTCGTGCAGGTACTCGGTGGCGGCGTCGGGGTGCAGCAGCTCGTCCACCCGCACCCAGAGCGCGGCCTGCACCTCGTGGTTGGGGCGGGGCTCCGCGGCGTCGGTGAGGTGGTAGACGAAGGGGGAGACCACGATGCTGGGAATGCGGGCGGAGCGGGGCGCCAGCTCGTCGAGCTCGCCCAGCCGTCGCCCGTGGATCGCCACGTCGATTCCCACCTCTTCGCGCGTCTCCCGCGCCGCCGTGGCGGCGAGGTCCGCGTCGTCCGCCTGCCAGCGCCCCCCGGGGAGCGCCATGTGCCCGGACCAGGGGTCGCCCTCGCGCTCGGCGCGGCGGATCAGCAGCAGCTCCACCTCGCCCGCCTCCACCCGCAGCAGCAGCGCCACGGCCGCCCGCGCGCCCGCGCCCGCGCCCGCCGGCGCGCGGAAGGGCGGACGCGAGGCCAGCGCGGCTTCGAGCGCGGCGATGCGGGGGTCGGTCACGGCGGGCGCGGGGCGGGCGTACGGCTCGGCGGCGACTTGCCCGCCGCGAGCGGAGAGGTTATCACGTCGCGTTCGTTCCGGCAACGTTTCCAACCCCGTTCCGCGCTCCGCCGATGGTGCGACTCGAAGACGTCAGGGCCGCCCGCGAGCGCATCCGCGGCCGGGTGGTGCTCACCCCCTGCACCCCGTCGGAGGCCTTCGGCGAGATGTTCGGGGGGAAGGCCTGGTTCAAGTTCGAGAACCTGCAGCGCACCGGCTCGTTCAAGGAGCGCGGGGCGCTGAACACCATGCTCTCCTTCAGCGAGGAGGAGCGCGCGCGGGGGGTGATCGCCGCCAGCGCGGGGAACCACGCGCAGGGGGTGGCCTTCCACGCGCGGCGGCTGGGGATCGCCGCCACCATCGTGATGCCGGAGCGCACGCCGCTCACCAAGGTCTCCAACACCGAGCGCTACGGCGCCCGCGTGGTGCTGCACGGCGGCGTGTACGACGAGGCCATGGCCGAGGCGATGCGCATCCGCGCCGACGAGGGGCAGGTGCTGATCCACCCCTTCGACCAGGACTCGGTGATCGCGGGGCAGGGGAGCATCGGGCTGGAGCTGCTGGAGCAGGTCCCGGAGATGGACGTGGTGGTGGTCCCCGTGGGCGGCGGCGGGCTGATCTCGGGGATCGCGCTCGCCATCAAGGAGGTGCGCCCGGAGGTGCGGGTCGTCGGCGTCGAGTCCGCCGTGCTCCCGGCGGCGCTGCGGGCGCGGGAGGCGCACGGGCTCGTCACCATCCCCCCCGCCGACACCATCGCCGACGGCATCGCGGTGCGCCGGATCGGCGAGAGCACCTTCTCCATGATCGAGAAGTACGTCGACGACCTGGTGGTGGTGGACGAGGAGGAGATCGCCAGCGCCGTGCTCCTCCTGCTGGAGCGCGAGAAGACCGTCGCCGAGCCCGCCGCGGCCGCGTCCGTCGCGGCTGCCGTCTACGGCGTGCTGGGCGGGCTGGTGGGAAAGAACGTGGTGATGCTGCTCTCCGGCGGGAACGTGGACGTCACGTTGATCTCGCGGATCATCGAGCGGGGGTTGCAGAAGGACGGGCGGATGACGCACCTGAACGTGCGCGTGAAGGACCGCCCCGGCGCGCTGGCCGCGCTCACCGTGGCCCTGGCGGAGGCGGGCGCCAACGTCGTGAGCCTGGAGCACCGCCGCGGCCACGGCTCGGTGTGGGTGACCGAGGCCGAGATCTCGCTCACGCTGGAGACGCGCGGCCCCGACCACGTGGCCGAGCTGGTGCGGTCGCTCTCCGCCGCGGGCTACGCGGTGGAGAAGGAGTAGGCGGCGCTCAGGCGAGGAGCGCGGCCACCGCGGCGACCGGGGCCAGCCCGCAGATGGCGCAGACCGCCGACTCCGCCACCAGGACGAACCGGTCGAACGTCCCCTGGCGGCGGAGCTTCTCCCACCCGCGCCGCCACTGGTCGGGGGAGCGGACGAAGCTCCAGAACGCCACGAAGTACAGCAGGAACCCGATTGCGTCGTACACGATCGCCATCATTACCTCCCCAGGGGGTCCGATCACCTCGGCCATCCTACGGCAGCGGCGGGGCGATAGTTTCCGGTTCGCGGGGCGGGGACGAAGCTGACGGGCTCCCCGCCGGGGAGGAACGGACGGGTGGCACGCGGGGCGGACGGCCGTGGAATCACCGCAGGATCCGATGACGATGAACGGCCGGGGCGGGCGATGACGGACATCGGCGATCTCTCCACCCGCGAGCGCGTGTTCGCGCGCGACGGCTACCGGTGCGTCTACTGCGCCGGCCTCTTCCCCTCCGAGCAGCTGTCGCTGGACCACGTGCAGCCCCGCATGCGCGGCGGCGACAACTCCGACGGCAACCTCGTCACCGCCTGCCGCCCCTGCAACGCGCGGAAGGGCTCGCTCTCCGCCTGGGCCTTCCTCGCCGAGCTCCCGGACGAGCGCGCCAACTTCCTCCGCTATGCCACCGCCGTCTGGCCGCGCCTGCGCCGCGCCGTGGTCGAGGCGGCGGAGCGGCGGCCGTGAATCGGCAAACGGCGTTTCTCACCCGGAGGGCTGGAGGACGAGAGGACGGCCCGCGGGATTTCTCGCGCTGGCGTTATCGTTGAGGTCGCGGGGATCGGCGGCTATATTCGACCGCTGAATTCTCCGCCGGGCCTGTAGCTCAGTCGGTTAGAGCACGCGACTCATAATCGCTAGGTCGTGGGTTCGAGTCCCACCAGGCCCATCTTGCCCGGATCTCGTCGGTGACGAGGTCCGGGCTTTTTGCGCCTCCTTCGCGCCGAAAGCGCAGCAACGAAGCTGGCGATATTGCCGGATTAGACGCATTCTACGCGGTCATCCCGCACGATCACGACATCGCCGAAAGCGGGGCGGGGATGTCCATGTCGTTTCCTTTCATTACCCACAGTGCCTAAATAGGGAGATTAATGGCTTCCGCTCCCTCTCCGCCACGCCTCTCCGCGGGGCTGCGGCGCCGGGTGGGGCGTCTCGCTGAAGCGCGGAGGAACCCACGTTCTTCCTTGGCAAATCGACGTGTTTCCGAGGCATGAGGGCCGCAAGACGGCGTGGATAATCGGGAGCCGACGCTGCCCGAACGGGTGAAACATTCGTGTGCATGTAACGGGATCGTGCATTGCGAGCGGGCCAAATGGGTCTTAGGGTGATTTGGCTGTAAGCGGTTGACGTTTTAACGGCTTAAGGAACATTTGTTGATGCCGGCGAGTTGACAGGAGATGATATTTGTGCGAAAATATGATTCTTCGCACGAACATCGGATGGATCGCACGAGTCGGGCAGCACGCTCGCCGGACTCGCGATCGATCGAGCGGTAAGGGGCCGGGTCAGAAAGCGCCCAATGGGACTGACGGGGCGGAGCCACGCCCGCCCGGCTCGTGGGACGCCGACAGAATCTGCATAGCCACCCCACGGGGGAGCCCGCAGTTCGAGTTCCCCCGTTGCTTTTTCCGGTGCGCGGAGCGATCTGATTACGCCGTCGATGTAACAAATTGTATCAGCGAAGCCCCCATAGGTTCGCTGCGCCGGTGCCGGCTGGGGTGCTCGAGCCGTCCCTGGCGCGACTCGTCCCCAAATCCCTGCCACGTCCATGGTCCAGTCCGCATTCGCGTTCCAGACAGACGCGTTCGCCAGCCCGGTCCCCGCGCTCCTCTACGACGAGGTGCACTGGTACGCCTGCCACACCCGCGCCCGGCACGAGAAAAAGGCCGCCACCTGCCTGGAGCAGCGCGGGGTGGAGAGCTTCCTTCCCACGGTGGAGCGCGAGACGCTGTGGAGCGACCGCGTGAAGCGCGTGGCCTTCCCCCTCTTCCCCGGCTACGTGTTCGGACGCTTCACCCTCGACGAGCTCGCCCGGGTGCTCGCCACCCACGGCGTCGTCGGCGTGGTGAAGCTGCGCGGCTATCCCACCCCCATTCCCTGCGCCGAGATCGAGAACGTGCGGCGGGCGTGCCGGGTGGCCTCCGAGACGGGCGCCGAGACCGACGTCGAAGCGCGCTTCCCCACGGGGGTGTGGGTGCGGGTGACCAGCGGGCCCTTCGTCGGGCTCGAGGGGATCGTGATCGAGGCCCGCGGCGGCCAGCGGGTGCGGGTGGGGATCCGCGCCATCGGCCGCTCGCTGGACGTGGTGGTGGGCACCGCCACCCTGGAGCCGATCTCCGGCCCGTCCTGAGCGCGGCGTCTCTCCTGGCGCCGCGCGTCGTTTTCCTTCGTAATCCACCTTCCTGCATCCGGAGCACACCCGTGTCGATCGACGAGCGCGAAGACACCACCGTCTACAGCGTGGTGATGAACCACGAGGAGCAGTACTCGATCTGGCCCGCCGACCGCGAGCTTCCGCTCGGCTGGACGGCCGCCGGCAAGACCGGCCTCAAGGCCGAGTGCCTGGCCTACGTCGAAGAGGTCTGGACCGACATGCGCCCGCTCAGCCTGCGCCAGGCGATGGCGGCCGCCCAGGCCTGATCCCCCGTCGGCGGAAACGATCGTCTCACGCGGGGACGCGGAGGCGCGGAGAGAGCTAGCCGGCCTCTCCGCGCCTCCGCGTCTCTTTGTGAGACGCGTTCACCGGAACCGGCTTCCGCGACATCCCCCCTCCCCCTTCCAAAGCACCCAGAGATGCAGACGACCCCAGCGCCCGCCGCCGTGCGGGTGCCGATGCTCGCGTCCGCCCCGCCCGAACCCGCCGCCGCGCCGTCTCCGCGGGAGCAGGGGCTGGCCGAGCTGCGCAGGCTCGCCGCCACGGCGCGCGTCTTCGTGAGCATGCCGTTCGTGGAGGGGATCACGCCGCGCGTGCTGGCCGACGACGCCCGCGCCCGCACCGCGCCCACCGCCGAGGCGCTGCCGCGGCGCGAGGGGATCTTCGCGCTGGACGAGATCGGGCTCCCGGTGATGGACCACGGCGTCCTCTACGGCGACGCGGTGTTCGAGGGGGTGCTGGTGGCGCACGGGCGGCTCTTCACCTGGCGCGAGCACCTGGCGCGGCTGCGCGAGTCGGCCGCGAAGCTGGGGATCGACATCCCGCTGGACGACCTGCACCTGACGCGCGCGCTGCTGGAGGCGGTGCGCGCCACCGGCGTCGCCGCCGACGAGCGCGGCTACGTGCGCCTGGTCGTCACCCGCGGCCTCGGCGACCTGGGGATCGCCCCGGCGAAGTGCGTCGGCAGCACCGTGTACGCCATCTGCGGCACGCTGCGGATGTACCCGGAGAGCGGCTACCGCACGGGGATCGGCATCTCCGTCGCCCGCGAGGTGCGGCGGCCGCTGGCCGACACCCTCGACCCGCGGGTGAAGTCGTGCAACTACCTCAACAACATCCGCGCGCTGGTGGAGACGCTGCCGGACGGGCTCGCCGAGACGCTGATGCTCACCCCGCAGGGCTTCGTGGCCGAGGCGACCGCTGACAACCTCTTCCTGGTGGCGAAGGAGGAGGGGTGGGAAGACGACCCCGCGAAGGTGCGGGTGGTCACCCCATCCCCCGACTACTGCCTGAACGGGATCACCCGCGCGCTGCTGATGCGCGCCGCGCGCGAGGCCGGCCACCGGGTGGAGGAGTCGGCCACGCTGCTCCCGGCCGACTTCACCCGTCCCGACCACGAGGCGTTCCTCACCGGCACCGGGGCGGGGGTGATGCCGGTGATCGCGGTGGGCGGCGTGCCGGTGGGCGACGGGACGTCGGGGCCGGTGACGCACGCGCTGCGGGCCCGCTTTACCGAGTACCTGGCCGATCCCGCGCTGGGCCTCGGCCTGCGGGCGGGGGACGACGAGATCGAGGCGTACCTGGCGGGTGCCGGGGGTGCGACCAGCAACGACAACCGGGAGGACGGCATGCAGAACTTCGTGGTGGAGCTCTTCCAGCGGATCGACGCGCGCGACTGGGAGGGGCTGGAGGCGTCGCTGCACGAGGACGTGGTCTACGAGCGCCCGGGGTACGAGCCGCTCGTGGGGCGCGAGCGGGTGCTGCGCTTCTACCGCGAGGAGCGGGTGATCGCCTCGGGCGAGCACCGGCTGGACCGCGTGCTCACCGACCCCGAGTCCGGCGCCTGCTGGGGCACCTTCGTGGGCGTGCACAAGAACGGGTCGGCGATCGACGAGCGCTTCGCCGACACCTACCTGCTGGAGGACGGCCGCATCCGCGCGCGCCGCTCCTTCTTCTTCCGCCCGGCGATCTGACGCGATGCGGCTCGAGGATGTGCGCGCGCTGGTGACGGGGGCGGCCAGCGGCCTGGGCTACCGCTTCGCGCTGGAGCTGGCGCGCGCCGGGGCCCGGGTGGCGGCCGTGGACGTGGACGCCGACGGCCTGCGTCGCCTCGCCGCCGAGGCGAACGGCGCGGCCGGCCGCCTAGAGACGCTCCCCGGCGACGTCTCCGACGAGGCCGCGGTGAAGGGCTTCGTGCGCGAGGCGGCCGAGCGGCTGGACGGGGTGAACGTGCTGGTGAACAACGCCGGCGTGCTGCTGGACGGCCTGCTCGCGAGCGAGGAGGACGGCTGGGTGCGCCGGCTCCCCAGCGCGCAGTGGCGCCGGGTGCTGGACGTGAACCTCACCGGCTGCTTCCTGGTGGCGCGCGAGATGGCGGCCACGATGCTGGAGCGTGCCGAGCCCGAGGGGGTGATCGTGAACCTCTCCTCGCTCGCGCGCACGGGGAACACCGGGCAGTCGGCGTACTCCGCCTCCAAGGCCGCGCTCGACGCGGCCACCCGCAGCTGGGCGCTGGAGCTGGCGCCGCGCGGGATCCGCGTCGCCTCGATCGCGCCGGGCGTGATCCAGACGCCCATCCTCGACAACATCTCGGACGCGGCCCGCGCGGACCTGCTGCACGGCATCCCCCTGGGCCGCTTCGGAGACCCGGGCGACGTGTGGCTGGCGCTGCGCTTCGTGCTGGAGTGCGGCTTCTTCACCGGCCGCGTGATCGAGCTCGACGGCGGCGCGCAGATGTGATCGACGGACGCTGCAGGGAAGGGAAAGGGAGTCGCAGGCTCTCCAGCAGGAGTTCGCAGGCTCTCTCGCAGGGCCCTCCCCGGCTCGCTCAGGCTCGCCACCCCTCCCGTACCGGGAGGGGTTGGATTCTCAAGCATCTGCGCCATTCCGAACCGGCAACGCTGAGTCCGTCTCGCACGATCGTGCGCAGGCCTCGCGACATCCCCACCCTCTCCTGGTACGGGGGAGGGGTTTGCGCTCTAGGGCGCAGGGCGGGGGCCTCGGACACGCGGCTGAAACGTCCCGGCGGTCGAACCCCTTGACGACTCTCCTTAGTTGCCATAGGTTCGTACGAAGAGCTTCGTACGTCAACCAGGGAGAGTTCCCGATGACACCGACCGTACCCCTGCCCACCGAGGGCGAGCTGGCGATCCTGAACGTGCTGTGGGCGACCGGGCCGCTCACCGTGCGCGAGGTGCACGACCGGCTGGACGCCGCCCATCCCGTGACCTACACCACGGTGCTCAAGCTGCTGCAGGTGATGCACCAGAAGGGGCTGGTCACGCGCGACGAGGCGGAGCGCAGCCACGTCTACGCCGCCGCCTCCCCGCGCGAGCGCACGGAGGAGCGGCTGATCGACCATCTCTCCGAGCGCGCCTTCGGCGGGTCGGCGGCCCGGCTGGTGATGCGCGCGCTGTCGCGCACCCGGGCCAGCGAAGAGGAGAAGGCTCGCATCCGTGCACTCCTGGACGCGGAGGTGGACGCATGACCGCCTGGCTGAACGAGCTGCTGCGGCAGCCGGGGGCGCAGGCCCTGGGCTGGTCGCTCCTTCACTTCCTCTGGCAGGGGATGCTGATCGCGGTGGCGGTGCGCGCGGTGCTGGGGACGCTCCCCCGCGCCTCGGTGCGCGCCCGCTACGCCGTCGCGTGCCTCGGCCTGCTGACGATGGCCGCCGCGCCGGTCGCCACGGCCGCCCGTCTCTACGGCCCCGCCGCCGAGGCCGCCGTCCGCGCCGAGCAGGCCGCCGCGGCGCCCGTCACGCCGGAGCTCTCCGGCCCCGTGGGCTCGCTCGACGCGGTCGACGCCCCCTCGACGGGGTCCGTCTCCGCGCCGCAGGCCGCGCCGGTGGCGACGGGACTGATCGGGCGGATCGAGGCGATGCTGCGGCCGTACGTCGGCTGGGTGGTGGCGTTCTGGGTCGTCGGCGTGCTCCTCCTCTCCCTCCGGCTGCTGGGCGGCTGGGTACAGCTGCAGCGCCTGAAGACGGTGGGCGCGAACGCCGTGTCGCCCGAGTGGGAGGCCACCCTGCGGCGCGTGGCCGCCGCGGTCGGCGTGAGCCGCCCGGTGCGGCTGCTGGCGTCCGTCCGGGTGGAGGTGCCGTCGGTGATCGGCGCGCTGAAGCCGGTGGTCCTCCTCCCGGTGAGCGTGCTGAGCGGGCTGCCGCCGCACGACGTGGAGCTGATCCTGGCGCACGAGCTCGCCCACGTCCGCCGGCACGACTACCTGGTGAACCTCTTCCAGGCCGTGGTGGAGACGGTGCTCTTCTACCACCCCGGCGTGTGGTGGCTCTCCGGCGTGATCCGCGAGGAGCGCGAGCACTGCTGCGACGACGTGGTGGTGGCCTCGACCCAGCAGGGCCGGCGCTACGCCCGCGTGCTGCTGGACGCCGAGGAGTTGCGCTGGAGCACGCCCCCGCTGGGCGCGCCCGCGGCGAGCGGCGGCTCGCTCTACCGCCGCGCGCGCCGGCTGGTCGCCCCGGGCGAGGGCCCCGGCGGCCACGGCCCCGCGGGCGCCCTGACCTTCCTCTCGCTGGTCTTCATGGCCGGCGCCGTGGCGCTGCCGAAGCAGGCCGACGCGGTGCCGCACGTCCCCGCCGCGGCGGAGTCTCCGGCCCCGTCCTCGACCCCCGCCTCGGGCCTCGTGCTGCCGGCGCAGGGCGAGCTGGCCGGGCGCTGGCGGCAGGCGAACGCCACCGCCCGCGAGCGGGGCTGGCGCCAGTGGTGGGTCGCCTACGCCGTGCGGCCGCGGGCCGGCGCCGCGGTGACGGCCACCAACGGCCCCGCCGACGGCGAGGGCGCGACCACCCGCTCGGCGGTCGACCTGGCCGGCGACCACGGGGGCAACGTCCTCTCGCTGGGCGGCGCGCCGGGGCCGCGGGACGCGGTGTTCTACTTCCGCTTCACGGCGGGCGGCGAGGCGCCGGTGGAGATCAAGGTGCGCTCCGCGTCGCAGGCCGCCGAGCTGAACGGGCTCCCCGTGGCCTGGCTGGGCGTCGCCGCCGACGGCGAGAGCCTGGCGCTGCTGGACCGGCTGCGCGCCTCGGCGCCGGACGCGGTGCGCCGCGAGATCGGACCCGCCGCGTCGCTGCACGGCGACTCGCGCGCCGCGGTGGCCTTCATCCGCGCGCTGCTGGCGGACGAGTCCAGCCCCGAGGTGCGGGCCGAGGCCGCCTACTGGCTCCATCACCAGCCCACCGCCGAGTCGCTGGCGTTGCTCGAGGCCACCGCCCGCCGCGACCCCGCGCCCAAGGTGCGCGAAGAGGCGGTGACCGGGATCGCCCGGATGAACACCCCGGCGTCGCGCGCCGTGCTGACGCGCCTGGCGAACGACCCCAGCGACCGCGCGGTGCGCCGCGAGGCCGAGGACTGGCTGGACCGCACGGGGACCCCACAGGTGGAGGTGCGGCCGTAACGGCCGCACCCCGCCCCTTCACGCACGCGAAACCGAACCTCAGCCGCGCCCGCGCGGATGCATCCTTCACGCAGGAGCACGTCGATGCGCAGGACCCTCGCTCTCCTTCTCCTCCTCGTCCCGGCGCTGGCGCCGGCGGCCGCCGCGCAGGCCGCGGCGCGCGCCACGGCCGCCCCGCCGCCGTCGATCGCCGCCGCCACGCTGCGCGGCGCCCCGCCGGTGGTGGACGGCCGGCTGGACGACGCCGCCTGGCAGGAGGCGTCCGCGGCCACGGCGTTCGTGCAGCGCGCGCCGAACCCGGGCGCGCCGGCCTCGCAGCGCACCGAGGTGCGCGTGCTGGTCGGCGCCGGGGCGGTGTACGTCTCCGCGCGGATGTTCGACCAGCCGGACTCGGTGGCCGCGCAGCTCTCGCGGCGCGACGCCGGCGGCACGTACTCCGACTGGGCGTACGTGATGCTGGACAGCGACGACGACAACCGCTCGGCCTTCGCCTTCGCCGTGAACCCGCTGGGGGTGCAGCGCGACTTCATCCAGCAGGAAGACGGCGGGAGCGACGAGGGATGGGACGCGGTGTGGGAGGGGAAGGCCCGCAAGGACTCCTTGGGGTGGACCGCGGAGTTCCGCATCCCCCTCTCGCAGCTCCGCTACACCGAGGGCGCGCGCGCCTGGGGGGTGAACTTCCGGCGTGACATCGCGCGCCGCGAAGAGGTGGCGTACTGGGCCCCGATCCCCCCCGACGCGGCCGGGCACGTGTCGCGCTACGGCGTGCTCACCGGCACCGAGGGGATCCCCGGTGCGCGCCGACTGGAGGTGCAGCCGTACGCGGTGACGCGGATGACGCGCGCGCCGGGCGACGGGTCGGATCCCTTCTACAACACCAACGACGTGGCGGCCTCGGGCGGCTTCGACTTCCGCTACGGGCCGAGCTCGGCGCTCACGCTCTCGGGGACGGTGAACCCGGACTTCGGGCAGGTGGAGGCGGACCCGTCGCAGGTGAACCTGACCGCGTTCGAGACCTTCTTCCCCGAGCGCCGCCCCTTCTTCGTGGAGGGCTCGGACATCTTCGACTTCGGCCTGGGCGGCGACGCGGGGCAGCTCTTCTACTCGCGGCGGATCGGCGCGGCGCCGCACGGCGGCGCGCCGGGCGAGGCCCGCTTCACCGACATCCCGCAGCGCACCACCATCCTGGGCGCCGCCAAGCTGTCGGGGAAGACGGCGAACGGCTGGTCGCTGGGGGTGATGAACGCGCTGACGGCCTCCGAGGACGCCACCTACATCACCGCCGACGGCACGCGCCACAGCGCGCCGGTGGAGCCGCTGACGGACTTCGGGGTGATGCGGGTGATCCGCGACTTCCGCGGCGGCGAGAGCGCGGTGGGCGGGATCCTGACCACCGTGCGGCGCTCGCTGCAGGGCGACGGGCTGGACTTCCTGCACACCGCGGCATACACCGGCGGGGTGGATTGGCGCCACCGCTTCGGCGGGGGCGACTACGCGGTGACCGGGTACGCGGTGGGGAGCCGAGTGGAGGGGAGCGCCGACGCGATCGCCCTCACCCAGCAGCGCCCGGGGCGCTACTTCCAGCGTCCCGACGCCGAGAACCTGGAGTTCGACCCCACGCGCACCTCGCTGATGGGGATGGTGGGGAACCTGGAGGTGAAGAAGATCGGCGGCGGGCACTGGCGCTGGGAGGCGGGCGGCCGCGTGGTGACGCCCGGCTTCGAGGCGAACGACGTGGGCTTCCAGCCCAAGGCGGACGTGGTGTCGCACTTCGGCACGGTGGAGTACCTGGAGTTCAACCCCGGCAAGGTGTTCCGCAACTGGCACCTGCTCCTGCACGAGGGGGCGAACTGGACCACCGCCGGCGAGCGCACCGACGCCTCGACCTTTCTCTACGCCAACGCGCAGCTGAAGAACTACTGGACGCTGACCGGCGTGGTGCAGCGCAACCTGGCGGGGCTCTCGACCTCGGACCTGCGCGGCGGGCCGGCGCTGGCGCTCCCGGGCGAGAACTCGGCGCAGCTCGTGGTGCAGAGCGACGCGCGCCGCGCGGTGGGCGGGAGCGTGTACGGGCTGCTGGCGCGCCAGGACGAGGGGCTGGGGCACACCACCATCGTCGGCGGCTCGCTGACGGCGCGGCCCTCGCCGCGGGTGGACCTGTCGCTGGAGCCGCAGGTGGTGCTGTACGAGACGGCGCAGCAGTACCTGACGCAGGGCTCGCAGCCGGGGGGGATGGGCTACTACTTCGGCCGGATGAAGCAGACCACCACGGCGCTCACGGCGCGGCTGAGCTACACCTTCTCGCCCACGCTGTCGCTGCAGTTCTACGGGTCGCCGTTCATCAGCGCGGGCGCGTTCTCGGACTACACGCAGGTGACGAACTCGCGGGCGCGGCGCTTCGCGGACCGCTTCACCCCGGCCGAGGTCGAGTTCAACCCGGACTTCAACGTGAAGCAGTTCCGCTCCAACGCGGTGCTGCGCTGGGAGTACCGGCCGGGCTCCACCATGTTCGTGGTGTGGAACTCGGGGCTGGACGACTACACCAACGACGGCACCTACGCCTTCGGCCGGGACTTCCGGCGCCTGGCGCAGGGCGACGCGACCAACACGCTGCTGGTGAAGTTCAGCTACTGGTTCGGGCTGTAGTCCACCGCTACGACGGTCTTCGACCCACGCGCCCGGCCTCGTCGCCGGGCGCGTGGGTCCGTCGTGCAGGGTGTACCGGCAACGGCTTTGTCTCACGCAGAGCCGCAGAGCCGGCAGAGAGAACCACCCAGCATCTCTGCATCCCCGGCCTCGCGCCGACGCCCGAAAATGTCATCCTGAGTGTCGCCGCTGAACGTGAATCACAGTGGCGAAACAGTCTGGCGGCGACCGAAGGACCTGTAGCCGCAGCTGCAAAACCGCCGGCGTGTCGCGTCTCCGGCTACAGGTCCTTCGGCCTGCAGGTCGTTGCGTAGACGAAGGTTGCGGTGCGGCCGGCCTCAGGATGACATCGTTGGTGACGCGCAGGACCACAGGCTGATCGCGGATCTGGTTCCATCCCCATCCCAAGCTCCATCCCAATCAGCCGGCCGCCCTCGAACGGGCGCGCCGGCCATCACCTTTGCCCGCTGACGAGCCGATGAAGGGCTGTGTGCTGGAAGAGACGGCGCTGCACGGGATCGCGCGCCTCCGCTCCGAGGACCCGGTGCTGTACGAGCTGCTGACCCGCGAGCACCGCCGGCAGATGGGGACGCTCACCATGGTCGCCGCCTCCAGCATCGCCGACCCGTCGGTGCTGGCCTGCGAGGGGACGGCGATGCTCAACACCACCACCGAGGGCTACCCCGGCGCCCGCTTCCACGCGGGGTGCGAGGTGGCGGACCCGGTGGAGCGCATCGCCATCGAGCGCGCGAAGGCGGCGTTCGGCGCGCGTTACGCCAACGTGCAGCCGCACTCGGGGACGTCGGCCAACCAGATCGTGATGTTCAGCCTGCTGCGCGCGGGCGACACCGTGCTGGGGCTGCACCTGGACGCCGGCGGCCACCTCTCGCACGGGGCGCGCGCCTCGGTCTCGGGGATCTACTTCGACGCCGTCTCCTACGGGGTGGACGAGAGCGGGCGAATCGACCTGGACGAGGTGCGGCGGCTGGCGCTGGAGCACCGCCCGCGGCTGATGGTCGCCGGCGCCAGCGCCTACCCGCGCACCGTGGACTTCGCCGCCTTCCGCCGGATCGCGGACGAGGCGGGGGCCTACCTCCTCGCCGACATCTCGCACATCGCCGGGCTGGTGGCGGCGGGCGAGCACCCCAGCCCCATCGACCACGCGCACTTCACCACCACCAGCACCTACAAGCAGCTCTTCGGGCCGCGCGGCGGGCTGGTGCTAATGGGCCGCGACCACGACGCGCCCGCGCCGGACGGGCGGGGGACGCTCTCCAGCCTGGTGCAGCGGGCGACCTTCCCCTTCTTCCAGGGGACACCGGACCTGGCCTCGATCGCCGCGAAGGCGCGCGCGCTGGCCTGGATCGCCTCGCCGGAGTTCCGCGAGGTGGCGCGGCGGATCACCGGCGGCGCGCGGGCGCTGGCCGAGGCGCTGGACGCGCGCGGCTATCGGCTGGTGAGCGGCGGCACCGACAACCATATCGTGCTGATCGACCTGGGGCCGCGCGGGCTCACCGGCGTGATTGCGGAGCGGGCGCTGGAGGAGTGCGGGATCGTCGTCAACAAGAACCGCATCCCCGGCGACCGGCGGAGCGCGCTGGTGACCAGCGGCGTCCGCTTCGGCACCAACGGCCTGGCCGCACGGGGGATGGGCCCCGGCGAGATGGACGACTGCGCCGCGCTGGTGGACCGGGTGCTCTGCGCCGTCCGCCCGCTCGGCGACCGCGAGTACGCGCTCGACGCCGACGTGCGCGACGAGGTGCTCGCCGAGGTGGCGGAGCTCTGCGTGCGCTTCCCGGCTCCCGGCTACGCCACCGGCGACGACGACGACTCCGGCATCCCCGCCTTCGCCGGCGCCGGCGAGGAAGCCTTCGCCTGACCCTGGTTTCATCCCAAGCCTCAAGCAAGCTGGTCTCACGCAGAGACGCAGAGGCGCCGAGAGAAACACCTCTCTGCGGCTCTGCGTCTCTGCGTGAGGCGTCGTTCGCCGCAACCGGATTACGAAACGAGATGCAGGATACGCTGGACGGGATCGCCATCGTCGGGATGTCGGGGCGCTTCCCGGGCGCGGCCGACGTGGAGGCGCTCTGGCGGCTGCTGGACGAGGGCCGCGAAGGCCTGTCGCCGCTCGGTGACGAGATGCTCCGCGCGGCCGGCGTCCCCGCCGCGCTCCTCGACTCCCCGGCATACGTCCGCGTCGGCGCGGTGGTGGACGGCATCGACCGGTTCGACGCGGGCTTCTTCGGCTGCACGCCGGCCGAGGCGGCGATCACCTCGCCCGAGCACCGGCTCTTCCTGGAGTGCGCGTGGGAGGCGCTGGAGCGCGCCGGCCATCGTCCCGGCGAGCGCGCCGGCGTCTTCGGCGGGATGGGCGTCAGCGGCTACTTCCTGGACCACGTCCTTCCCGCGCTGGACTCGCTCGGCGGCGACTTCCTGCAGCTCGTGCTGGGGAACGCGCCCGACCACCTGGCGCCGCGCGTGGCGTATCGCCTGGACCTGCGCGGCCCCGCGGTGAACGTGCAGACGGCCTGCTCCACCTCGCTCGTCGCCGTGCACCTGGCCTGCCAGAGCCTGCTGTCGGGGGAGTGCGACCTGGCGCTGGCCGGCGGCGTGACGCTGGCCGCGACGCCGCAGGGCTACCTCTACCAGGAGGGCGGCATCCTCTCCGCCGACGGCCGCTGCCGCCCCTTCGACGCGGACGCGGGGGGCACCGTCCCCGGCGCCGGCGCGGCCGTGGTGGCGCTCCGCCGCCTGGACGACGCGCTGGCGGACGGCGACCCGATCCTCGCGGTGATCCGCGGCTCGGCGATCAACAACGACGGCGCGCGCAAGGTGGGATACACGGCCCCCAGCGTCGAAGGCCAGGCCGCCGTGATCGCCGAGGCGCTCGCGGTCGCGGGCGTCGAGCCCGAGAGCGTCGGCTACGTCGAGGCGCACGGGACGGCGACGCCGATGGGCGACCCGATCGAGGTCGCGGCGCTGGCGCGGGCATACGGCGGTGGCGCGGGATGCGTCGAGCGCTGCGCCCTCGGCTCGCTCAAGGGCAACCTGGGGCACCTGGACGCCGCCGCCGGAGTCGCGGGGCTAATCAAGGCGGTGATGGCGCTGCAGCACGGCCGCATCCCCGCGACGCTCCACTACCGCGCCGCCAACCCCGCCACCGGGCTCGACGCGACCCGCTTCGCGGTGAACGCGGAGACGCTCGCCTGGCCCGCGGGCGACACCCCGCGCCGTGCCGCCGTCAGCTCGTTCGGGATGGGCGGCACCAACGCGCACATCGTCCTCGAAGAGGCGCCGCAGACGGAATCGTCCCCGAGCGCGCGTCGCTGGCATGTCCTCCCGCTTTCCGCGCGCACCCCCGCCGCGCTGGACGCGGCGACGGCGCGGCTGGCGTCGGCGCTGGTTGCATCGCCCGAGTCGGTGGCGGACGTCGCGTTCACGCTGCAGCAGGGGAGACAGGCCTTCGCCGAGCGCCGCATCGTCGTCGCCTCCACCACTGCGGAGGCCACGGAGGCGCTGGAGCAGCGCGACCCGGATCGCACCCGCGGCGGGCGCGCGGGGGCCGAGGCGCCGCCGGTGGTCTTCCTCTTCCCCGGGCAGGGGGCGCAGCACCCGGACATGGGCGCCGAGCTGTACCGCGCCGAGCCGGCCTTCCGCGACGCGGTGGACCGCTGCGCCGGGCTCCTGCGCCCCGCGCTGGGCTTCGACCTGCGCGAGGTGCTCTACCCCGCCGCGGACGAGGTCGAGCGGGCGGCGGCGCGGCTCCGCGAGACGGCGGTGACGCAGCCGGCGCTGTTCACGGTGGAGTACGCGCTCGCCTCGCTCTGGACGGAGTGGGGCGTGCGCCCGCGGGCGATGCTGGGGCACAGCGTGGGCGAGTGGGCCGCGGCGTGCCTGGCGGGCGTCTTCGACCTGGAGGACGCGCTGGCGCTGGTGGCCGAGCGCGGCCGGCTGATGGGCTCGCTCCCCGCCGGCGCCATGCTGGCCGTGGCACTGGACGCCGACGAGCTGCGCGCGACGCTGCCGCCGGAGCTCTCGCTGGCGGGCGACAACGCGCCGCGCCAGTGCACGGTGTCGGGGCCCGAGGCCGCGATCACCACGCTGGAGGCGGAGCTCGCCGCCCGCGGCGTGCGCGTGCGGCGGCTGCGGACGTCGCACGCCTTCCACTCGGCGATGATGGAGCCGGCGATGGACGCCTTCGCGGCCGCGGTGGCCGCGGTGCCGCGCCGGGCGCCGAGCATCCCCTTCGTCTCCAACCTC
>Ga0070685_10000504_pt1 | contig 22503 bp, 13 predicted proteins | sample KBSS13LmetaG_FD_65651 | JGI IMG/M metagenome (GOLD analysis project Ga0070685, IMG submission 65651) | Switchgrass rhizosphere microbial communities from Kellogg Biological Station, Michigan, USA - KBS S1-3L metaG | ecosystem: Host-associated > Plants > Roots > Rhizosphere ...
CGGCCACGTAGCGCTGCACCGTCTCCAGCCGGGCGAGCGCCAGGTTGGTGTCGGTGTGGATGCGCTTCTTCACGTGCTCCACCGCGGTGTCGTACGCCGCCTGGGCGATGCCCACGTAGCAGGCCGCGAGCCCCACCTGGTAGATGGGGAGCGAGTAGGCGAAGAGCATGGAGAAGCCCACGTTCTCGCCGCCCAGCCGGCGCCACTCGGGGGCGAGGCAGCGGTCGAACTTCACCGGGGTGCTGGAGTTGCCGCGCAGCCCCATCCCGTCCCAGGTACCCACCGGCTTGATGCAGGGGTCCTTCCCGTCGAGCATGAACAGGCTCAGGTCGTTCGGCCCCGCGTCCTGCGACGGGCGGGTGGGGACCACGTAGTAGTCGGCCTGCCCGGCGCTGGTGGCGAACGACTTGAAGCAGTCGATCACGTAGTTCTCACCGTCGCGCTGCGCGTAGCTGTCGGTGTGCCAGAGGCGGTTCCCCGACCCCGGCTCGCTCATGGCGAAGGAGCCGAACGCCTCGCCCCGCACGATGGGCCCCAGCAGCTTCTCCTTCTGCTCCTCCCCCTTCACCAGCGCGGCGATCAGGGGGATGGTGCTCATGTGCATGTGGAAGGACATGGCGGTCGACGCGCACCCCGCCGCCAGCTCCTCGGTGACGAGGGCCGTGGTCAGGATGGTCTCGCCCTTCCCCCCCATCTCCTTCGGCAGCGGGAGCGCGAGCAGCCCCTCCTGCCCCAGGCGGCGCAGGTTCTCCATGGGGAACTTCGCCTCGCGGTCGGTCTGCTCGGCGTTGGGGGCCAGCACCTCCTTGGCCAGCTTGGCGGCAAGGCGCTTCCAGCGGCCCTGGTCGGTGGTCAGCGCAATTCCGGTCAGGTTGAGTGCGTTCGGCATCGGCGCGGTCGATCTGGCGAGAGGGTGAGGAAGTGGCCCTTCAGGCGCGGCCGGCCGCCTGGCACGGCCGAACGGAACGGCGAAGCGTCGCGCTCCGCGAATGTGCGTGGAACCGGCTCGGTCGCGGGGTGCGTTTCAGGGTCGGAATGGGAAAAACCTTGCGCGGGCCGGGGACGTTGCTGGAGGAGAATTGTTGTGCCTTTCGTTAGAGTAGCGAACCGGGCGCGTTGCGGCAAGTCTTTCGTGTAAGCGCGTGAACGGCTCCGCGTCGCTGCCAAAAACGTGCGTTTGCCGTCACCGTCGATGGACAGGTTGGAAGGCGCGGCCCGGGCGACGGCGGCGCCCCAGAATCCCGGCGGAACGCGGACCGATGCGGCCGTACCATTGCCGGTGCCGGAGTCCCGGGGGTCACCACGGACTCCCCCGACAGACGGCGGAGAACCGCGGTTTTTCGGGATTCGCACCCAATCCGCGAGCCATCGTCGTCGCATTAGGAGTGGCTGAGAACCCCGAACCGGTCGCGGTCGTCGGTCTTCCGCGAAGCCGGCGGAGGGCATTCATCCTCCCCTCCGAGCCGTGCGGTCCTGCCTCTCGCGCCGGTGCGGACGACGAGTGGCTGCAGGTTGGCGCTCGCGCTGAGGATCGGAATTTTTTCGCGGAACACCCCTTCCGTCGTTCACCCCGTCGTCTGCGCCTGAAGGCTTCGTCAACTGCGTCATCAGGGGGGTATCGAGCCCTCCCTCCCCTCCGTGCGTCTCTGCAGCCTTCGTGGATACGGCGCATGATCGGCCATCCAGCCATCGATGCGGAGGACATGCACGACAGCCGGACTCGTCTCGTGATCCCCTGATCGATCCGTTGAGACAGCCGGGCCTTCCGTGATGGAAGGGTCGAGGGGGTCTCTCCAAAAAATTTCGATCACTCAGCGCGAGCGCCGCCTGCAGCCACTCGTCGACGGGATCGATGCGGGCGAGCAGGAGATCGACGCGAGGCCTGCCACGGAAGCCGCACGCCGCGCGGCTGCGGATCATCCGCCCTGCACGTTGCTGGAAGGGGTTGGCTCTTCGGCGGGGAGGACGAGGGTGAAGGTGGTGCCGGCGCCCTCCTCCGTGTCGACGCGCACTTCGCCGCCGTGCGCCTCGGCGATCCCCTTCACGATGGAGAGGCCGAGCCCCACGCCGCGGCGGTCGGCCGTGTTCGCCTGCCAGTAGCGGTCGAAGAGGCGGGGCACCTGCGCGGCGGCGATGCCGGGGCCGGTGTCGGCCACCGAGAGGCGCACCCCGTCGTCCGCGCGGCAGGCGGCCACCGTCACCCGGCCGCCGCGCGGGGTGAACTTGAGCGCGTTGCCGATCAGGTTGCCGAGCGCCTGCAGCACGCGGTCGCGGTCCACGCTCGCCCGCACGCCGGGCTCCATCTCCCCGCAAACGAGGTCGATCCCCCGCTCCGCCGCCGCCATCTCCGCCTGCTCCACCGCCTCGCGGGCGATGGCGGCCACGTCGTGCGGCTCGCGGTCCAGCGCCAGGCGGCCGCTCTCGATGTGCGAGATGTCGAGCAGGTCCTGGATCAGGCGGTTGGCCCGCTCGGCCGCGCGGCGGATGATGGCGGCCTGGGTGCGCTCCATCTTCCGCTCCTCCTCCGGGAGCACGTCGAGGAGGAAGGAGGCGCTCATGTGCACCGTGTGGATGGGGTTGCGCAGGTCGTGCGAGACCACGCCCAGCATCTCGTCGCGCGCGCGGGTGGCGCTGCGGGCCGCGTCGTAGAGGCGCGCGTTCTCCACCGCCAGCGCGGCGCGGCGCCCCAGCTCCTCGGCCAGGTCGCAGTCGGCCTCGTCGAAGGGCGGCCGCCCCTCGCCGCGCACGAAGGAGAGGGTGCCGAGCACCGCGCCGCGCGAGCGGAGCGGGGCCACCACCAGCGAGCGGGGCGCCAGGGCGTGCACCACCTCGGTGTGCTCGGCCGAGCGCTGCAGGCGGTCGATCCAGGCGCCGTCGACCTCGCGCACCAGCAGCGACTTCCCCGTGCGCAGCACCTGGTCCTGCGGGCCGCCGTCGCCCAGCCGCGGCGGGTGCTTCGACGCGCGGTCGAGGAGCGCCGTGATCCGCTCGTCGGCGTGCGAGGCGGCCACGCGGCGGATGCTGTCGCCCTCCAGCAGGTCCACCATCACCATCTCGGCGAGCTGGGGCACGGCCATGCGGGCGATGGCCTGCAGCGTCTCCTCCACCTCCAGGCTCGACGAGAGCGCGCGGCCGCTCTCGGCCAGGAGCCGCATCCCCTCCTCCGCGCGCTTCTGCTCGGTGACGTCGGTGAAGCGCACCACCGCGCCCACCACCTTCCCGTCGCGGTGCAGCGGCGACGAGGCGTAGGCCACGGAGAGCGGCATCCCGTCCTTGCGCCAGAGCACGTCGCCGTACACGTGCACCGGCCGCCCCTCGTCGCTCGCCCGGGCGATGGGGCACTCCTCGCGCGGATACGGGCTCCCGTCGGGGTACGCGTGGTGGAAGAGGGCGTGCGCGTCCTCCCCCACCATCTCCTCCGGCGCGTACCCCAGCAGCTCGGCCGCGGCGCGGTTGACGAAGGCGATGCGGCCGTCCGGGCCCAGGGTGTAGACGCCGTCGCTGGCGGCGCCGAGCAGCTCCTCGCGCTCCTGCCCGGCGCGCCGCAGCTCCTCGCCCCGGCGGCGTGCGTCGGCCAGCGCCAGCCGCAGGGTGATCTCGCGCTGCGCGGAGGCGGCGAGCTCGGTGAGAATCTCCACCTCCTCGTCCGTCCACCTTCGTGGCACCAGGTCGATAGCGCACATCGACCCGATCGCTTCCCCTTCCACCACGATGGGAACGCCGAGGTAGGCGGCGACGCCGAGCGAGTCGACGGTGGGGACGCGGCGGTAGGCGGGGTCGGCGCGGGTGTCGGGGATGACGAGAGGACGCTCCGGCGTGGCGCCGGCGACGGTGTAGTGGCAGAAGGTGCGGCCGGCCAGCTCGCGCGCCGAGGCGAGCGGCTCGCCGAAGCCGGTGGCGGCCTTGTAGAAGTCGCGCTCCTCGTCCACCAGCGAGAGAAAGCTGGCGGGCACCCGCAGCAGCCGCACGGCGAGCCGGGTGAGCCGGTCGAACGCGGGCTCCGCGGGCGAGTCCAGCAGCCCCGTCGCCCGCACCGCGGCGAGGCGCGACTCGGACCGAACGGCGTCGTCGGGCGATGGGGGTGGCGCGTCCGGCATTCGTCTGCGGTGGTGGGTGTATGGGAGCCTCCCACCCACAGGCAAGAAGCAGTCTCACGCGGAGACGCGGGGTGGACCGTTGCCTCCCCGCGCTCTCGTGAAGCGCACGACTCGATCGATCGAGCCACTTTCGCTTGTACCAGCACCGGAAACGCAGTCAAATGGCCCCGGCAGCGTGCGCTCGTGCCGCGCCCCGGTGCGCACTCCCGCGGCAGGGGGTGGAACCATCCCCCGACACCCTGTCTCGCGCCAGGCGGCCATACGCGCGCGCATGTCGGCCGCTGTCGATCCATAAACGCCGATTTACCTTGATCTGGCGCGTAACCCTTCCTACCTTTGGCGTCCCGCAAGGATGCATCCACAATGCAGGATCCGACCCTAGAATTCTGCCCGGGAAAGAATCGTCATGACCAAGGCCCCCGCTCAAACGTACAGCAGGTTGATTGGAGTGCCCACACCCGGATTGGTTCTGATTCTGGTCGACCAGTCCTCCTCCATGGACGAGCCGGCCGGGCGGACGCACCCGGGAGAGCCGGCATCGTCCAAGGCGGAGATGGCAGCGGCAGCCGTGAACAACGTGATCTACGACCTTCAGCGGTCGTGCCAGGCTGGAAGCAGGATCAAGGACCGCTGCTTCGTGGGCGTGATCACCTACGGCGAACGCGTCGATTACGTGCTGGGAGGATGGATCTCCCAGGTTGCGGACGCCCACACCACGAGCGGAGCCAGGGAAAGGTCGAACGGCGGGCCGGCGGGCCACGCTGGGCGTGAACAAACGGTCTGGATCGAGCCCCGGGCCAGCGGAGGCACGCCGATGGACGTTGCGTTCGATGACGCTTATGCCGTGTCCAGCAGCTGGATCGCAGATCACATCCGCTGTTTTCCGCCGGTGGTGATCAACATCACGGACGGAGACCCGAACGACCTGCAGCACGGTGGAGACGGATCGCGCACCCAGGCAGCCGCTCGAAGGCTGATGAGCCTCGCCAGCGATGACGGCAACCTGCTCCTCTTCAACGCCCATATCTCCGGTGGGAGTGGAAACGAGATCGCGCTCCCCACGTCTTCGTCCTCCTTCGGGGATCGTTACGCCAAGTTCCTGTTTGGGATTTCCAGCCCAATTCCGGACCCGATCCTCGCGAAGGCGCGCAAGAACGGGCTCACGGCCGCCCCCGGCGCCCGTGGGCTCGTCTACAACGCACGCAGGGAAAATCTCATCCGGCTCCTGGCCTTCGGCTCCACGCACGTGCTCCGCTGATCCAGATCCTTCCGGCATCGTTCCCTTCCGAGCCTGGTTGGCGATGCCGGCCGGTCTCCTGCTCCCCCCGGCCTGCCCTCTCGTGGAAACGCTCGAGCCCCTGCTGCGCTTCGCCTGTGTGGTGTCGAAGGACGGCGAGCCAATGGACGAATGCCAGGATGCGGTCGCCGCGAGTCCCGAGCGTGGACAGTTCGCCATCGCCGATGGTGCCACGACGTCGTTCTTGGCTGGACTGTGGGCCCGGCGTCTGGTCGCGCAGTTCCGGGACGCGGATCTGGACACAGTCCGCGCTCTCTTGGCGGACGGCACGAGGTGGGCGCAATGGCTGAAGCCCGCCATCGCCGGATGGCGCATGGACGTGGAGGAACTGCTCGAGGACGTGGGCGGGCAGCGGAAGACGCTCCTTCTCAGCCGGCTGCGCGATCAGGACCCTGCGGCATCCACCTTCGTGGGCCTTTCCATCGAGCCCCCGTTCACCTCCTGGCGCGCGGTAGCGGTCGGTGACAGCTGCCTGTTCCACGTTAGGAACGGACGGCTGCTCAAGAGCTTTCCCCTCGAGGCGTCAACGGAGTTCGATTCGTCCACGGAATGCCTGGCGACATCGGGCTCGAACGATCTCCCGGCGCGGAGCTTCGCCACGGGATCTGCTCAGGCGGGAGACCTGTTTCTCCTCGCCACGGACGCCACGGCGAAGTGGCTCCTCCGCCAGAAGGAGCAGGGAGAAGCGGCCTGGGCCGCGACGCTGCGCAAGCTCCTCGCGGTGGACGCTCCAAGCGAGTTCCATGCGCTGGTGCAGCGTACGCGTCGCGATGGCATCTCGCTGGACGACGATGTAGGGCTGCTGGTCGTCTCGCTAGAGCTGGCACGCGCCATCCCCCGACGCCATGGACCCGGCAGCGGCCCCGACCTGGTTCCCGACCATTCGTACGGATTCCCCGCGCTCCCGCAGGGATCCGGGACAACGCTCCATCGGTCCACCGACGCAGGCGATGACGATCCGAGGCCCAGGAACGAATGGGAAAGCCCGGACCGGGAGCCCCGGCTCTCCAGATGGATGATCGTGAGCCTGGCCGGTACGCTGCTCACCCTGCTGGTCTCGCTTGCCACCCTGGACCGCAGCTTCCGCACACGTGCGGAGGTAAAGCAGCTCGTGACGCGGGTGGACAGCCTGCGACGCGAGGTCGAGCGCACAAAGGACGGCACCTCGGCGAGACCGCTTTCCACCGATCAGGGCCAGTCGCGCACCATCGTTCTCGACTCCGGCTCGGTCGTGCGCAGCGAGCCGCGGGATGGGGCGAAGGGGGTATTTACGCTACGGCGAGTCCTATCCGTCACCGGCACACCGGCGGCAGAGGGGTGGGACAGCGTCGATCTCTCCTTCTGGATCGCGGAACGGTCCGGGGAAACCATCCTTGCGAGCGTTCAGGGCGACAGCGTCGTGACGACACAAGAGGTCAACGCGCGCGTCGACGACGCCAACGGCGACCTCACGATCATCATCGGTACGCTGGCCACCGGCCGATTCGCACGCGTCCCGAAGAGTGAAGGCGGAGAACCAGGGTCAAGTCCGACATATTGGGAGCGGCCGGACCCTACCGTCGGCCGCCGGCTCCAGGTCCGCGCACACGGCTTCGCCCGTTCGACGCAATGAGCATCTCGCCTTTACGAACCGCCCCGATGCTCCCATCGCTGCAGGACCTGGATCGGGCCGTCAAGAACCTCGAGGTATACGCTGCGGACCCATATCTCCGCCGTTGCCGGCCCCGTTGGGAGGGAACGACGCTGCTGAGCTTTCCCGGCGGTACTTCGTGCGTCTACCCGGTGACCGTGGATAACCGCACCAAGGCGCTGCGATGCTGGAAGACCCTTGCCGAACGCCAGGAGGAACGATACCGACACATCACCGACCTGCTCGACCGGGTCGAGATCCCGTGCATGGTCAAGGTCCACTACATCGCCCGGGGCCTTGTCATCCGCGAAGAACCGTACCCAGTCGTGTTGATGGACTGGGTGGAGGCCCCTACCCTCGCGGACTACCTGGACGCGAAGCATGATCATTCCGAAGCGATCGAGCGGTTGAGCGAATCCTTCGTCGATACGGTGCGAGTGCTGCACGACAACCGGATCGCGCATGGCGACCTCCAGGACGGCAACATCCTCGTCGCCGACGACGGGAATGACGTATCGATCAAGCTGGTGGACTACGACACCCTGTACATGCCCTCGCTCGGCCAGTGGCCAAACGATGCGACCACCACCATCCCCGCCTACCGGCATCCGGAAAGGGGGGCCTCACCGTATCTTAGCTCGAGCGACGACCACTTCTCGGAGCTCGTGATCTACCTCTCGCTCCTAGCCATCGTGGAGAATCCGTTCCTCTGGAAGCCGGGAACCGAGCAGCGGCTGCTCTTCTCCGAAGACGACTACAGGGACCCCGAGACGTCGCCGACCTTCGCACTCCTACTTCGCATGTCGCCCAGGATCCGGCGGCTGAGCCGCATCCTTCACTCGTTCTGCGCCGTTCGGGATACCCGGCTCATTCCACCGCTCGAGCGAGTCCTGACGCAGCGCGCGGTGCTGGTCGGCACGTACTTCGGCGTCGAAAACGTCGGCAGCTTGCCACCTGATGAATGGGGAGAGCCCCCACGGCGGGAATCCCCGGGCCAGGCCGCTCCCCCGCAGGCACCTCCGGCGACACGCGAGGGCACCGAAGCCCGTCCCGTGTGGAAGGAGTATTTTGAACGCAGGGAAGGTGGAAGGAAGTCTATCCGCACCCCTTCGGTCACCCCTCCGCCCGCGACCCATGGGAAGGTGGCCACGACAGCGGTGGTGCTGGGTATCGGCGCCCTGGTCCTGCTGTTCCTCTTCATCCTGTCGCGGATTCTGGGGTAGTGACGGGGGCATCGACCAGACCTCAGCCGGTCGCTGACGCGGTTTCCCACGGTTCTGTGCGCATCGACAACGTTCCTCACAGCGCGGTCAGGGCTCCATGGATGACGAAGCGACCGGATCGAAGCCGGCGGTCCGCTGGGACACGATCTTCCCTCCACTTGAGCCCCCACCGGCCACGGCGCCGGATATTCCCGATATCGGAGACCTCAGCGCGCGCCTGGTCGAGCTGTCCTCCCGAATCGACGGGCTCATCACGGTCCATCAGCCTCCCGAAGAGGTGGTCAGGTCCATCCAGGACGCCTTCATGAGGACGGCACAGGCCGGAGCCAACCTGACGACCCGGGTCCTGCTGCCTCCCGACGAGACGATGGCGGTGCCGTTGGTTGTGGCCAACGAGCTCTACCACCTCGAGGACTACCACTCGGAAGAGAATCGGGCATGGGCGTTCTTCGGGATCATGGCCGGAGCTTTACTGGGACAGATCGGCAGCTTCGTGTTCATGCTGAAGCCTCCTCCGCAAGGCGCCTGGATCATACTCGTGGTCCTGCTGGTCGGAACCCTGCTCAGCGGGATGGAGATCAGGCGGATTCGCAAGAACATCATGATCGTGAAAAATCGGTGGTTTTCTCACGTCGTTCCGCGCAAGCCCTGAGTTTGCGGTGACCAGAGGAAGCATTCGTGTCGGAGGTGGAATTCGTCGAGCGAGAGCGCGTCCATGCAGGTGGATTGCGTGCCTTGGTAGCGCAGAGGCGGTGACTACTCCACTCGTATATTCGCGTGATTTTCGGACACATACCCTCAGCTGGATTCGAATTACCCCGGGGAGATAGGTCGGGATGTTCTGGGCGAAGTAGAAGACGTCCTCCGGACCCCGCTTCGCCTTGCGTCCATTAGCCGCGTGAAGTTGCCACCGTGTAGGCCTTGGCCGGTTGGCAATCTCGATGTCGCAGATCATAACCTCCTTCCTCCCAACTCCCATCAAAAGTATTGTTCCGCATACAGCTCAGGTTCAGCCGATCACGGACGCCGGCCCCAGCGATCGCGACCTCGCTCACCCTCCACACGGGACCTTCGATGCGCTTCTCCCACCGAACCGTAGTGCTCGCCTGCGCCCTGGCGGCGGCCGCCCTGGCCCCGGGCGCGCTCGCCGCACAGGCGGACTCCACCGCCTGCGCCCCGGGCGACCGCCTGGCGGACGGCCGCGCAGTCACCGTCGCGGCCGACTCGCTCTTCCGCCTGGCGCACGAGCGCGAGCGCGAAGGCGACTACGTGCTCGTGCCGTTCACCCGCAAGGCGCGGGAGCTCTCGCGCGGATCGTCTCCAACCCTGGCGGCGTTAAGCGGGGCCACCATGTCTCGCATGATGCAAGGCGGACTCACCGCGCTGGTCGCGTACCAGATCGACCGGGAGGGGAAACCGGTTCGCGTGGAGGTCGTGCGCAGCTCCCACGATGCGCAGTTCGACCGCATCGCGGGCGAGGTGCTCCAGGGCGCCCGGTATCGTCCCGCCCGCGCGGGAGCGTGCGACATCCCGTTCTTCGAAGTGACCCGGTTTACGATGCGCATGCGCGCGGATCCCATGCGGTAAGCGAAGAAATCGTCTAACGCGGAGACGCGGAGGCGCAGAGAGAGGCTCGGCCGTTCTCTCTGCGCCTCCGCGTCTCTGCGTGAGGTGCCGTTGTCACCGCATCCGGCGGATGGCCTCGATGCGCGGGCGGCGGCTGGCGGAGCTGTCGAGGCTGAAGGAGCGCGCGTCGCCGAGCTGGTCGCGCACGTAGCCTTCCGTCTCCGCGACCGCCGCCTCGAGCGCCGCGCCGGCCTTCCCGCCGAAGGTGGCCCAGGCGATCTCGCCCGCGTCCGCGTCGTATTCCCAGAGGCCGATCAAGCGCCCGCGGTCCAGGATGGCGTGCGCCGGGAGGTCGGTGAGGCCGCCGAGCGGGCGTACGCCACCCTCGCAGGGCACCATCCGCGCGCGGTCTTCCTCGGCCACCAGCGTCTCCACGTTGCGGCGGGTGGCGGAGATGGCGTCCAGGCTGCTCACCAGGTTGTAATGCGGCTCCTCCGGCGCCTCGAAGGCGCGGAACGCCTCCACGTCGTCCGCGAGCATCAGCCGCTCGCCGCCGTCCACGGAGACGAGCCAGAGCGGCGCGGCGGCCTCCTTCGCCGCCTTCACCCCCAATCCGGTGAACCACTGCAGCTCGGCCATGGTCGCCGGGCCCACCCAGCCGAAGAAGCGGCGGGCGAGCTCGGTGTACGCCTCGCCCGCGCTCCACGGGCGCTCCGCGAGCGGGTTCGGCTCCCAGCGGGCGTAGGCGTAGCGCTGCTGGTCCAGCCGCCCGTTCACCGGCACCCGGCGGATGTCGCCGCGCGCCTGCAGCAGGCCGAGCGCGACGGGGAGGGTGGTGGTGAGCCCCTTCTTCTTCCCCTCCTCGCCCAGGCTGCGCCAGGCGCCGCCGGTGGCGTCGCGCAGCCCATCGGGCGCGAGCGGGCCGTCGGAGAGGGCGTCGAGGACGGCCTGGCAGAGCCGGTCGATCTCCTCCCCGGGGACGCCGAGCTTCGCCGCGGTCTTCATCTCCGCGCCCCCAAACGCCTGGCCCACGGCGAGCGCCAGGGCGAAGTCGCTCGCCGGGACCACGTAGGTGCAGCCGCGGGCGCTCGGCAGCTCGTGGATCTCCCGCGCGGCCGCGGCGGCGTCGGCCGCCTCGCGTGAGGTGCCGGCGCGCGCGAAGAGGGTGAGGTACGGCCCCACGCCGCCCACCGAGCGCGCCCACCCGGAGCGCTCCAGCACGTCCGCGGGCGATGCGCCGCGCAGCGACCCGTCCAGCCCCTGCCGCTGCCACCACCACGCGCGGAGCTTCGCTTCCATCGTCGGATTTCCCGGGAGAGGGGAGATGGAGCTGAAAACCGGACCCCGCATGCGACGAGGTCCGGTAGACAGTGGGCCTGGTGGGACTCGAACCCACGACCTAGCGATTATGAGTCGCGTGCTCTAACCGACTGAGCTACAGGCCCGACAGATACCGTCCGCGGCGCACCCAGATGAGCGGGAGGAACCGTGGACGGCGGCCGAAATATGCCTTTTCGGAAGTGAGGGGTCAACGATCCCGCGACTGGTGGCGATCGGAAAACGAAACTCTGGCTTTCCGGCGGAGAAGCCATCAGTTTCTCTGCTCGGCCTCCCGCCTGTTTATGAAATCCATTGGCCCCCGCTCGCTGGTGCCCGCACCGCCCGTCGCCCCCACCGGCTGCCGATCCTCCTTCTCCCGCTCAGGCTACGCGAGCGCGCGCGTCCTGGTCGCGGTCACGCTGCTGTGCGCGCTGTCGGCGTGCACCCGTCTCTCCGGCACCGACGACGGGCTCGATGCGTTCCGGGACGCGCTGGCGTCGTCTCCCGGCGTGGCGCCGCGCCTTTCGTTCGCAACCGAGTTCCGGCCGTGCACCGAGCACCCGTCGCCCGCCGGCACCATCACCGTCGCCGACTGCCCTGCCCCGGCGGAGCGCCGCCCCACGCGTTTTCCGCTCATCCGCCGCACCGACGACGACCCGCGCTCGCTGCACCTGCTAGCGCTGATCGACCTCGTCACCTCCGACCCGCGCGGGAAGGCGCTCGACCGCTCCATCACGAGCCTGCGGCGGCTCGCCGAGCTCACCGGCGACTCCGCCCCGGCGCTCGCTGACCTCGCGGCCGCCCTCATCGTGCGGGCCGAGCGCACCCAGGCTCCGCGGGACCTGCTGGAAGCGTACGAGATGGCGCAGCAGGCGGTGGACCGCGCACCTCGCGACCCAGCCGCGCTCTACAACCGGGCCCTGGCGATCGACCGCTTCGGACTGGTGGATGAGACGGAGGACGCATGGCAGGCGTACCTCGCCATCGACTCGACCTCGGGCTGGGCGGGCGAGGCGCGGCAGCGGATTCGCGCGATCCGTGCTCTTCAGCAGCCTCTCCGCAGGCCCCCGCCCGGCGCGCCGTTGCCAGCGTACGCAACCTATGCCGCCCACGATCCGCAGGGCGCGCGCGAGCTGGGGATGGACAGCCTCCTCGCGCAGTGGGGCGCGGCCGCCGAAGCCGGCGACGCCGCCCGCGCCGAAGACGCGCTGCGCCACGCGGAGGCACTCGGCACTGCGCTCGAGCGCCGCCCCGGCGGCGACCGCAGCCTCGCCGATGCGGTGCGCGCGATTCGCGCTGCAGCGGGTGATCGACGGCTGCTCTCGGCGTTGGCGCGAGCACACCACGCATTCGGCCGGGCGTTGACGCTCTACGATTCCGCTGCCTTCGAGCACGCGGAACCGCTGTTCAGGGCGGCGAGTGCAAACGCCATCTCATCTGCCGCACTGCAGGGCTGGGTGCGCGTTTATCTGAGCACGATTCGAGCACACATTGGCCGGCGTGAGCACGCGCTGAAGCTCCTGCGCGAGACAGCTGACGACATCGACGCGCGCATGTACCCGGCGATGTCGGCGCGAGTACGCTGGTCGCTGGGAAACTCGCTCGCCCGCGCGGAACAATGGGAGCAGGGACTGGACGAGGCGCTCGCGTCCGCTCGCCTCTTCGAGCATGCGGGGGAGTTCGAGAACGACGGAGGCGTGCTGAACGTGATCGCTGCCGCCCGATTCGTGCTGGGCGAACCGGATTCAGGGTACGCGGTACTTCACCGGGGGCTTGGACAGCTGCGTTCAAGCCGTGCTTCACTTCGGCTGCACAACCTGCTCAGCGCGGCCGCAGACCAGACGGCGCTCGACGGACTGCAACGCGCGGCGATCGTGCTTACGGATGAAGACGTGCGGGTAGCCAGCCGCCAAGAACCGAAGTTTTTAGCGGAAGCGCTCCTGCGTCGTTCACGCCACGTTGCGGCCGAAGGCGGGATCGAACGGGCCAAGATCGACGTCGACAGCGCCTGGAGGCTGCTGCGGAGCGCGGACAGCTCGTATATCCAGAAGTGGTACCGTGCCGACCTCCTCGAAGCGGCAGCGGCGACCCGGTTCACCCGCAACCCCGACCGGAAGATGGCAGCGCTGGACTCGGCGGCGGCGTTCTGCGGGTATCGCCCTTCCCGTACGATTGCTGCCCATCCTCGTCGGCGCGGCCGAGGCGCGACTCACCGCAGGCGACCCGATAGATGCGGCGAGGCGGCTGGAGCAGGCGATGCGCCTTCTGGAGCAGCGTCGCGACTCGATCCGCATCGAGCCGCGCCGGGCCGCGGTGTTCGACGCCGCACGCGCCGCGGTGGACCGGCTGGTGATGCTCAAACTCCGGCAGGGGCGGATGGAGGAGGCGCTGCGGTACATGGACCGCGCGCGCGCCTCGCTGGCGCCCGCTGGCCCGCGACCCCGCGCACGCCGCGGCGCGCTCCTCGGCCGCCCCGGCGAGGTGTCCGTAGAGTATGCCCTGGTCGGCGACACGCTACTGGCGTGGACGGTCGTCGATGGGCAGGTGAGCGTGGCCCGCACTCCCGTGAACACCGCACGGCTGGTACGCACCCTCGAGCACCTGGAGTCCCGGCTCGAGGCCGGCGCGGGCGAAGCCGAGGTGCAGCCGGCATTGTCGGAGCTGTACGAGTGGCTCATCCGCCCGGTAGAGGGCCACCTGGGCGCGGCCGAGACGCCGGTGGTGCTGGTGGCCGACGGAGTTCTGGCAGGGGTGCCCTTCTCCGCGCTGCGCGATGCGCGGACCGGACGCTACCTGATCGACGACCACCCGCTCCGCTTCATGGTGAGTTTGGCCGAGGCCGCGCGCCCCCCGCCGCGCGCGGCCGCACCCGGCGCGCTATTCGTGGCCGATCCGGCGTTCGATCCGAAAGAGCACCCGCTCCTTGAACGCTTGGCCCTAGCCCGGACCGAGGTGCGGAACGCTGCCGCCGGCTACCCGGGCGCCACCCTGCTCGACGGGCCCGCAGCGACGCGGGCGGCGCTGGAGGCGGCGTTGCCGCGGGCGGGGATCGCCTACTTCGGCGGCCACGCGGTGTTCGACGACGCGCGCCCCGAGCGCTCGTACCTGGTGCTGGCGCCCGCACCCGGCGCGGCGGGACGTGTGACGGCCGACGAACTGGCGCGGCTGGACCTGCACCGCGTGCGGCTGGTGGTGCTCTCGGCGTGCCGCACCATGCGCACTGGGCACAGCCGGGCGGCGGGGTACTCGGGGCTGTCGGGCGCGCTACTGGCCGCAGGCGCAGCGGGAACGGTGGGAAGCACCTGGAACGTGGAGGAAGGCGCGACGGCTGCGCTGATGGCGGCCTTCCAGCGCGCCTATGCCACCCGCTTGGACGGCCCCCTTGCTCTCCGCGAGGCGCAGCGGGCCCTGGCACATGGGAACGAGCGGGCGCTGCGCTCGCCCTCGGCATGGGCGGGGTTCAAGTACGCGGGAAGATGACGGTGCCCTTGGCAACGACGTGACGTTGACCAGTTATCTCCCCTGGCGCGGTGGTGATCAAGCACCGAGCGCTCAGCACACAAGGATCCAAAGAGCGGCTGGAAGAAAACCACTCCGGTGCACGACACCCTTGAACTGTTCACCCGTGGAGCCCAGCACCACGCATCGAGTCGTCTCCGGATGGACGACGGAGTTCAGAAGTCCCATGAGCGTGAGTCCGAGTCGAGCAGCACACCTCATACGCATCGGAGAAACCTATGCCGTCGACGGAAATCATCATCCACATGACCGGACTGCTCCTGCTGGCTCCGGCCAATCCCGCGAGAACGTTCCCGCTGCACGTGCTGGTTCCCACCGAAGGAAACCTTCCCCAGCATGTGGTTGAGCTGGGATGGACGAGCTCGTTCAGCGATTGCAAGTACCCAAACACGTTCCGGAACGGGAGCTGCTACTTCAACATGGACGGGTGGGCCATTGAGGTCGGCCAGAACGGCCGGCCAACCCAGTCGGTCCTGCCCCCATCGGGTCCTCTTGACGTCACCCGGAACCACCGCATTCCGCGAACTTGGTTCGGCGCCACGCCAGTGGCAGACATTATCCGCGCCCGTCTGACTTTGCATTCGGGGAGGACCACTCTTGGGTGCTCGTTGACGACGTGGGACGTGGACGGCGTGTCGACGTTGCTTCCCAACGTCGTCAACTGGGTAGATACCATCCCGGGCACAGGCCTCACCCTGACCGCAACGTCTCGTATCGATCCGAGGAGCCCATTGCACGTACAGACCTTCACCACCAATAGCGTGGAGCTGCACCTCAGCTACGAGCCGAAGATATCTGTTCCCGTGGGAATCCCGCCGTATATCGGAAGTCATCTGAACCGGTGGTACGACCTGCTCGCATACGGGACAGGAGACCACCGCAGCATTCCGCGGAGCTCGAACCTGCTGGGTTCGTGCTCGTGGATGCAGTTTCTGCCCGACAAGGGTCCTGGAACGCCCACGTGCATGCCGGCAGCGGGGCTCCCCCTGCCATAGGCCGATGGCTAGGCGGAACCGGATGCGATGCTGCCGGGGGAACGCAGCTCGCGGTTTGAGAAAAACAACCTTCTCCGGAGGCAACGACGATGGGAACAATTCCGCTGATCATCCACATGACAGGCCTGCTCCTCCTGGCACCGGATACCCGGGAACGAGCATTCCCGCTGCACGTCCTAATGCCGACCGAAGGCGAGACTGAATTGCCGCTTCACGTCGCCCAGCTCGGCTGGCCCAGCGAAAAGAAGGATTGCCCCAACTCCATCCTTTACAAATACGACGAGGAAACCGGGGTTTGCTACTTCAAGCTGGACAGCTGGGCTGTCGAGCTTGGACGAGAGGGAACGCCAACCACAGGTATGTTGCCGCCGTCTGGGCCCTTCGACGTCTCGTACTTGAAACCGGTGAGCCGCACCCTGTTTGGTCCTATGCCCGTCCCCAACCTTCGTGCGCGCGTTTCTATCTATTCCGGGCAACTGGTAGCGGGATGCCCCTATGCGAAATGGACGATCGGTGCCGCGCAGAATCGTCAGCTTCCGAACGTGGTCAGCTGGGGAATGGACATACCTGATACGGGTCTCGTCGTAACCGGAACGAGGCAAGTAGACGGCAAGACCGAATCGATTACCATCTGGAAGTTCCCATCCACAAGCAAAAATATCGATCTGGTCGTCCGCCAAGAGCCTATGGTAGCCCAGAAAAGCCAGGTCGAGCCATTCGAGGCAACACACCTTCACGCGTTTTACGAGCTGCTCGACTATCCGGAGGGCCCACGGGTCATACCTTACAACGGAAAACCAGCCGGATTGGGCTGCAGCCTCTCACTGGCCGCAAGGCTGCTGCGTGGTCCCGGCACGCCGACCTGCATGCCGGCCGTGGGGACGCCATAACGCGTGCCGGACACGAGACACTCGATACAAGCCTACCAGCCTGCAAGGCCAGCGAGCCCCGGGTTGCACCATCGCTTCGCACCCGACACGGAGCCCCGAGCTTACTGGCGAGGGAAATGCGCGAGCCGAGTCCATCTCATTCCGAACACGAGCAGACTGCAATTCTGGCTGGACAAGCCTGTTGCGATCTGATCCAAGTAGATCCGTCGCTTCGGGGTGCAGCACCCCGGAAACCGGCGGCGAAACACCAGGGATCCCCAATGTTCTTGGGTGCTTACATCATCCCTTTCCAAGAGGTAATGATGGGTCCGACGAAACTGATAATCCACATGACCGGGTTGCTCCTCCTCGCGCCGCAAGCTCCCGGTACATTCCCCCTGCACGTCCTGATGCCGACGGAGGGCCAGAGCGGCCAGCCGCTTCACGTCGCACAACTCGGCTGGCGCAGTATTCAGAGCGAGTGTCCGAACACCACCGGTTACACCTTCGAGCCCGGGGGCATGTTTGGGAAAGGGATCTGCTACTTCAAGATCGATGGCCTGTCCGTCGCGCTCGGCGAAGGCGGTACACCCACCTCGTCCATACTGCCGCCGGTTGGCCCGTTCGACGTATCGTACCTACACCGGGTAAACCCTACCTGGTTCGGCGCCATGCCCGGAGGACAAATTCGATCTCGTGTGTCGATTTATTCCGGCCGTGCGCTCGAGGGATGCCCCTACGCTAGCTGGACGATAGGATCGACGCCGGGAGTGAACTTGCCAAACGTAATCACCTGGGAAACAACGATCCCTGGGCCGCTCCTCGCTCTGACCGGAACGAAACTGAATCAGATCGGTACGCCGGCAACGGTAACTATCAAACCGACTCCTTTCACAACCAGTACGATCGAATTGTTCGTGCGCCAGGAACCTGAGATTACCCCTACGACGTATCCCAAGCCCTGGATAGCAAACCATTTCCACGCCTTCTACGACCTGCTTGGCTATCAATCCGGAGAACCCAGAATCATACCATACAACGGCGCTGCGACCGGATTGGGCTGCAATAAGTCGCAGAAGTTACTCCTTGCGTTGCCCGCTCCCGGCACGCCGACCTGCATGCCCGTGGTGGGATCGCCCCCGTGATCGCCGGGGTGCGGCCTTCACTCTGTGCGACCGCCATACGTAGACGATGCCTCGGGCTCCTGTCCGATGGAGTCGAAAGCGAACAGCCCCAGACCACGTATCAAGCGATCCGGGGGCTTCACTTTGCCGCCGATACGATCTACCGCCCGAACCAGTAGCTGGCCTTGATCACGAACACGTTGTCGGGGTGCTCGCGGAAGACGGCGCTGGCGTCGCGGCGCAGCGCGAAGTCTCCGTACCCCTCCTGCGCGCTCCGCTGCTGCTGCCAGACGAAGAAGAGCGTGCTCCCCGGCCGGTACTCCCAGCGCAGCACCGCGCTCCCCCGCAGCGAGCGGAAGTTGAAGTCCGGGTTGCTGAAGGTAACCGCCTCCGTCGACGGGTCGCCGTCCGCGTCCAGGACGTACACGCTGTCGCGGCCGGCGCTCCCCCGCACTGCCGCCAGCCGGTCGGGGCCAAAGGGCGTCTTCTCCAGCGCCCGCGGGCGGGTGAACTCCTTGAAGCTCCCGTACTCTCCGGTGCTCACGAAGGGCTGCGCGTACATCTCCAGCGACAGGGTGGGGGTGAAGGTCACGTTCACCCGCGTGTCCATCGACACCGTGCTCTGCTCCAGCCCCGCGAACACCGCGCGCCGCCCGTAGAACGCCGTGGCCGAGGGGTCGGCGAAGGCGGTCACGTACTGCGCCGCCACCACGCTGCGGTTGTACACCGGGCTCGCCTGCAGCGCGATGTTGGGCGCGGGGCGGTAGCGCACGTCCAGGGTGGCGCTCCAGTCGTATCCCCCGTCGGCGCGGTGGCCGTACGACCCGCTCGTGCCCAGCACCAGCAGCTTGCGCGAGTCGGTGGAGAGGTTGGCGGAGAGGTAGGTCGAGGCCGCGCGCCGCACGGTGGCGCCGCCGCGGGTGAGCCGCTCGTCGTAGACCTCGGGGCGGTACTGCAGGTAGGTGCCCACCCCCCAGTAGTTGGGAAGGGTGGCCGAGGTGGAGAGGTGCACCTGCGCGTCGTTCACCTCGCCGCCGAAGGTCTGCTGGCGCTGCGCCCCGCCGGTGACCCAGAGGGTGCGGTACCAGCTCGTCGGCTTCGTCCAGTAGCCGTTCAGGTTGGCCGAGGTCCAGATGTAGTCCGCCCGGGTGAGGAAGGCCAGGTCGTTCACCTCGAAGCCGGGGCTGCGGACGTTCACCTGCGTCTCCCAGCGCAGCGTTCCCGCCTCCTTCGAGAGGCGCGCGTAGCCGCCGAAGCCGCGCAGCGAGGTGGCCAGCGGGTCGTAGGCGTTGGAGAAGAGGGCGTTCGACCCGTCGGTCCGGTCGGGCCGCTGGAAGTAGCGCGCCGAGGAGCGCTGCAGCCGCGCGATGGCCACCGAGTCGCCCGCCACGCTGGAGAGCGCGAAGTTCCCTATCAGCCGGTACGTGTGGTTCTTCCAGAAGGCGTTCCAGTCCACCCCCAGCGCCTCGGCGTGCGAGGAGAGCTGGTAGCGCAGCGAGTCGTAGCCGAAGCGGCGGACCACCGAGGTGCCGATCGCGCCCAGGGTGAGGTCGCCGCCCGGGAAGGTGCGGCGCACGCGGCCCACGAAGTAGTTGGTGAGCGGCTCCACCTCGCGGGCGAGCTCGGTCCCGTCCATCCCCACGATGTCGGAGCGGCCGGCGCCGGTCACCGCCTCGAGCGCGCCCACCTCCACGCCGTTGCGGAAGCGGCCGGTGAGCTTGGCGGCGCCCAGGATGGGGCTGTTCTCCGGCCGGCTGGCGTAGCGCGAGGCGAAGGGGAGCGACCCCTGCGGCGCGCGGCCGATGCGGCGCGAGTAGAAGAGCGACATCCCGCTCACGTTGCTGCAGGTGAAGCAGCTCAGGCCGCCGAAGCCCAGCAGCCCGCTCCCCTCCACGAAGAAGGGGCGCTTCTCGGCGAACGAGGTCTCGTAGGCGGTGAGGTTCACCACGGCGGGGTCCACCTCCACCTGCCCGAAGTCGGGGTTGATGGTGGCGGAGAGGGTGAGGCTGGAGCCCAGCAGCGCCTTCACGTCGGCCCCCGTCCTCACCCGGTAGGCGCTGGGGTCCTGGAACGGGCTCCCCGGCTGCGTGGGGCGCACGTACGCCGCCCGCGCCACCACGTACGGCATCAGCTCCCACCCGCCGGGGCTGCGCTCGATGCGCAGGCCCGTGAGGTGCCCGAAGCGCGCCGGGCCGCCCGCCTCGCTCTTCCCCCAGAACGACCACATGCTGACCTCGTTCAGCCGCTCCGCGTAGCGCCAGATCTGCATCCCCCAGCTCTGCGCCGAGTCGCGGGTGAACTTGAGCTGCGACCAGGGGATGCGGAGCTCCGCCGTCCACCCCAGCGAGTCGATGCGGGTGGCGGCGTCCCACACCGGGTCCCACGAGGGGTCGGTGTTGGGCGAGGCCTGCCCCGCGTCGACCTTCACGCCGGAGGGGTTGACCTGGAAGACGGTGCGCCCCGCGTGGTCGTGGTACGTGTCGAAGACGAACTGCAGCCAGTCGCCGTTCGCGGTCTGGTCGCGCCGGGTGAGGGAGGTGTGCACGCCGCGCGCGCCCAGCGAGTCGCGCATCCGCGCGCCGATGTAGAGCGCGTCGGCGTCGTAGGCGAAGCGCACCTCGGTGGGCTGCGTGGCCGGCTGTCCCTCGCGCGGGTCCTGCTGGCGGAAGCCGCTCGCGGCCGGCGCGGCGGCCCACACCGCCTCGTCGAGCACGCCGTCCACCGTCACCGGCGTGGTGCGGGCGACCGCGGCCACGGTCGGCGCGGAGGCGGCGTGGCCCGCGTGCGACGCGTCGGGCGTGGCGGCGGGCGGCGCGGCCTGCGCGGCGGCGCGGGCGGCGGAGAGCGCGAGGGCGAGGCAGAGGACGGCAGCCGCGGAGGCGCGGTGGAGCGTGCCGGAAGAGGAGGTCATCGGTCGAGCGGGTGGGAGGGCTTCCGTGGTGCTGCGGAATGCCCCATTGGACGGCCGATGACCGCGGAAGGTTTGGACGGCCTTCACGGCCGCTCCGGATCGGCCTCACTACGCAATCGTCGTTCAAACACCGGACACTATGTCCAATGCTGCTACGTTCGCATGGCGCAGCCTTTCTACGATGATCGTCTACCCTGCGCCACATGCCGAAAGCGGACACGATTTCCGTTGACCTGGAGTGCTGGAGGACGCAACTTGGGTGTTCCAGCATTCGGTTCGGCTGGAGCTTCCACACCCCCTCCCCCGAGGCCCCCATGAGATCCATCCTCCGTGTCGCGCCGCTGCCCCTGCTGGCGGCGGCACTCCTTTCCGCGTGTTCGGACCGGCTCCCCTCGGACGCGGGCGTTGCGCCGCGCGGCCCGCTGCTCACGGTGACGCCGACCAACGCCTTCGTCAGCATCGACGCGGGCAGCCTGCACACCTGCGGGCTGACCTCCGCCGGGCAGCCCTGGTGCTGGGGCCGCAACTCCGTGGGGCAGCTGGGCGACAGCACCGCGGCGGCCACCACGGTGCCGGTCGCGACCTTCCAGATGGGGTGGAACGCGTTCAGCCAGGTCACCGCGGGCGGGCTGCACAGCTGCGGCCTGGTCTCGGGGCAGGCGTGGTGCTGGGGGAACAACGGCGACGGCCGCCTGGGCGACGGCACCTCGATGAACCTGGCGCTGGCGCCGGTGCAGGTGCTCCAGGGCGCCCTCTCCTTCACCGTCCTGAGCGCGGGCGACGCGCACACCTGCGGGCTCGACTCGTCGGGCCAGGCGTACTGCTGGGGCAGAAACGACTACGGGCAGATCGGCGACAACTCCAAGGCTTTCGCGGCGGCTCCCACCGCCGTGCAGCAGCCGGCGGGGGTGACCTTCACCCAGATCGCCTCCGGCGCCCGGCACACCTGCGGGCTGACCAGCGGCGGGCAGGCGTACTGCTGGGGGTACAACGCCGACGGCCAGCTGGGCATCGGCGCGGCCCTGCAGAGCCTGGTCCCCGCGGCCGTCTCGCAGCCCGTGGGGGTGACCTTCGCCTCGATCTACACGGAGTACCAGCACTCCTGCGGGCTGACCTCGGGCGGGCAGGCGTACTGCTGGGGGCTGAACGGCAACGGCCAGCTCGGCGACAACTCCACCACCACGCGCAAGACGCCGGTGGCCGTTTCGCAGGGGGGCGGGCTCACCTTCGTGACGCTCTCCACGGGGTCCGCCCACACCTGCGGGCTGGACTCGTCGGGGGCGGCGTACTGCTGGGGCTTCAACAGCAACGGCCAGCTCGGCACGAGCAACACCACCTCCAGCCTGGTCCCCGTGGCCGTGTCGATGCCGGCGGGGGTCACCTTCACCCAGGTGAGCATCGGCTCGGTGCACAGCTGCGGGCTCGACGGCAACGGGCAGACCTGGTGCTGGGGCCGCAATACCTGGGGGATGGTCGGCGACGGCACCACCACCCAGCGCACCTCGCCGGTGGCGGTCTCGCACTGAGCTGACGGCATCTCACACAGGGGCACAGGGGCCACGGAAGAGCATCTCCGTGGCCTCTGTGTCTCCGTGCGAGTCGCGGTTTACTTGGTGCCGAAGAGGCGGTCGCCGGCGTCGCCCAGGCCGGGAAGGATGTAGCCCACGGCGTTCAGCTCGCGGTCCAGCGCGGCGGCGTACACGTGCACGTCGGGGTGGTCGTCGAGCATCCGCTGCACCCCCTCGGGGGCGGCGACCATGCAGAGCATCCGCACCCGCTTGGCCCCCTTCGCCTTGAGCGAGCGCACCGCCGCCGAGGCCGAGCCCCCCGTGGCCAGCATGGGGTCGAGCAGGATGAAGTCGCGCGCCTCGGCGCCGTGCGGGATCTTGAAGTAGTAGTCGACCGGCTCCAGCGTGTCGTGGTCGCGGTAGAGGCCGATGTGGCCCACGCGC
>Ga0070685_10000509_pt1 | contig 22435 bp, 19 predicted proteins | sample KBSS13LmetaG_FD_65651 | JGI IMG/M metagenome (GOLD analysis project Ga0070685, IMG submission 65651) | Switchgrass rhizosphere microbial communities from Kellogg Biological Station, Michigan, USA - KBS S1-3L metaG | ecosystem: Host-associated > Plants > Roots > Rhizosphere ...
GCCGCGCGCGGCAGCCCCCGCACGTCGTCGACGAACGTGCGGAGATGGCGGCCCCCGGCGGTGGAGTTGGCGGATGACGTCATCGTGGGCGGGGGCGATCAGGAGTGGTGAAACGGTCGGGTGGAGATGGCGATCGGCGCCGAGGTGGGGTGGCCAGGGCGGATGAATCCGCTGCAACAAATACACGAAGCCCGCCTTCGCGGGCTACCCCTCTCGTGCCGCCGCGGTCTTGCGGCACGCGACTGGCCCACACTGCAGCCGAGGTTCGCGAGCCTCGGCCCAGGCGAAGCCCATCGCGTGCCGGTGAATGTCGGCATCGCTACAGCCGGTAGTCCGCGAAGGCGGACTTCGTGTCGTTGTTGCAGCGAATTCATTCGCCCGGCCGAAGGCGAACGGCGCAGAGGTCACGCGTCGGGCACGTCGGCGGAGAGGAGCGCGAGCGCGCCGGCCGCGCCCCAGCGGCGGGCGAAGGCGTCGACCGCGTCGGGGTCGAGCTCGGCCTGCGCCTGCACCGAGTGGGTGAGGAGCGCGTCCGCCGCCAGCAGCGGAAGGGCGTCCTCGCGCCCGCCGGAGCCGTGCAGCAGCGCGCGGTAGAGGTGCAGCGCCCCCGCCGCCAGCGCCTCGGGCACCGCCTCGCCCGCGTCGGCCGCGAGCGCGCCGACCATGGCGTCCATCAGCGGCGCGGGCGCGTCGGGAACGCGGTCGCGCAGCCAGCGCTCGGCCGGGCTCATCCCTTCGCCAGCATGGGGCGGACGATCTCCACCACCTTGGCCAGCGCGCCGGGGATGCGCTCCGGCTCGCCCACGCCGGCCTGCGCCATGTGCGGCTTGCCCCCGCCCCGCCCGCCGGCGAGCGCCGCCACCTCGCGGATGACCACGTCGGCGCGCACGCCGCGGGTGATCATGTCGTCGGTGACCACCGCCAGCAGCATCGGCCGGTTGCCGGTGCCCGCGACCACGGCCACGCCGCTCCCCAGCCGCTCGCGCAGCGCGTCGCCGAGCACGCGCAGCTCCTCGGCGTCGGCGGCGTCGACGGGCGAGGCGATCACGCGGGCGCCGTCCACCGTCACCGCCTCGTCGATCAGCCGCGCGATGGCGTCGCCGCCGCCCTGCGCGCGCGCCTTCTCCAGCTGGCGCTGCAGCTCGCGGTTCTGCTCCAGCAGCTGCGAGAGGCGGGGGAGGAGGTTGTCCTCGCGCGTCCGGAGGAGCGCGGCGGCCTCGCGCAGCGTCTGCTCGTCGCGCCGCATCCGCTCGAAGGCGCCGGGGCCGGTGACCGCCTCGATGCGCCGCACCCCCGCCGCCACCCCGCTCTCGCTCACGATGCGGAAGAGGCCGATCTGCCCGGTGCTGCGCACGTGCGTGCCGCCGCAGAGCTCCATGCTGAAGCCCGGGACTTCGACGACGCGCACCCGGTCGCCGTACTTCTCCCCGAAGAGCGCCATCGCCCCCAGCCGGCGCGCGTCGTCGAACGCCATCTCCCGGGTCTGCACCAGGTCGTTGCGCCAGATCTCCGCGTTCACCAGCTCCTCCACGCGGGCGATCTCGTCGGGCGTCATCGGCCCGTGGTGGTTGAAGTCGAAGCGCAGCCGGTCCGGGGTGACCAGCGAGCCCATCTGGTGGAGCTGCTCGCCGAGCACCTTGCGCAGCGCCGCCTGCAGCAGGTGCGTGGCGGTGTGGTTGCGCTCGGTGTCGCGCCGCGTGGGCTCCTCCACCTCGGCGCGCACCGTCCCCGCCTCGAAGTCGCCCTCCACCGGGCCGAGCACGGCGATGCGGCCGCTCACCTTGCGCACCTCGTTCACGCGCATCGTCCAGCCGTTGCCGTGCACGTGCCCGCTGTCGCTGATCTGCCCGCCGCTCTCGGCGTAGAAGGGGTTCTCGCGCAGCTGCAGGGCGAGGCGCCCGTCGTCCATCCAGCGGTACGCCAGGACGTCGGTCTCCAGCTCGGTGGCGCGGTAGGCCGCGAACTCCTGCTCGGCGCCCGCCGCGTCGCCCACCAGCTCCCACCCGTCGGCGAGCGCGTCGGCCTCCACCGCGAGGCCGGAGGCCGCGCGGTCCTCGCGCGAGCGGCGGCGCTGCGCGTCGAGCTCGGCCTCGAAGCCCTCCAGGTCCACGGTGTAGCCGCGCTCCGCCGCCATCAGCGCGGTGAGGTCCACCGGGAAGCCGAAGGTGTCGTAGAGCTTGAAGGTGTCCTTCCCCTGGATCGTCCCGCTCCCGCCCGCCGGCGCGATCTCGTCGAAGCGCTTCATCCCGGCCTCGATGGTGGCCAGGAAGCGCTCCTCCTCCGCCCGCGTGTTGCGCACGATGTACTGGCGCCGCGCCAGGAGCTCGGGGTAGCTCACCCCCATGCGGTCGATCACCGCCTCCACCACCTCCACCAGCGTGGGCTCGCGCCGGCCCAGCAGGTAGGCGTGGCGCACCGCGCGGCGCAGGATGCGGCGCAGCACGTAGCCGCGCCCCTCGTTCGACGGAAAGACGCCCTCCGCCAGCAGGAAGGCGATGGCGCGCGCGTGGTCGGCCAGCACGCGGTAGCTGATGCCCTGCTCCGTCTCGTACTCGTAGGCGACGCCCACGATCTCCACCGCACGGTCGATGATGTCGGTGAAGACGTCGGTCTTGTAGTTCGAGTCGACGTCCTGCAGCACGGAGGTGAGCCGCTCCAGCCCCATCCCGGTGTCGATGGAGGGCGCCGGGAGCGGGTGGAGGACGCCGTCGGCGTCGCGGTCGTACTGCATGAAGACCAGGTTCCAGATCTCCACGATCTCGCCGGCCTCGGTCAGCTCCTCGAACTCCTCCTGCGTGACGTCGGTGTTGCGGGTCTCCGCCGGGCGCCGGTCCACGTGCAGCTCGCTGCAGGGGCCGCAGGGGCCGGTGTCGGCCATCTGCCAGAAGTTCTCCTTGTCGCCCAGCTTGAAGATGCGCGTGGCGGGGAGGCCGGCGACTTCCTGCCAGAGCGCGGCCGCCTCGTCGTCGGTGTAGTGCACGGTGACCCAGATCCGCTCCGGGGCGATGCCGAACACCTCCGTCAGCAGCTCCCACCCGAAGCGGATCGCGTCGCGCTTGAAGTAGTCGCCGAAGGAGAAGTTCCCCAGCATCTCGAAGAAGGTCTGGTGCCGCTTGGAGATGCCGACCTCTTCCAGGTCGTTGTGCTTCCCGCCCGCGCGGATGCACTTCTGGCTGGTGGCGGCACGCTTGAACCCAGGGTCCTCCATCCCCAGGAAGACCTTCTTGAACTGGACCATCCCCGCGTTGGTGAAGAGCAGCGTGGGGTCCTCGGACGGCACCAGCGAGGAGCTGGGGCGGACCTCGTGGCCCTGCCGGGCGAAGTAGTCCAGGAACGCGGCGCGGATCTCGTCGGAGCGCATGTGCGAAGCTCAGGTTGATTGTTGTCCAGACTAACTTAAGCGTTTCTCCCACCGATGCCACAGAGGCCGCGGAGACGTTTTCTCCGCGGCCCCCGGGCCTTCGTGAGAGAAGAACGGTCTATGACGGCGGATACGGCTGCCGCGTAGCTCGCCAGGCGCAGCACGCGGCGATGCCGGCCGGCACACCTGCCTCGTGCCCCTGGCGGGCGAAGGAGCCCGGGAACGCCGCGTGGATCTCGTTGGAGCGCATCTTCCGTCGGTCAATGGCCTGAGGTTGCCGTACGCATTCGTAACTTAACCCGCCGGAGGCCCGGGCCTCAAGGTGTGGGGCGGCGATTTCGGACGAGGCTCGAGTCCGCGGAGGGCCGGGCGGGGGCCGCTGGCCGCGCGCGCTCACCTCCGGAAGAGCGAGCGCCACCCCCGGCGCGGCGGCCGGTACATCCAGCCGCGCCCCTCGCCCGCGAGCCGCCGGGCCAGGGACTCGCTCCCCTCGCGCATGGCGAGCTCGCGCTCGGCGGCGGTGACGGGCACCATCCAGAGCACGGTGACCGGATCGCCGCGATAGTCGGGGAGGTTCAGAGGCGGCGCTTCCGGCGGGTGCGCCCGCAGGAGGACCGCGGCCATCGGGCTCTCCTCGCCCAAGGCGTCGCAGGGAAGCGTGTGCCCGTCGCCGAGCCAGGTGTGCTTCGCCCACGGCAGCCGCGCCTGCCCCGCCACGTACTCCGCCAGCCTCCGCTGCAGTGCGGCGTCCACCTCCGACGAGATGCAGAGGCCCAGCTCGATGCGGCGATACGGCGCCGGATCTTCGTAGGCCATTTCCACCATGGGCTGCGGGCGCTGGCACATCCCCACCGTCACGAACGCCGCGCCGCCCTGCACCGGGATGCGCACCATCGCGGTGGGCGGCCAGGCGCCGCCGTCGATCGCGTAGTAGTTGGAGTGGGGCCCGAGCTGCGCCGCCAGCGCGGCGATGGCGGCCTCCTGGAGCGCCGGCCAGGGCCCCGGCTCCGCGTCCCACGCGGCCCACGCCTCCTCCGCCTGCCGCACGCGCTCGTGCATCGCGTTCTCCGGCCCCAGCTCCCACGCCAGCGGCGACTCGCCGACGCAGTCGCGGGCGTAGCCGTGGAAGCCGCCCTGGCCGCTCCACGCGGGGATGACGGCCAGCAGGTCGTCTCCCTCCAGCAGCGCGGCCGCGTCTCCCTCCTCCAGCCATACCAGGCGCAGGCGGTCGCCCCGCAGCGGCGGCGCGCCCTCCGGGTGGCGGCAGAACGCGCGCGGCAGGAGCGGCGCATCGCCGCGCTTCATCCCCTCCACGTCCATGTCGTCCGGGGCCGGAAGGAGGTTCCGCACCCAGCAGGAGCGGACGCCCAGCCCGCTCATCTCGTCGCCGGCCAGGTAGAGGTAGGCCACGCGGCCGTCCTGCTCCACGTATGCCTGCGCGTTGCCGTTCGGCGAATCATGAACGAGGAGCTCGGCCATGGGTCGGGCGGTGTGAAGGTTCCGTTGCCGGGTACGAAAACGCAGAGGCGCGGAGAGAGTCGCCAGACCTCTCTCTGCGCCTCTGCGTCCCTGCGTGAGACGTAGTTTCTCAGGAGTCCGGAACCGGCGGCTTCTTCTGACTAGCTCGCCAGCCGTAGTACACGGGGATGCCCAGCAGCACGATCACCAGTCCCGAGCCCGAGTACTCCGGCTTGGCGAAGAGCAGGATCACGGCGATGGCGAGCGCCGAGAGCATGTAGAGGCCGGGGACGACCGGGTAGCCGAAGGCGCGGTAGGGGCGCTCCAGGTCCGGCCGGGTCCTGCGCAACCGGAAGAGCGCCACCATCGTCATCACGTAGAACACCAGCGCGGCGAAGATCACGTAGTCCAGGAGCTGGTCGTAGCTGCCGGTGAGCGTGAGCAGCGCCGTCCAGACCCCCTGCACCCCGAGCGCCCAGACGGGGACGCTCGTCTTCGGCGAGATGCGCCCGGCGCGCTCGAAGAACACGCCGTCGCGCGCCATCGCGTAGTAGACGCGCGCACCGGCCAGGATCAGCCCGTTGATGCAGCCGAAGGTGGAGATCAGGATCGCGCCTGCCATCAGGTACTTGCCCACCGGGCCGAACATGTGATCCAGCGCCAGCGTGCCCACACGCCTCTCGGGGGCGTTCTGGATCTCCGAGAGCTTCAGTACCGAGAGGTAGGCGAAGTTCGCCAGCACATAGAGGAGCGTGACGCCGCCGGTGCCCAGCGCCAGCGCCAGCGGCAGGTTGCGCTGCGGCCGGTTCACCTCGGCCGCGGCGAAGGTCACGTTGTTCCACGCGTCGGCGCTGAAGAGCGAGCCCACCATCGACGCGCCGAAGGCGAGCACCAGCGCCGGGACCATGATCCCCAGCAGGGGCGTGGGCGTGCTCCCCGACGGGAGGTCGGCCCAGAAGTGCGAGAAGTTCGTCGCGATCGCCTCGGGGTTGCGACCGATGGTGAGGCCCAGCAGCACGAGGCCCAGCAGCGCAGCGGTCTTGGCGGTAGTGAAGATGTTCTGGATCCACTTCGCCTCGCGCAGCCCGCGCATGTTCACGTAGGTGAGGAGCGCGATGATCACGATCCCCACCACACGCTGCGTGCTGAGCCCCAGCTGGATGGAGCCGCCGCCGGGCGCGGGCACCTTTCCCATCGGCAGGAAGAGCGTGTCGTTCACCGCGGGGACGAACACGCCCAGGAACTTGGCGAACGCCACCGCCACCGCCGCAATGGTCCCCGTCTGGATCACCAGGAAGAGCGTCCAGCCGTAGAGGAAGCCGGGGAGGTTCCCCAGCCCCTCGCGCAGGAAGACATACTGCCCGCCCGCCTTCGGCATCGCCGCCGCCAGCTCGCCGTAGCTGAGCGCGCCGGCCACGGTGATGAGCAGGGTGGCGACCCACACCGCGATCAGCCCCCCCGGCGAGTTCATCGTCTTCGCGATGTCGGTCGAGACGATGAAGATGCCGGAGCCGATCATCGACCCCACCACCAGCATGGTGGCGTCGAGGAGGCTCAGGCTGCGCTTGAACTCGCCCTGCGTGGCTGCGGGCGCCGCGCGGGGCGGCGTCTCGGGGGGAGCGGTGGGGGGCATTCGCCTCCGGCGGGTGGGGTGGGCGTCAGATGGTGAAGGTGACGTCGTAGAAGACGGCGACGGGGCGGTTGGTGGCCAGGTCGCGCGCGGGGTTGAACTTCCAGTCGCGCGCGGTGCGCTTGAGCTGCTCGTCGTAGCCGCGGTTCCCCGTGGGAGTCAGCACCTGGGCCTCCGTCACGTCGCCGCGCTCGTTGATCGAGAGGCGCAGCACCACGTCGCGGGTCGTCATCCCCCGCGGCCGGTTGGGGGGGATGAGCATCAGGTCGCTGGTGGGGAGCGTGGTGCGCGACCCGCCCCCGCCGCCGGTGCCGTTCCCCGGACCGGTGCCCGTCCCCGTCCCCGGGCCGTTGCCGCCGCCCGAGCCTCCACCCGTGCCGCCGCCCGAGCCCGGCCCCACACCGGGCCCGGAGGCCGGGCCCTGCCCCGCGCCCGGCCCGGGCGCCGCCGGCGCGGGCGCGGCCACCGGCGCGGGAGGCGCGGGGCGTGGCTGCACCGCGGGGGGCACGGGCGTGGGGAGCGGAGGCGGCGGAACCACGGGTGGCGCCAGCGCGTCCGGCTCCGGCTGCACGGGGGGTGGCGGCGGCGGCGGGGGCTTCGGAACCTCGTAGTAGCTTACCTGCTCGCCCCCGCCGCCGCCACCCCCGCCGCCGCCCGCCCGCCCGGGGTCGGCGTCGTCGCGGTCGCCCTCGCCCGCCAGGGCCAGGCTCTGCCGGAAGCCGAAGACGAGCAGGAGCACCAGCACCGCGTGCACCGCGACCGAGATGGCCGTGGCCCACCACGCGGGCTGCTCCTTCCTCTTCTGTCCCACGACCTCGAACACGCCTCGCTCCTGTTCCCCGCGCGCCGCCCACCGGTGCGCGATCTGTTTGATACCGGCAAACCCCGCCGCAGGTTTCGCGCGCGTTCGCGCGCGGTGCGGGAGCGGGCGCCTTGCGGATGGGGGAAGGTGCCCCGGATTGCGCTGGGACGGCACCACCGGTCCCCCTGGGGCGGCATCCTCAGGTACCAGAATGTCCAATGATGCAAACACACCTTTTAAGATAAAATAATTTCATGGACACCATTGTGTTTTCATCTTGTTTCGTCTTCACTTCAAGTGTTTACCGGGAACCATCCCTTTATGGCCTCTCCGAAAGATTGACCCTGAGTGGATGCAAACCCGACAAAATTGGTCTAAAATAGTTGTTATAACGGCTTAAATGCCTCTTGAGCATCGAAACAAACGTCGCGATAGTACCGTCGGCGACGGCAGGGTGCCTCGCCCTCGATACCCGGACGCAATCGCCTGACGCCACTCCGGATTAGGACAGCGCAGATCCTTTTCGGCAATCGCGTTTCTGGCAGTACGTCCAACCACCCGGTCTCACGAGGAGGAACGATGAAGCGCTGGATGCTCATGGCGGCCGCTGCCCTGGCGGTGGCGGCGTGCACCGAGAAGGGGATCCTGGAGCCCCGGGACCCGAACGCCCGCCCGCGCGCAACCATCGTCTATTATCCCACGGACTCCATCTTCCGCGGCTCGCCGACGCCCACCCAGGTGCTGGACGCGACCGGCGGGTGGGAGGTGGGGACGGTGTTCACGACCGACGACACCGTGATGGTGACAGGCGTCCGCTTCTACAAGGCGGCGGGGGAGACGGGTACGCACACGGTGAACATCTGGTCGTCGGGCGGGACGAAGCTGGCCTTCAAGACCTTCACCAGCGAGACGTCTTCGGGGTGGCAGACGGCGAGCATCAACAGCATCCTGCTCACGGCGGGCACGTACGTGGTCTCGTTCAACACCAACACCTGGCAGGGCAAGACGCCCCTCTTCGGGTTCCCCCTCTACCGCACCAAGCTGACCGCCACCGGGGGCAGGTGGATCTCAGGAGTGGGCAACTTCCCGACGAACAACAGCGCCAGCGCGTTCTTCGCCGACCTGATCTACCGTGCCAAGAACTGCAACGACGCCATCGACAGCCCCTGCCCGTGAGCCCCTCCACCGCCGCCTGACCCGCGGCGGATCCCATGCGGCGGGCGCACCGGTTCCGGTGCGCCCGCCGTCCGCGTCCGGGCACTTCGACAGCCCGTCTCGTATCACGCAGAGGCGCAGCGGGAGACGCGCGCGTATGATGGAGATCATGCGAAGCCATCCGCGCCTCCTGACCGGGCTGGCCGTGGCGGCCGCGTGCGCGCTCACCCTCGCGACGATGGGATGGGCGGCGGGCCTGCTCGTCGTGGCGATGGTGGTGTCGTACGCGCTGTGGATGGGGCGCGCGGAGTGGCCGCCGGCAAGACGCGTCCTCCCCGCATACGCGGCCGCGGTGGTGGTGCAGTGCGCGCACCTGGCGGAGGAATACGCCACCGGCTTCCACCGCGCCTTCCCGCCCGTGCTCGGCTCGGAGCCGTGGAGCGGAGGCCGGTTCCTGGCCTTCAACCTCACGTGGCTGGCGATGTTCGCGATCGGAGGGCATGGGTTGGCGCGGGAGAAACGGCCCGCGTACCTGGTCGCGCTCTTCCTGGCGCTGGGCGGCGGGATCGGGAACGGGCTGGGGCATCTGGCCCTCGCGGCGCGCGCCGGCGGCTACTTCCCCGGCGCGTACACGGGGGCATTGGCGCTGGTCGCAGGCGGCACCCTGCTGGGTCGGTTGCTGCGGCGTTCCCCACCTGGGAGTTCGACTGGCGTGCAGTAAAAGCGCGACGTAAAATGCACGTAGGCCAGATCTCTAAAAATATCCAGAAATGAACGAACCCGCCCACGCTCCATCCTTCCGCCGCGGCCGCGTTTCACCTGTCCCACCTATGCCGCTGCCGCGTGATCCCGGCGTCGTTCTAGAAGAGGTTGCCAATCGCGAATACGCGTTCGCGCTGTGGCGAATACTCACTGATATCAACACCTGGATCACGTCGGGGGGGTCCAGCGGACTCTTCCGCGGCGAGTACCCCACGTTCAGCGTTCCCGAACCAATTTCGGCAGCCGTGAACATGCTCCGCGCTATCTCGGGACCGCCGCTCGCGGCAGACGGTTCTCGGCTCGCGAAAGCTTGCACGACGGTGTGGGAATGGGCCGAAGCGGAAGGGTTGCCCGAAGTGGCGCTCCAGTTCGGCGACGTGGCTGCACGGTTCGACCCCGAAGCGGTGGCCCGGGCGTCCACGGCGGGTCGGCTCTGCCGACGTCAGGGTGAATCCGTACGGGGAACGATGTGGTTTCGCCGCGCGGCGCGCCTGGCAAGACTGCAACGCTCCGAGCTCGACTTCGCCATCGCACACCTCGGCTGGGGCAGCCTCGAAACCGACCTCGGCCGGTTCGTGGAAGCGGAAGCGCACGCCGTCAAGGCCTTCCGCGCCGCCCTCCGGGTGGGGCGCCGGAGCCTGGCTGCGTCCGCGTACCACGACCTTCTCGCCATCAAGATCCACACGGAGCACTTCGATCAGGCCTGGGCGTACGCGCGCGACGCGGTTGCATTCTATCGGGTCGACCACCCCAGGTTTCCTGCGCTCGCCCACGACGTGGCATACCTCTGGAGCCGGCAGGGCCACTATTCAAGCGCGATCCCGCTCTACGAGCGTGTGCTGGAATCGATCCCGCTGATGACCGAGCGAGCCGTCGTACTGGCCAACCTCGCACGGGCAGCGGGAGCCTGTCGGGATCGCCTGAGATACGAGCGTGCCTTCCGAGCAATCGAGGGCATCCGCGACCAGGGTGTGAAGTTCCCGGCGAGCGCCCTCTACCACACAGCCGAGGGATGTCGGTCGTTCGAGGAATGGGACCGCGCGAAACTCTACTGTGAACTCGCGATCGAGGCCGCGCGCACGCGCGGAAACGCGTCGGTGCTTGCGCAGGCAGGCCGGCTGGCCTGTGAGTTGAACAGCAAGCTGCCCGGTGATCGCGACATCGTCCCGGAGAATGGCGGGGAAATCGACGAAATACGGGAAACGCTCGAACGAAAGTTAAAAAAGATTCTCCCCAGCAGTCGCTCCGCTGTAATCCCCCCTGAGAAGTATCCGATCGAGCGATAGACTCGCCTAGTACCCTGAACCGAGGGTGCCGGTGTCCGCCCCCGGCGTCGCATAGCCGCTCCCCAGCGTACCACCAGATAGGGTCCCGGTTACGGAGCCTGATTCCGTCGAATCGGCGGGGGTCCTATAGCCGCTGCCCAGCGTACCCCCGCCGTGACGGACTGGAGCGGCGGGGGTCGCGTCGTGTTGCGGAACCGTCACTTCTCGGGCGCAAGCCACGCAGGCGATCGCGGCCAGGGTGATCCCGATTCTCGTCCTGTTCATGGTTCCTCCCGGGGAGAATCACGGTGAGTCGTTTGCGACACCTCTCCGCAACCTATTCCGCCCGCAATGCGACAGCAACTGTGGTATCGGCGTCTCAACGATCCCAATGCGCCAGCGGGTGGGATACTCCTCTCGTCTGGGATAGTACAGCGACTGGCTGAGTATTCACGCTGTGACGCAAAAGGATTGACACTCGGCAGGCGCGCTCTCACCGTCACCGCGTGCGTGCTGATCACGTTTGGCGGGCTGACAGAAGAACCGATGCGGGAAGACTCCTCCGACCACGAGCTGGACCGGATCCGCGAAGCGCTGCGCGAGGCAATCGCGCGGACGACGCTGCGTGCGGTCGCGCGGCGCGTGGGGATGTCGCCGACCGGGCTGCAGGAGTTCGTGGCGGGGGGAAGCAGGCCTTACGGGAAGACGCGCGAGAAGGTGCGGATGTGGTTCTACTGGGAGGCGGGATTCAGCAGCATCGCCCCGGACGACGCCGCCTGGCTCCTGCGGCGGCTGGTGGGGACGCTCCCCGAGCCCGAGCGAGGCGTCGTGCGCCTCCTCGACACGGTCGAGTTGGCCTACCATGCGTCGGGGATGTTCTCGCCGGAGTGGGTGAAGCAGGTGCGCGAGGCGCTGGCGCGCGCCCGGCCGGACCCGGCCGCGCCGTGACCGCCCCGCACGAATTCGTGGACGAGTCTGGGTAGGCAGTCGACCTACGGACGCGGACGAACGTCCTGCGGCGGCCCCGCACGACCCGGCTCTCGTGAATCGTGGTACCGCACGTGGACGGGCCCCGTGTACGGCGCTTCGGCTTCGGCCAGCTGCGACGGGAGCGCGAGCGGCTCTCCGACCTGCCAGCCCGCGAAGACCTGCTTCCGGTGGAAGTAGAGGAGGCTGCGCCTGCGGTGGTACGTGGCGACGGCCGGCAGCAGGTACGGAAGGCCCGCGGACGCAGCGTAGGCCCGGAACTCCACCTCGCCGCCCGCCTCCTCGTCGGGCGCGGGGGTGCGGAACCGCCACCGGGCGCGCGCGAGCGTGGTGTCCGCGCGGAGCACGAGCGCGCCCGCCAGGTATGGCTGCCGCCGGGACCGCGGCTTCCCGCAGAAGAGCAGCAGCCGCTCGCCGCCCTCGATCACCATCCGAAAGTCGTTGCGGGCCGCGAACACCGGGTCGATGAAGTGCGACGCGAGCTCGGCGTCGAGCGGCGGATACGCCCAGGCTTCCCATGCCTGGCTGATGTCGGTGAACTTCGTCGGCATCAGGCGGGCGTATCCCTCCACCGCGATCTGGCGGACCAGCGACTCGCGCAGCCGGCCCGCCATCCCCCGCGCACCCGGCCCCGTGCGCGGGGCGCGGTAGAACCGGAGCACCCGCTGCAGCGCGTCGCGCACCACTTCCTCCGACGTCCACCCGTCGGTCGTTCCGTCCCCGCGCATCGTGCTGGTCGTGTCGTAGTCCGCGAGGCGGGCCGCCGGCACCCAGCCGCCGTAGACGGCCATCTCCGTCCACAGCGAGACCGACTGCGCGTCGGCCGCATAGCGGCTCCGCAGCACGTTCCAGACGGCGCGGGCCCGGGGATCGTCCGCGCCGGCACAGCTCGAGCCCGCGGCCTCGGCCACCAGGACGGGAAGCGTGTCCACCTGCGCCTGCGCGGGCACGGCAGTCCAGCCCGCGACGACGCAGAGCAAGGCGGTGAGCGCACCCTGTCCGCGCGATGGAAGCCTGTGGATGAGACCGATGTAGCGCATGCGGGCGAGAGGCGAACGGCGGAGGGGAGGATCGACAGTTTACGTGCGACAGGATAAGGCGGATCTGCGCGGCGTGAAGCAAGGGTTCGCAGGCCGTTGCGGGCGGAGCAGGCTGCTGGAGGCGCCGCGGTCGGACGGCGGTTGACGGGAGATAGAATCCGGCCGCAATCTTTGCTTCCCCGCGCGGACGTGCGCCTGTCCGCCCTACGTCCCTCCCACGCACGCAAGCCCATGCGAATCGGCATCTTCGGCACCGGCGTCGTCGGCCAGACCCTCGGCGCGGCACTCGCGGCCAGGGGGCACGAGGTGATGATCGGCACCCGCGACCCCGCGGCCACGATGGCGCGCGAGACGGGCACCGCCTTCGACCCCACGCCCTTCCGCGAATGGATGGGCGCGAACCCCGCCGTTCGCCTCGGCACCTTCGACGAGGCCGCGCGCTTCGGCGAGGCGCTGATCAACGCGACCTCCGGCGGCGGAGCGCTCCCCGCGCTGCGGGAGGCGGGCGAGGATGCGCTGGGCGACAAGGTGCTGCTCGACGCGGCCAACCCGCTCGACTTCTCGCACGGCTTCCCGCCGACCCTCTCCGTCTGCAACACCGACTCGCTGGGCGAGCAGCTCCAGCGCGCCTTCCCTCGGCTGCGGGTGGTGAAGACCCTGAACACCACCAACACGGGGGTGATGGTGAATCCGCAGGCCGTGGCCGGCGGCGATCACACCCTCTTCGTGTGCGGCAACGACGCGGAGGCGAAGGCGAGCACGACGCGGTGGCTCGGCGAGTGGTTCGGCTGGCGCGACGTGATCGACCTGGGCGACATCACCACCGCGCGCGGGACGGAGATGCTGCTCCCGGTGTGGCTGCGCCTGATGCAGGCGCTGGGCACCCCAATGTTCAACTTCAAGATCGCCCGCTGACCGGATCGCACGCACAGACGCAGAGGCACGGGGAGAGGCCGCCGCCGTCTCTCCGTGCCTCTGCGTCTCTGCGTGATGCGTTTTACGGGGCCGCGGGGAGCGTGAGGGTGAAGGTAGAGCCGCGGCCAGGCTCGCTCGTAACGGAGAGCTCGGCACCCATCCCGCGCGAGAGGTCGCGGCTGATGGCCAGCCCCAGCCCCGCGCCCTCGTTCACGCGCGTGAGGTCCGAGCGCACCTGCACGAAGGGCTCGAAGATCGACTGCAGCTTCTCCGGCGGGATGCCGATGCCGGTGTCGCGCACGTGCACCCGCACCACCTCCGGCGGGCCGCCGTCCGCCTCGGCCTCCACCTCCACGCGGCCGCCCACCGGGGTGAACTTGGCCGCGTTCCCCAGCAGGTTCAGCAGCACCTGCACCAGCTTCTCGCGGTCGGCCCACGCCACCAGCGGCCGCTCCGGCAGCCGCACCGCGTAGGCCAGCGCGCGGGCACGCAGCTGCGGCTCGATCATGGCCTCCAGCTCCCGCACCGCCTCATCGAGCCGCACCGGCCCGAGCACGTACTCCACCCGCCCCGTCTCGATGCGGGCCAGGTTCAGCACGTCGTTGATGAGCCCCAGCAGGTGGCGCTGGTTGCGCGCGATCCGCTCCAGCGCCTCGGCCTGGGCGCCGGTCACCGGCCCGTGGATCCCCATCTCCATCAGCTCCACGTGCCCGGCGATGGCGTTCAGCGGGGTGCGCAGCTCGTGGCTCATCACCGCCAGGAACTCGCTCTTGGCGCGGCTGGCCGCCTCGGCCGCGTCGCGCGCCAGCTCGGCCTCGCGCCAGGCGGCCTCGGCCTCGGCGGCGGCGCGGCGGCGCTCGCGGGCCAGCGCCAGGTGCGCCCCCACCCGCGCCACCAGCTCCTGCGCGCTGAACGGCTTCACCAGGTAGTCGTCGGCGCCGCGGTGGGCGCCCTCCACCCGCGCCTCCTCGCCCGCCCGCGCGGAGAGCAGGATCACCGGCAGGGTGCTCGTGGCTGGATCGGCGCGGAGCGCGGCCAGCAGCGCGAAGCCGTCGAGCCCCGGCATCATCACGTCGCTCAGCACCAGGTCGGGCGGGCACGCGCGCGCGGCGGCGAGCGCCGCGGCGCCGTCGGCCACCGACTCCACCTCCCACCCCTCCTGCCGCAGCAGCCGCGAGACGTACTCGCGCACGTCGGCGTTGTCGTCGGCCAGCAGCACCCGCGCGGCGGTGCCGTCCGCCGCCTCCGGCACCTCGCCCAGGTCCCGCGCACCATCCACCGGTGCGGCATCCACCAAGGTGGCCTCCACCGATGCGCCCTCTTCGCCGCCTGCTCCAGGGAGCCAGCGCGCGGCCTCGAGCGCGTAGGCGGCCGCGGCGGCCCCCGGCGCCCGCGTGGCGTCGCCCGCGCGCTCCGCCGGGAGGTGGCCGCGCCCCAGGGGAACGCGCACGGTGAAGGTGCTCCCCTCGCCCTCGCGGCTCTCCACCTCCACGGCGCCTTCGTGGCGGCGCACCAGCTCCTGCACCAGCGCCAGCCCGATTCCCGTCCCCTCGTGGGTGCGGCTGCGGGCGTTCGCCACCCGGTGGAAGCGGTCGAAGAGGCGCGGCAGCTCTTCGGCCGCGATCCCCACGCCGGTGTCGGAGACGGAGAGCACGGCCCACGGCCCCTCGCGCCGCACCCGCACCGCGATCCCCCCCTCGAAGGTGTGCTTGAAGGCGTTGGAGACCAGGTTCAGCACCACCTTCTCCCACATGTCGCGGTCCACCAACACCGGCTCGCCCAGCGGCGGCGCGTCGACCTCCAGCGCCAGCCCCGCGCGCTCGCACGCCGAGCGGAAGGTGCTGGCCAGCTCGGCGGTGAGGGCGGAGAGGTCGGTGGGCTCGAAGCGCGCGTCCACCCGCCCGGCCTCGACGCGCGAGAAGTCCAGCAGCGTGTTGACCAGCTTGAGCAGCCGCAGCGCGTTGCGGTGCGCCAGCTCCAGCGCCTCGCGCTCCCCGTCGTCCGTGCCGGGGTGCCGCAGCAGATCCTCCAGCGGGCCCAGCAGCAGGGTGAGCGGGGTGCGGAACTCGTGCGACACGTTGCTGAAGAAGGCCGTCTTGGCGCGGTCGAGCTCGGCGAGCGCCTCGGCGCGCCGGCGCTCCTCCTCCTGCGCCCGCGCGCTGGCCAGGCTGGCCGCGACCTGCCCCGCCAGCAGCCCCACGAACCCCGCGCACGCCGCGTCGTACAGCCGGAAGGGGTTCAGGCCGGCCACCAGGAACCCCGCCGGGCGCTCCTGCCCGGGGCGCGCGATGGGGACCACGGCCGCGCGGCGGGGCGGCTGCGCCCAGGCGCCGGCGGCGATCGCGCCGCGCAGCGCCGCGGGGACGTCGGCCACCATCACGGCGCCGGCCGCCACGTCGTCCAGCCGCCAGGGGTCGCCCGCGTCACCGGGGCGGATGTCTGCCGGCATGCCCTCTCCCACTCCGGTACGGCAGGCCAGCCGCGCCTCGCCGCCCTCCGCGTCGAGCAGGTAGGCCAGGGTGAAGGGGAGGTCCAGCGGGTTGGCGCCCAGCGCCTCCTCCACCGCCCCCAGCACCTCGGCCTCGCTGCGCGTGGCCGCGAGCCGGGCGGCCAGCTCGCGCAGCGTGGAGAGGCGTCGGTCGCCGATCACGCGGTCCGTCTCCTCGCTCACCACGCAGAGCATGCCGGCGGTGTGGCCGCTCTCGTCGGAGAGGGGGCTGTAGCTGAAGGTGTGGTAGGTCTCCTCGCGGTAGCCGCTGCGCTCCAGGAAGAGCTGCAGCGCCTCGTCCCAGGTGGCGGTCCCCGTCTCCATCACCGTGCGGATGCGCGGGCCGATGTCTTCCCAGATCTCGGCCCACACCTCGCGCGCGGGGCGGCCCAGCGCCCAGGGGTGCTTCGCCCCCAGCGTCATCCGGGCGTAGGCGTCGTTGTAGAGGAAGGTGAGGTCGGGCCCCCACCCCATCCACATGGCGAAGCGCGAGGTGAGCACGATGCGCACGGCCATGCGCAGGGAGTGCGGCCACGCCTCGGCCGGGCCGAGCGGGGTGGCCGCCCAGTCGTGGGCACGCACCAGCGCGTCCATCGCCGGCGGTTCGTCCGCGGGACGGTGGGGTGTGGCGGTCGCTGCTTCGCTCATCCTGCCGGGTGCAAGGCCGGCGCTCTCTCGGCCGCGGTGGAAGTGGAGGTGGGGCGCGGACAGGGATCCGCGCCGTGCAATTGTCGCACCTTTGCACAGGGTGGAAAGAAGGCCGCCCGTGCAACGCGGAGAGGCATTGCACGGGCGGGGCCGCAGAGCCGGACGAAAGGATTTGTCTCAGGCCCGAGGGATGGGACGCGCTTCTGCTCCCGATGGCGCAGCAGCGCGCATATCCACACTATTTGTTAGAAATCTACTGAGCTGATACCCTTCCCGTCGCAGTCAGTATCTCTCAGCAAAATATGCGGATTGTCACTCTGGGGCGGTTGCGGGCCGCACGTCTTAAACTTACGTTTTCAGCCCTGATCCGGCGGGAGGGTCCCACCGGCAGCCAGGGCGGCGGAAAGGCCGGCGCCCATGTACCAGCACACAGGGGATGTGAGAGATGCGTAAGGTCAAGCTGGCGGTGGAGAGCCTCGAGGTGCAGAGCTTCGTGGTGTCGGCGGAGGGCGACGCGCGCGGCACCGTCGCGGCCCACGACGCCACCCAGGGCGGCCCCAACTGCGGGTCTGCCTTCGATGCCTGCCAGACGGGCCTCTGCACCGGCGACTGCGACCCGACCTACAGCCCGGAAGCCTGCCCCACCCACTATCCGCAGTACTGCTGATTTTCTCACGCAGAGACACGGAGGCGCAGAGAGAGGCTCGGCGGCTCTCTCTGCGCCTCCGCGTCTCTGCGTGAGACGTTTTTTCAGCGCCGGCGCATCACGAAGCGGCCGGCGGCGCCGGTGACGCGGCCCCACTCGCAACTCCAGTGCCCGGCGACGGAATCGCCCGAGAGCCGGCCGGCGAGCACCACGGCACGGCCGCCCTCGGGGTTCAGCGCGATCTCCACCGAGTCGGCGTCCAGCAGCCGCGCCACGGCGGTGGGTACGTGGCCGATCCCCGCCGCGAAGCCGAAGGGCGCGAAGTCGGCCGCGTACACGCCGTAGTGCGTGGGACGCCCCGCCAGCCCCGGAGCGCCGCGCAGGGCGTGGTTGTCGATCAGCGAGAGCTCCCCGCGCACCGGCCCGGCCGCGGCCGTGTCGGCGCCCAGGCGGAGCGGCTCCTCCAGCCGCAGCACCATCGCCCACCGCCCGTCCAGCCGCTCGGGGCGGTCTGGCTCCGCGTCCCGACCGTAGCCCAGGCGGCACCCCGCCGCGAGCATCAGCGAGAGCAGGGCGAGCGTGCGTCGGTTCATCTCCCTCTCCTTCGTTTCCGTCGGGCTCCGCGCGGCGAGCCCGGCGCGCGCAGGCGGCTGCATCGCGTTGATCCCGACGAACTGCCGCCTGAGCCCCTCGCGCACGCGGTCATAGCAACACCATACTCGCATGCAGAGTCGACGCTTTCCGCCGAGCCACGGAGGGAGAATGGTGCGCACCTCGTTAAGGATGCACAAAGAAGTCAGGGAGCAGCGTTAAGAAGGCGTAAAGAGGCGTTGTCGAACCATGTCGCATGCACGCACCGGCCGCCGCGAAGCCTGGGTCCGCGACGGCCGGTGCGGTATCGCACGTCATGTCAGATGTAGTCGCTCACCTGCAGGATGCGAAGGCCGGGGAGCGCAGGCAGCTTGTGATCGTTGGTCACGAACGCAGTGCACCCTTCGGCGAGCGCCGCGGAGAGTTGGAGCGCATCCGGCGTGCGGACTGCGGCCACGGCACGAAGCTGGGCGGCGGCTCGCAGGAGCGGACGATCGATCTCGCGGAGGACGACGCCTCTCCCGCGGGTCAGGAGTGCCTCGTAGCGTTCGGCCACTGGCCGATTCCCGGCCCGGTACGGAACTACCAGGACCTCCAGCAGCGTCACCGCCGAAGTAACGATCGTCAGCGCTTCACGGTCGGCTGCGGCGAAGAGCGGACGCAACGGCGAAAGGTAGGTGGGGTGTGCCTCGATGAAGTAGATGAACGCAGCCGTATCGACACCCACCGGTCCTGGACCCACGTCATCTATCAGTCCCATGCCGCACGCTCTTCCTCCACGTACCGCGCCGCGTCCACTCCGGACCAGAGCTCCTTTCCAAGCCCTTCGAGCTCGAGAATCGAAAGCGGCTGCTGGGCGAGTACCTCGGAGAGGATGTGGGTCACCTCTTGCGCCACCGAGCGGTGCCGGGATTCCGCGCGCACCTTCAGGGCCTCATACAACGCGTCGGGGACGTTCTTCACGTTCAGCGTAGCCACACTTCCTCCTTTTTCCTCCAATCTGGAGGAAGCGTTGCGAGTACGTCAAGCTCGCGGCCTCGCATGCCTTTCCCACTCACGCGGCGCGCGGCAGGTCGAGCGCGCGCACGGGGAGGAGCATGGCGTTGAGCCCCGCGAACTGCAGGCGCCGCTGGAGCTGGTCGGCGGTGTTGTTGTGCAGCAGGCGGAAGAACCATCCCTCGCGCTCGAAGATCAGCTTCCCCATGAAGAAGATGGAGCGCGGGAACTCCTTCGCGATCTCCGCCGCCAGCCACTCCGCCTCGGCCACCGCCTCGGTGCCCACGCTCATCCGCGCGTCGGCGGCGAGGCCCAGCTTGCGGGCGAGCTCCACGTAGTGGTCGAGCGACGCCTCGGTGCGGGCGCGCACGCGCTCCACCTCCTCCACTCCCTTCATCGCCGCCGCGTCGATCACCCCCACCGAGACGAAGACGAAGTTGCGGAAGTGGCCGGGGAAGAGGCGCTGCACCGAGAGCAGCGCGTGGATCCCCAGCCCGCCGTATCCCCCCACCAGCAGCACCGCGGTCGGCGCCTTCGGGGCGAGCGGCTTCGCCTCGCCCTCGTACGCCGCGGGGAGGGAGCTCATCACCCGGTCCAACCGGCGGAAGCCTTCGCGGACGCGGTCGTAGTGGCGCCGCACCAGCAGGCAGAGGCACACCACCGCGCCGGTGACCACCACCGTCACCCATCCGCCGAGACCGAACTTCTCGTACAGCACCCCGGCCAGGATCCCCGCGCAGAGCGCCAGCGCCACGCCGTGGATCGCCAGCCCGCGCCTCCCCTCCTTCCGCCGCAGCCAGTAGCGCACCATCCCCAGCTGCGAGAGGGAGAAGGTGACGAAGACGTTGATGGAGTACATCGTCACCAGCCGGGTGATGTCGCCCTTCGTGTAGAGCAGCGTGGCCACGGCGGCGGCGCCCATCAGCAGCACGCCGTCCTGGATGGTGAGCCGGTCGGAGAGCTGGGCGAAGCGGTGCGGGAGCCAGGAGTCGATGGCCATGTTGCTCATCACCCGCGGCCCGTCGATGAACCCGGCCTGCGCGGCCACGAAGAGGAGCGCCGCCTCGGTGGCGAGGGTGAAGGCGACGAAGGCGTAGCCCGCGTTCCACCCGCCGATGCGCCACCGCCCCGCGAAGCCCTCCAGCAGCACGGCGTTCATCGTCTTGCCGGGCTGCGGCGTGGTGTGGAAGAGCAGGTAGAGGACGAGGATGCCGCTCGCCGTGACCGCCAGCGACACCGCCATGTAGACCATGGTGCGGGTCGCGGTGCGCACCTTGGGCTCGCGCATGATCTGCAGCCCGTTGCTGACCGCCTCGATCCCCGTGTAGGTGCCGGCGCCCATCGAGTAGGCACGCAGGAACACGGTGAAGAGCCCCAGCGCGCCCAGCGTCCCCAGCCCTTCGCGAAAGCCGCTCGAGACCTCGCGCGCCACCTGCGGCACCTGCCCCGCGTGCGTCGCCAGCCCGCCCACGATCAGCACCGCGTGGGCGAGGAGGAAGGCCATGAAGATGGGCGCGAGGATCGTCACCGACTCCTTCACCCCGCGCAGGTTGAGGATCACCAGCAGGAGGATGACGGCGGCGGTGATCACGAGCTTCCAGCGGTGCCACCCGGGCGGGAGCACGCTGAACACCTGGTCCGCCCCGCTGGCGATGGAGACCGAGATGGTGAGGACGTAGTCGACCAGCAGCGCGGCACCGGAGACCACGCCCCACCGGGGCCCCAGCAGCTCGCTGGCCACGATGTACCCGCCGCCGCCGATGGGGAAGCGGCGGATGATCTGCGAATAGGCGATGGAGATGACCAGCACGGTGACCGCCGTGGCGCCCGCGAGCGCCACGGCTAGGTACGCGTGCGGCCCCAGCGCCCGGAACGCCTCGTCGGGCCCGTACGCCGACGACGACAGCCCGTCGGCACCGAGCCCGACCCAGGCGAGCAGCGCAACCAGCGAGATGGCGTGGTAGGTCCGCGGGTCCCGCACGTCGCGCGGCACGCCCAGCACCGCGCGCTTCAGCCTCTTCTTCGTGGTCGTGCTCATCCGGAGACGCTACCGCGGCGGGCGTCAAGGAGGCACAAAGATGGGCGTGCCGGACATGAAGAAGTCGTAAAGAACAGCACGGCGTCTCACGCAGAGACACGGAGAGGCCGGTTCAGCGCCGGCCCCGGTCTCCGTCCGGCTCCGTCCGGCCCACGTACCAGCCGCAGACCGCGCCCAGCAGCAGGCCGGCTGCGCCGGCCCGCACGAAGCCCACGAGCTGCCATCCTCGCAGGTTCGCGACGCTCAGCCGCAGGAGGAGGAAGAGGGGAACGGCGGAGAACGCCCCGGCGGCCGCCCACCCGCGCGTGGAGCGCCAGCGCGCGGAGAGCCGGAACCACAGCACCGCCGTGCACCCCATCCCCATGAGGAACGCCGTGCCGAGCGAGAGCGGAGGCGCCGCGCTCATGGAGCTCACAGCTCGATCTGCGCGCCCAGCTCGACCACGCGGTTGGGCGGCAGGCCGAAGAAGCTGGTGGCCGTGCGCGCGTTGCGCGACATCACCGAGAAGAGCTGCTCACGCCACATCGCCATTCCCGGCTTCTTCGACGCGATCAGCGTCTCGCGGCCCAGGAAGTAGGTGGTGCGCATGGGCGGGAGCTGCAGCCCCGGGTGTCTCACCTCCGCCAGCGCGGCGGGGATGTCGGGGTCCTCCATGAACCCGTAATGCATCACCATGCGGTAGAAGCCGTGGCCCAGCGCCTCGACGGTGGTGCGGTCGGCGGGGTCCACCACGGGCACCTCCTCCGTGTCCACGCGCAGCAGCACCACGGTCTCGTGCAGCACCTGGTTGTGCTTCAGGTTGTGCAGCAGCGCGGGCGGCACCCCGGTGGGGTTGCCGAACATGAACACCGCCGTGCCCGACACGCGGTGCGGCCCGCTGCTGGCGACGTCTGCCAGGAAGAGGTCGATGGGGAGCGTGGTTTCGGAGAGCCGCTGGGCCAGGATGCGCCGCCCCGTCTTCCAGGTGGTCATGGCCGTGAACACCGCCCCGCCCACCAGCAGCGGGAACCATCCGCCGTGCGCGATCTTCGTGGCATTGGCCAGGAAGAAGGCCAGGTCGATCACCAGGAAGAAGAGCGCCGGCACCCCCGCCTGCGCCCGCGACCACCCGAAGCGCTCGCGAGCCACGAAGTAGAAGAGGAGAGTGGTGATCCCCATCGTGCCGGTCACGGCGATCCCGTATGCCGCGGCCAGGTTGCTGCTGCTGCGGAACCCGATCACCAGGGCGATGCAGGCGATCATCAGCAGCCGGTTGATCCCGGGGATGTAGATCTGCCCGATCTCGCGGCTGGAGGTGTGCTCGACGTCCACGCGCGGGCTGAAGCCGAGCTGCACCGCCTGGCGGGTGAGCGAGAACGCGCCCGAGATCAGCGCCTGCGAGGCGATGACCGCTGCGGCCGTGGCGAGCGCCACCAGCGGGTACAGCGCCCACGCCGGGGCCAGACGGTAGAACGGGTTCTCCACCGCGGCCGGGTCGCGCAGCACCAGCGCCCCCTGGCCGAAGTAGTTGAGCAGCAGCGCCGGAAGCGCCACGCTGAACCACGCCGCGCGGATGGGGTTGCGGCCGAAGTGCCCCATGTCGGCGTAGAGCGCCTCGCCGCCCGTCACCACCAGGAACACCGAGCCCAGCACCAGGAACCCCGCCAGCCCGTT
>Ga0070685_10000510_pt1 | contig 22411 bp, 23 predicted proteins | sample KBSS13LmetaG_FD_65651 | JGI IMG/M metagenome (GOLD analysis project Ga0070685, IMG submission 65651) | Switchgrass rhizosphere microbial communities from Kellogg Biological Station, Michigan, USA - KBS S1-3L metaG | ecosystem: Host-associated > Plants > Roots > Rhizosphere ...
GTCGGCGATGACGCGGGAGGCGAGCGAGCCTTCGGCGTGGTGCATCCAGATCAGGTGGTTGGGATAATCCGCGCTGTCCATCGGCGGGGTGAGCTTGCCCGGGGCGTAGCGGTTGATGATGGTCTCGATGATGGCGCCGGATTCGGTAAGCACCTGGTCGCCGATGGTGACGGTGGGGGCGACGGCCATGCCGGGGTTGATCGCGCGGATCTTGGCCATCGAGGCGGCAAGGTCGCCGCGGACGAATTCCAGCTTGTAGGGAAGGCCGAGCTCTTCCATCAGCCAGACGATCCGCTCGGAACGGCGGCCTTCGAGATGGTAGATGGTGACCTCGGGCATTGTCATCGCGACGGGCCCGGCTGGCGCGGTGGGAGCGGCGGCCACGGGTGCGGCGGGGCTGCAGGCGGCGGCGAGCGCGAGTGCGGCGCAGGCGGCCATGATGCCGTTTACGAATTGCCGTTTCATTGTGTTTCCCACCTGGCTTGTTACTGGGCTTGTTGCTGGACTCGTCACAGTCCCATGTTGTGACGGAGCCGTATCACGGTATGATCGTGTCGCAAGGCTGACGTGGCGCTAACCCTTTGAGGATGCGAACATGGCTTCAGCTTGCCAATGAGGGCGCGATGACGTTTCGGGACAATCTGCTTGGCGGTAAAACCGCGTTCGTGGCCGGCGCATCGAGCGGCATCAACCTGCAGATCGCAACGCGTCTGGCGCAGGCGGGCGCGAAGGTAACGGTGCTGTCGCGCTCGCCCGAGAAGATCGAGGCGGCGGCGGCGGGCATCCGGGCGACGGGTGCAAAGTGCATCGGCATTGCGCAGGATGTGCGCGATCATGAGGGCGTGGGGGCAGCGTTCGCGAAGTCGGTCGCCGAGCATGGCGAGATCGACATTCTGGTGTCGGGCGCGGCGGGCAATTTCGTCGCGCCGTTCAATGGCATTTCCTACAACGGCTTTCGCGCGGTGATCGATATCGATCTGATCGGGGCGTACAATGTGATGAAGCAGGGCTTCCCTCACCTGCGCAAACCCGGAGCGTCGTGCATTACCATCTCGGCGCCCCAGGCGCTGCACCCCTATCCGATGCAGGCGCATGTGAATGCGGCCAAGGCGGGGGCGGACATGCTGATCCGGACGCTGGCGGTCGAGTGGGGGCCGCTGGGCGTGCGGGTGAATTCGATCATCCCCGGCCCGATCGCCGACACCGAAGGCATGGCGCGGCTGGCGCCGACGCCGGAGGCGACCGCCAAGAGCGCGAAGAGCACGCCGCTGCAGCGGCTCGGCACCAAGGACGAGGTGGCGGACCTGGCGCTCTTCCTGTGCTCGGATGCGGCCGCCTACATCACGGGCGGCGTCATCCCGTGCGATGGAGGGATGTCGCTGCTGGGCGCGGGGCGCGTGGGCTGAGCTAGCGGGCCAACGCTTCCTTCATGGCGGCGCGGGCGATGGGCGCCATCACCGCATAGCCGGCCTTGTTGGGATGGACGCCGTCGAGGGTGAGCTCCGGCTTCATCGCGCCGTCAGGCGTCGCCATCGCGGGGAAGTAGTTGGCGACGACGAGGTTCTGTTCGGCGGCGTAGGCTTGGATCCAGGCGTTGAGCTTTGCGATGGACGGGGCGGGCTTGAGCTGGGGCGCCCAAGTGAAGCTGGCCGCGGGCAGGACAGTTGCAAGAATGACGGTGACGTTATGAGCTTTCGCCAGCTCGACCATCGAGGCGATGTTGTTTTCGATATCCTCGACCGTAGTGGGGCCGGTATTGCCGGCGATATCGTTGACTCCCGCCATGATGTGGACTGCGCGGGGCTTGAGGCCGAGCACGTCGGCGCGGAAGCGGAGCAGCATCTGCGGGGTGGTCTGGCCGCTGATGCCGCGGTTGACGCTAGCCGAGCCGAAGAGAGCGGGGTCGCCGAAGAGCCAGCTCTGGGTGATTGAATCGCCCATGAAGACGACGCGGTTCGGTTCGGCTGGTCCGGCGGCGAGCTCGGAATTTGCCGCGCGGAAGTAGCAGAGATTGGCCCAGTCATTGGCGCGCTGGGTGGCGCCCATGGCGGTGTAGGCGGCGCGGTCGGCTTCGGTGATGGCCGTTGGCGTCGCGCCCTCCTCGAACCGGGAGCGGACGGAGGCGATGATGCTGGCGGGGATGGCAAGCGGCGGGTCGCAGGGCGTGCCGGCGAGAGGCGAGACGGGGTCGAGCACCGCTGCGGGCGGTGTCGCCGTGGAACAGGCGGTGAGCGCCAGAGCAGCAATGAGAACCAGGTGCTTCATGGGGCTGGTCTAGCGCGCGGCGGTTGAGGCGGCTAGCGGGCGTCCCCTCGCCTTTAGCGCCAGTGCCATGCTGAAGGCCTTGCGGGCCTCAGATATACTCAGGCTCTACGGTGCGCTCACTGGCCAGACCGTCGCCGGTGTTCACGGTCTCGGACTTCTCGACAAGCATGATCTTCGTCTCAGGCGTAAGGGCCTCAGGTTTGTGCTCCGTGCCTCTCGGAACGATGATCAGCGAGCCGGCTGGCACATCTTCGAAGCGGTCGCGGAAGTGCATGCGCAGGACGCCTTCGACGACGAAGAAGAACTCGTCGGCGTCGGCGTGGGAGTGCCAGACGAATTCGCCCTGGAGCCTGACGATGCGGACGTCGTAGCCGTCGATCTTGCCGATGCGCTTGGGCTGCCATGGCTCGCTGAACAGAGCGAATTTTTCGGCGAGGGAGACGGGCTTGGGCGTCATGGTGGGGGCCTTCGCTGTTCAGAGCGCCAGAGTTCCGGGCCCGGGAACGAGTGGCAAGAGAGATTTGCTGCACGATTGCCGCCGCCACCCTGATCGGACCCCTCCATTCCGTTTGATAGCGTCATGGAGCAAGGTGGGGATCAACCCGGCGGCGCGGGCGTTAGATTGTGATGAACGCACCCGATCCTGCCCCGCCCCCTCCTCCGCCTGCCCCGCCCGAGCCGCCGACACGGCCGCCTGCGCCAGAGCGGCCGGAGCTACCGCCGCCGGTTCCGGGTGAACCGTCTGCGCCGGAGCTGCCTCCGCCGATCACCGCCTGAGACGCGCCAGGTCGATCCCGACGACGGCGAGCGCGCCCAGGCCGTAGGCCACAAGATCCAGCCAGTCGAATGAGCCACCGAGCACTGTCGCAGCGATGCGGTTGCTGCGCAGGCCAAGCGCATCGAGAAGGTTGAAGAGCTGGGCGAGTTCGATCGCGAGCGCGATGGCGAGGGTGAGGATGATTGCGGGCAGAAGGCGCAGCGGCGTGACGGCGCGCAGGGCGGTGTAGACTAGGGCCACGGCAAGTACGTCTCCGACATAGGGCCGGATCAAGCCGTCGTGCACGAAGAGGGCAATCACCACCTCGACGGCGAAAAAGATCAGCGCGGCGAGCGCATAGCCGGGACGGAAGGTCATACCGTCTATGAAGCCTGACGGCGGCGCGACGGCAACAGGGATGCGCTAGGCGGGATTCTCGCCGAGCATCTTGCGGATCATCTCGGCTTCGGCGGGCGGGGCATCTTCCAGCATGGCGCGTGTGGAATAGAAGCCGATCATCCTGCCATAGCGGGCAAAGCCCCAGTCGGTGACCATGTCTTCCGAGAAGGTGACGCTGTCGCCTGACTTCACGCCCTTCATCATGTCGGGATCGTTGTCCAGGCGGCCCGTGAGCGTGGCGCCGTTGCGCGTCACGTCAGCGACCCAGATATGCTCGCGGCCTTTCTGGCCGGTCGCACTCGTGACCGGGAATGCGACCTTGAGGGTGAAGGTTTTCTCGCCCGGCGCCGGGGCCTTCTGGTGCTGCCAGAAATAGTCGATGTGGGCGCGCGCATCGTCGATCGACTGGTCGATCTTCGGCACGCCAGACTTGTAGGTGACGATGGAGGGCTCGCCAGCGCGGCGGTTGAGGACATGGTCTTCGCCGGGGCCGGGGATGCCGGATCGGGCTGCAGCCTCGCGCATCTGCGCGGAGCTGGCTCGGGCTTCGGCGGCGCGCGTGGTGTCAGACGCGGGCGTTTCGGCGGTGGCGGATTTCGAGGTGACGGAGAACGTGCCTGCCCCGCCCATGTTGACGAGCATGATCCCGGCAACGACGACGCCGATGCTTGCCCACATTGCCTGGTTCTTGTCGGCCATCTTTCCCTCGCCATCCGCTGCGGAGGAAAAATACGAAAAGGCGCTGAGAAAGCGGTGAAAACGAGAGGTGAAATTCCATCGATACGGACCTGCGGCCGACGACAATTAGGCCTTTGGTCATTTCCTTAAGCGAACCTTTCTGTCGGGCCGCGCATTGCGCCTACCCGCCGAATCTGGACCTGGGGATTTCGCATGAAAGCCTTTCTTGCCGCTGGCGTTGCCGCCGCCGCCCTTGCCTGCCTTGCCGGATGCGATGGCCCCGCGGACGCGGCCACGCCCGTAAATCCGATGATGGCGTCGCTGCCGGCCAACATGCCGGTCGCGCCGGCGGGGCTCTGGGCCTATGTGCACGAGATCGACGGCGCGCCCGCTTACAGCGAAGAGCGTTGCCGGATGAGCGAGGACACGCTTGCCGAGATCGCGATGATCAATACGCCGCCTGCGCTGGGCTGCGCCCGTTCGTTCATCGAAAAGGGCGAGGGCTGGGAAATGCACATGGCCTGCGGCGGCGGAGACAAGGCGATCAGCGTCGATACGGTCGTCACCGGTGATTTCATCAAAGGCTATGACGTGGAAGCCACGCGCGTCTCGGCGCCGGGTGTGGATGTGTTCACCAGCCAGAAAATGACGCTGAAGGCGAAGCGGCTGGGGGATTGCTAGGGCGCCACACGGATTCCGCGCACGGTCAGGGCGAAGGCGTGGTCTTCACCCACATATTGCCGCGCTCGTGCGTGGCATGAAAACGAAACAGGGTGATGCGCCACAGGGCGCCTGCGCGCTCCAGCTCGTAGCGATAGTGACCCCACACCTCCCACAGCGGATCGCCATTTCCCTCTAGCCGATTCCACGCATAGGCGTTGGACAGGATCACGGCGCGATCGCCGTGCACCTCCACGACATGGTTGCCGCGCAGGTGCAGGCTCGTTTTCTTCGGTCCAAGATTGGCGCGCCACATGCCGACCAGTTCGTCGGCCGTCATCGGCTTGGGCCCGTCGCCGAATTCGACCTGGATGCGCTCGGCGAAGAGGCTGCGCGCCTTCACCCAATCCTTGCCGTCGACGGCGGCGTCGAGTGCGTTGGCAACGCGGATGATTGCAGCTTCATCGGCGATCCTGCGCATCGCCATGCCATAGTCGGGATCGGTCATGCGGCTCTCCCTCGCCCGGGCGACGGGCCAGCAGAGAAAAGCAGAAGCTGCGGCCTGACGCCAGCTAGCGCTGGCTGGCTTCCCACGCTTCTGCACTGCCCTTCGCGAGATCGCGCACCCTGCCGATGAAGCTCTGGCGTTCGGTGGGGGAGATGACGCCGCGGGCGTCCAGCAGGTTGAAGATGTGGCTCGCCTTCAGCGCCTGCTCGTAGGCCGGCAGGGGAAGCGGCTTGGGCAGGCCGAGGAGTTTCTTGCAGACCTTCTCGCAGTCGCTGAACCAGCGCTGGAGCACTTCGGTGTCGGCGTGTTCGAAGTTGTAGGCGGACTGCTGTTTCTCGTTCTCAAGGAAGACGTCGCCGTATTTGAGCGGATACTGGCTCTGCGGATCGTTGAACGGCAGGTCGTAGACGCGGTCGAGGCCGAAGACGTACATGGCGAGGCGCTCGAGGCCGTAGGTGAGTTCGCCCGAGACGGGGCGCACGTCTAGGCCGCCGACCTGCTGGAAGTAGGTGAACTGCGAGACTTCCATGCCATCGCACCAGACTTCCCAGCCAAGGCCCCAGGCGCCGACGGTGGGGTTCTCCCAGTCGTCCTCGACGAAGCGGATGTCGTGGACGGTGGGATCGATGCCGATCTGGTAGAGGCTTTCGAGATAGAGATCCTGGATGTCGGGCGGGTTCGGCTTCAGGATGACCTGGTACTGGTAATAGTGCTGCAGCCGGTTTGGGTTCTCGCCATAGCGGCCATCCTTCGGGCGGCGGCTGGGCTGCGGGTAGGCGGCGTACCAGGGCTTGGGCCCGAGAGCCCGAAGCGTGGTGGCGGGGTGGAGTGTGCCAGCGCCGACTTCCATGTCGTAGGGCTGAAGGATCGCGCAGCCGCGTTCGGACCAGTAGTTCGAGAGCTTCAGGATGATCTCCTGAAAGCTCTTCGGCTTTTCGATCTGGCGTTTGGGGGCGGCGGGCTTGGCGGGCATAGGGGTCTCCGGTGGGAGAACCTCTTAGTGGGATGCGTGCGGCCTGTCACCTTGGGGTGTCGGCGGTAGGCGCTCCGAGAGTCGAACTCGGGTCTCACGCTTATAAGGCGTGCGCTCTCCCCTTGAGCTAAGCGCCCCTGAAGCTGGAAACCCTGGCTGCCGTGGCTGGGATCGAACCAGCGACCGTCTCGTTAACAACGAGCCGCTCTACCACTGAGCTACACGGCAAGGCTGGCACGAGTTGTTGGAATCGAACCAACGTCTTCGGTTTTGGAGGCCGTCGTTCTTCCACTGAACTAAACCCGTGTGGCGATCCCGGCAGGGCTCGAACCTGCAACCTCCGGCTTCGTAAACCGGCGCGCTTCCGATTGCGCCACGGGATCATGCTGTTTCAGGAAGGGCGTTCCAGGCGGGAGTCGAACCCGCGTCTCGGCCTTCGGACAGCCGTATGCTTCCGCTGCACCACCGGAACATGTGGCGAGCCCTGAAGGAGTCGAACCTTCAGCATCCAGCTTAGAAGGCTGGCGCTCTTCCGTTGAGCTAAGGGCTCTCTTGTGGAGCCACCGGCAGGAGCGAACCCGCGACCTGCAATTTAAGAAGAATGCTGCTCTACCAATTGAGCACGGCGGCGCGAGGGGCGTTAGCCCCTTCTATTTCGCGATATTCGCCGTCGCCAGAACATGCTGCGCTCCAAAATTGGTGGGCGTCTTCAATCACACTTCGGCTTCAACTTCAACCGTCACTCGCATTTTGCGAGGCGGAGCGAAACGAATGCAGCGACGAGTCTCAGCTCAGGAATTTTTCCATCAAGACCGCGTCGTAGGTGACGCCGTCGAGGCGGCGATAGTCGTGGTTGACGCCGATCTCGGTGAAGCCGTGCTTGCGGTAGAGGGCGATGGCCGGCGCGTTGTTGGTATAGACGGTGAGTTCGACCTTCTCGATGCCGCTACGCGGAGCGTGCGTCAGGCAAGCGGAGAGGAGATGTTCGCCTAGCCCTGCTCCGCGGCGCGAGGCGATGACGCCCATGCCGAGCGTGCCGCGGTGGGCGCATTCGGGGATGCCGACCGGCGTGATGTCGGCCCAGCCCACGACCGTCTCGCCTTCGACCGCACAATACATCGGCCAGTTGCTGCTGATGGCTTTGAGTGCAAACGCCTCCGCCATCTCTGCGGGGAAGAATTCGACACGGCCGAGATAGATGCGCTCGGCAACCACGGTTTCGCAGGCTGCCCGCCAGCCCCCGATCAGATCCTCGCGGATGTAGACGATGTCCGTTGTCATGGTCCGCCTCAGCTAGCTCGCGCGAGACGTATCAGATGCGGGATAAAGCTGCGAGCGGGTCAGCCCTGGCGTTCGCCGCGCGACTTGTCGCTGTTCGGGCGCACGGCGAGGAGGGCCAGCAGGCCGAAGGCGATGATCAGGGACGCTGCCTGGATGACGATCTGCATGGGAATGATCTTCCTTGAGTCGCGTGAACAGCCGCCTAACGGGGGAGATGGGCGGGGATCACGTCATTGGCGGCCGGGTTTTGCGGGGAGAGCGGCCTGCAGGATCAGCCCATACCCCGGAAGAATGGGGAGGAGCGTTTCCATGAGCGGGAGATCGGGCTTCGCGGCGGCTGGTTCAAGCGCAAGGCGAGCGATCTGCACGGGGGTGTGACGCGACGGCCACGCTTACTTTTCGTCCTCTCCGCGCCGGCGGCGATGGTCTTCGAGGCGGCTGATGACGGCCTCGTGGGCGGTCGGCTCGGTGTTCTCCGGCGCAGGCGGCGCCAGGCGCGAGCCAAGGAGCCGCATCACAAGGATGACGAGACCCAGGAAGACCAGGGCGATAAAGATTATCCCGCCCATGAGCCTATCTCCATTCCAGCGCACTGCCGGTGAGCGCGGCTTCAGCCCTTGGAGTGGACGGGCCGCCCGAATGCTCATGCAGCGCCAGTCCATCATATAATGTCAGGGGGCCGCGGCGCAGCCCCTTGCGCGCACGGATCAGCACACGCGAGGCGGGCATTCCGGGCGCCGGCCGGATCGGCAGGACCTCGATTTCGCCCGTCCGGGGACCCAGCAGCTCCAACAGCTCGCCCAGAGCGGCTGCGCGGTGGATCAGGGTGATGCGCCCGCCGGGCTTGGTGATGTGGTGGAGGAAGAGGATCCAGGCCTTGAGCGGCGTCTGGGCCAGGTAGGCGTTCTCCTTGCCTTCTGCCGGCGCACGAACGGCGGAGGGATCGAAGAAGGGCGGATTGGAGAAGGACTGGTCGAAGGCGTTTTCGAGATCGGCCGGGCGTGTCGAGATATCGTGCTCGCGGATGGCGACACGTTCGGCGAAACGATTGGCGCCTACCCCATCCACCGCCAGCCGGGCGGTTTCGGGATCGCGCTCGAAGCCGGTTAAGCGGCAATCGGACAGACGATGCGCAGCGCAGAGAAGTGCGGCCCCGGCGCCACAACCAGCCTCCGCGAGTGTTTCTCCTGGCTTCGCACTTAGGGAGGCGGCGAGCAGAACGGCATCCATGCCTGCCCGGTATCCCTTGGCTGGCTGGATCACGGTTACCGCGCCGCCCAGAAAGTGGTCGCGCGTAACGGCGTCACTTATTGCGCCTGCATTACCTTTACTCACGGGTTCGCTTCCGGGTCGTATTCGCCTTCCGAGGGCGCATCGAGGAGCTTGAGGACTTCCTTCGCCGCGGCCTTGTGTTCATCCGGCACCAGGATGCGGCGCTCGATGGCCGATATCCCGCCTTCGGTGTTTGCCGTGAAGCGGTCCGCCAGCACCGGATAGCAGCCCGCCTGGCGAAGGATCATCATCGCATAATCCAGGCGAACGACGTCGTTGGTGCGGAGGACTTCGATCATATGTGGGGTCTGTGTCGCGACAACTTGCCACGCCGTATCTGCGAGTTCGGATTTCTATTTCTTGACCAGGTTCTCACGTGGCGAATATCTATGCTAGCTGCGCCCCCGGGAAGCGGGAATAGAGTAGCACCGTCAGGGGGTTAGTTTGGCCCTTCATGCTGAAATCCATCCGGAGGCGGTTGATACCGCAACGCCGATGGAACGCCTTGTCGGCCTCCTTCGCGGAGATCTGGCCGAGGTGGAGCGGATTCTTGAAGAGCGTGCGGCCAGTCCCGTCGCCACCATCCCTGATCTTTCGGGCTATCTGATCGCAGCCGGCGGCAAGCGCTTGCGCCCTGTGCTGACGCTCGCGGCGGCGCGTGCGGTGGGCGGGCGCGGCGGGGATGCCGTGACCAAGCTCGCGGCGGCGGTCGAGTTCATTCACACGGCGACGCTGCTGCACGATGACGTGGTTGATGACTCGGACCTGCGCCGCGGCAAGGCGGCGGCGAAGAATGTGTGGGGGGCTTCGGCCTCCATCCTCGTCGGCGATTTCCTGTTTGCGCGATCCTTCACGCTGATGGTCGAGACGCGGGATATGCGCATCCTCGACATCCTCTCCCGCGCTTCGTGCGTGATCGCGGAGGGCGAGGTGCGCCAGCTCGCAGCGATCGGGCGGACGGATCTGTCGTTCGGCGAGTACATGGCGATCGTCGAAGCGAAGACCGCGGCTCTCTTTGAAGCCGCCGCCAAGGCCGGATCGCTCACCGCCAACAATGACGAAGGCATCGCCGATGCGATGGGCGAATATGGCCGCAGGCTCGGCCGCGCCTTCCAGCTGATCGACGACCTGCTGGACTATGGCGGGCTCACCGCCGTGATCGGCAAGTCGGTGGGCGATGATTTCCGCGAGAGCAAGATCACCCTGCCCGTGCTTTATGCCCGCGAAATGGGCGACGCCCGCGACCGCAAATTCTGGGACCGCGTGATCGGCCAGCGCGAACAGGTCGAAAGCGACCTTGCCCATGCGATCCATCTGATCCGTTCTTCGGGCGCGGCGGACCGCACGCTGGAGACGGCGCGGATGGAAGCTGCGGCCGCGCAGGCGGCGCTGGCGAAGGCCGCGCGCGGCGCCTTCCACGACGAGCTGTCGGGGCTCGCGGATTATTGCGTGAACAGGGCGTACTGAGCCCCTGACGCTTTGCCTCCACCGGCGAAGCCGGGGGAGGTGGATCGCTGACGCAGTCAGCGAGACGGAGGGGGAGAGCGGCCCGCTTCCAGTGTGTGCAGCATATCACGGATCGAGCCGAGCACGCCGTCGAGATTCCCACGCACCTCGTGGTTCCAGAAACGCAGGATCGTCCAGCCCTGCCGTTCCAGAAACAGGCGGCGGGCTTCGTCGTATGCATGTTCCTCGGCCGTGCCGTGCGTTGCGCCGTCGAGTTCGACTATCAGCTGCAGCGATACACATGCGAAGTCGGCGATGTACGGGCTGACCGGATGCTGGTTGCGGAATTGCACGCCGAGCTGCCTGCCCTTGAGGCGTGACCAGAGAATGCGTTCGGCATCCGTCAATTTGCGGCGTAGAGCGCGGGCGCGTTTCTGAGTGAGCGTGTCGGTGAGCATGGGCATCCCCCGACGCTTTATAGCACACGACAAGCGTGGAGAAAGAAACCGGAGGTTGGGACTTTCCCCCTCCGTCTCGCGCGCAAGAGCGCGCGATCCACCTCCCCCGCCTTCGGCGGTGGAGGCAAAGGTTACGCCACCGTCGCGCCGACCAGTCCTGCTCTCACGCCGACCTTGCGCACCCACAGGTGGAGCCAGGTGCTTACGGCCAGCAGGATCAGGAAGGCGATCGGAGGGACTTCCCTGCCCACGATTGCGGCTACGACGCCGATCACCGCCGCGTTGAGCGCCCAGACGGCGTGGATGAGGGAGACCTGCCAGTGCTTGAGGCCGGCCTTGAGCGCGATCTGATAGGCATGGTCGCGGTGTGCGACCCAGAACTTCTTGCCGTGCTTGAGGCGCCAGAGGACGGTGAGGATCACGTCCGACAGCAGCGGCATCAGCAGGATTGGCGGCACGAAAAGGAGATCGGGCCGGAGGGCGACGAGGTTGAGGCTGAGCGCGCCGAGCAGCATTCCCACGAAGTATGCGCCTGTGTCCCCGACGAAGAGCTTGCCTGACAGGTTCCATACGAGGAAGCCGCACAGGCCGCCTGAGAGCACGGCGGACAGGAGCGCGATGTTCCATGCTCCGGTGATTGCAGCGGCCGCTGCAAGCCCTGCGGCAGCGATGGCGGCCATGCCCATGGAAAGGCCATTGGCGCCATCCATGAAGTTGACCGCGTTGGTGACCACGACCAGCCATATGACGGAGCCGATAACGCCGCCGATGACGAGAAGGTCGAGCGCCGTGCCCGGCCACAGGGCCAGCACATCCACCCTCACGCCCAGCACCGTCATGGTGAAAGCGATGGCAAGCATCGCCATGAAGCGGCCGAGAGCGGGAATCTTCATCGTGTCGTCCGCCAGGCCGATGGTCAGCGCCGCCAGCGCCCCGCCGAAAGCGACGAGCGTGGTGTTGGCGAGTGACCACGGGCCAATGGACCAGCCGCCGATCGACAGCGCGGCGGCAATACCGATGACGGCCCCGGCGGCAACGCCCAACCCGCCAAGCGTCGGCACCGGGATTTTCTGTGTCTTGCGGGCTTCGGTCGGCGCATCGACCACGCCGAGCATCATCACGCCGCGGCAAAGCACGGCGGCGACTGCGAGAGCCGCGAGGAAGCCGACAGTGAGGTAGAGGGTTTCGAACATGGGCTCAGCCGCCGGCGTGGGAGGCGCCGCGCAGCGTGGTGGCGCGCACCCAGTATTTGCGCTTCTTGTCGGCGATGCGTCGTGCGGCGGCGTCCGCGCCTTCATCGCTGTCGAAAATGCCGAAGCAGGTGGGGCCTGACCCGGACATGCGCGCAAGGCGGCAGCCGGGCTCGGCGCGGATGGCGGCCAGCGCCTTGCCGATCTCGGGCATCAGGGCCGTCGCAGGCGTCTCGAGATCATTCCGGAAGGCCGAAAGCTGTTGCAGGAAAGCGTTGAAATCGCGCGCATCCGGCGGCGCGGTTTCGCGGAAGGTGCGGTTGGCGCCGAGCTGGTCGAAGCGTTCGAACACCTTGCGGGTCTCCAAGGCCATGCCGGGATTGACCAGCACGATGGGAAGATCCGGCGCGGTGACATCGATCAGCCGCTCACCCGTGCCGCGCATGATCAGCGGACGGCCGCGCACGCAGGCTGGAACGTCGGAGCCGAGTTGGACCGAAAGCCGCTCCAGCGCCGCCTGACCGAACTGGATGCCCCAGATGCGGTTGAGCAAATGCAGGGTTGCGGCTGCGTCCGCAGAGCCCCCGCCGACGCCGCCGGCGATGGGCAGGGTTTTGTGCAGGGTGAGTTCTGCGCCCAGCCCCGTGCGCTCGCACGCATCGCGCAGCGACATGGCGGCGGCCAGCGTGAGGTTGTTGGGCGAATTCTTGAGCGCCTTGGCGTTGGGCCCTTCGACCATCAGCGCCAGCTGCGGGAAGACGCGGGCAGAGATGCGATCCGCAGCGCGCGTGTCTGCGAACATGACGAGGCTGTCGACGGGATGCAGCCCGCCAGCGCCTGGCGTTCCGACATGCAGATAGAGATTGACCTTGGCCGGCGCCCACTCGGTCGTGAGGCTGGGCGCGGGACTCATTGCGGCGACTTGTCTACGGGAGCCTTTCCCCCCGCCGCAGCGAGATTCGCCGGAAGCGCCGGCAGCCCGCGGGCGATCTTCACCTTCAGACCGTCCTCGCGCTCGGCGGCCGGCTTGAGTTCAAGCGCGCGGCGCCATTCGAAGGCGGCGTCGTTGGTGCGCCCGGCGCGCCAATAGGCGTCGCCCAGATGCTCGACGATTTCGGAATCCGAGGGCGAAAGCTCGGCCGCCTGTTCGAGATTGACGACCGCGTCGTCGTACTTTCCGATCGTGAAATTGGCCCAGCCCAGGCTGTCGAGCATGTAGCCTTGGTCCGGACGGGCGGCGACGGCCTTGCGGATAAGCGCGAGGCCCTCCTCCACCTTCAGCCCGCGGCTGACCCAGCCATAGCCGAGGAAGTTCTGCACTTCGGCCCTGTCAGGCTCGATGGCGAGGGCGGCCTGGAGGTCTGCTTCCGCATCCTTCCAGTTGCCGGCGGCCTCCCGCACGGTGGCGCGCATGAAGAGCGTGCGCCAGTCGTGGGTGTTGCTGGCGGCATCCGCCTTGATCAGTTCGGAATAGAGCGCTTCGGCGCGCGAGTTGTTCTTGTTGACGCGGAAGAGGTCGGCGGCGCCCACGACGATGTCGCGACGGCGCGAGACGGCGAGCGCTGCATCGGCGGCGGCAAGCGCTTCGGCGGGCTTGTCGAGGCCGTTGAGGAGCCAGGCTTCCTTGATGCGCGCTTCGGCGTTCCACGGCGAGGAAGCCGGGATGGCGGCGAGCACGGTGACGCCGTCCTGCTCGCGGTCGCGCTCGCTGAGTGAATCCGCCATGGCGAGGCGCACAGGCACGAGGTCTGGATCGAGCCGCAGCGCGAGACCATAGCGCATGATCGCAAGGTCGGCGTTGAAGCGGGCAACGCGCCCGGCGGTTGCGAGATAGACGGCAAGGCCTGCGCCCTGGCGCATGGAGAGCTTCGGCCGCTCGACAGGTTTGCCCTTGTCGAGCAGCGCGAGGATGTAATCGGATTCGGAGGTTGCCCCATCCTCTTCCATGTTGAGCGCGATGAGCTTGCGTGCGCCGGCGACATCGCCATTGGCCGCCATCAGGCGCGCGCGAATGGATACGAGATAGCCCGGCGCGCCGACCGGGAGCCTCGAGGCCTGGTCGAAGGCGACAAGCGCTTCCTTGTCGCGCCCGGCGTTTATCAGGATCAACGCCTTGAGCGAGGTAAGTTCGCCTGCGAGGGCGCGGCGGGTGTATTGCTGCTCGACCTGGGCGAGCGCCCCGTCGACATCCTTCTCGGCGGTGAGCCACGCGACGAGGAAGCCCTGCACATCCTGGTTGACCGCGCCGATGTCACCATTGCGCAGGCGCTGGAGTGCCTTGGCGTTGCGGCCCTGGACGATGTCTTCGATGGCGATGACGAACTGGGAGGTAGGAGACGCGGCGGCCACCTGTGGATCGGCCTTGGTCGCGAGCTCGACGCCCTCGTCCGTTTCAGCTGCGACCAGCGTCGCCAGCGTCGCAAGCTCCAGTGCAGACGGATCGTTGGGCGAGCGCTCGTAGGAGCGGCGGTAGAACTTAGCCGCCTCGATGCTATCGCCGGACATGTCGGCATAGCGCGCGGTGAGGAAGGCGCCGTACTCCTCGGCGTTCTGCATCTCCTCGAACAGCGAGGATTGCATCCATGCGGGCTGGGGCGCTGAAAGGCAGCCCGGCAAGCATGCGGCAGCGACCGACGCACAAAGCAGTTTGAACCCTGACCTCATCGGCCAATGTTGCCCCAGCCGCCCTCCGGCTTCAACCGGAGTAACTGCGCCAAATCTGCCTGCCGGGCAGGTTTTCCTTAAGAATTGAGCCTGCCAACCGGCCGCGCGGTCAGATGTCGCTGACGCCGTTGCGGTCGCGGCTCAGAGGCACTTCAGGCGTGTCTCGGCGCGTGGGAGCGGGCGTCTTGAGGCCGTCTTTCAGCTTGGCCTCGATCGCGGCGCGGTTGTGCACGGGTGGATAGCTGTCCAGCGAGTGCTTCCAGGCCTTACGCGCCTCTTCCTGCTCGCCCAAGCGCCAGGAAACGTCGCCGAAATGGTCCGACAGCTCCCAGTGGTCGAAGGGCTCATAGGCGTCGAGGGCGAGGCCGATATAGCGCTTGGCTTCGCGGAAATCCCCGTACTGATAGTAGGCCCATCCGATGCTATCGAGCAGGTTCGGCTCATCCGGCGTGATGCGGATCGCGCGCTTGAGGAGCTTGAAGCCTTCCTCCAGTTCGCCGTCGCTGGCGTAGTCGTCGACAAGGCAATAGCCGAGATTGTTCATGAGCCCGGTATTGTCCGGGGCCTCGGCCAGCATCGCGTGCATCAGTTCGATGCCCTCGGTGCGCGCGGCGCCGCTCTGCTCGACCAGCATGGAGGCGAGGAACTGCTTCGAGCCGTCATCGTCGCGCAGCCTGCGGGCGGCGCGCGCGGCCTCCACGGCGCCGGCGACATTGCCGGCCTGCAGGTTGGCCTGGCCCTTGGACATCTGGGCGAAGACTTGCTGGTCGGGATTGAGGCCCGTCTTCAGCGCCTGGTCGATCAGCTGCAGCGCCTTGTCGGTCTTGCCGCCGGAGGTAAGGGCGCCGGCCGCCTGGATCTTGGCTTCGGGGCTGGAATCAATCGCGAGGGCGCGGTCGGTCATTGCGACCAGCGTGTCGGGCGAGCCGAGTTCAAGCGCGGCAAGACCAGCGGTGGACCACAGAGCAGCCGCCTGCGCCTTGGGCGGGTTGCCGATCTGGGCGATGCGCAGGGCCGGTTCGAACTTGCCGGCTGTATAAAGCGCGCCGACTTCGCCGAGGCGAATGTCGCCATTGTCCGGATCAAGCAGCAGCGCGCCCTGACGCAGCGAGGAGAGCAAGTGGTTGAACGGCAGCTTGCCGCCGCGACCGACCATCATGCCCATAAGCGTCTGGCGTTCTTCCACGATGTCGGCCTCGTCCGAGATAGCCAGCGCCATCGCCTGCTTCAGCGTGCGCGCGGGGCGGGCATCGGTGTTGGCGCGGGCTCGCTCGAGGCGCGTGCGGACATAGGCGTCCTCCGGCGAGGCGGCGAGCAACTTGGTGAGGAGATCGACGGCTTCGGGATTGCGGTTCACGGCGCGCAGCAATTCGGCCTGGCGCAGCATCAGGAGGCGCTGGCTGTTGAACGCCATGGCGCGGGCAAGATAGTCCGGCTGCGCCACATCTTCCGGCTTGGGCGGATTGAGCGCGTCGGGCGTCTCTCCATAGATGGCGAGCGCGGCGGCGGTGTCGCCCGTGCCCTCGGCCAGGAGAGCGCGGTGGCCGAGCAGCGTGGCGGCGGGCAGGATGCGCCGGGCCTTCTGCATTTCGGTCATCGCCTCGGCGCTGCGGCCCGCGGCGGCAAAGACCCACGGACGCAGGTGGTTGGCCGACAGCATTTCCGGCGGCTGGCGTTCGGCCATCGCGGTGACCACGGCCTGCGCGGTTACCGGATCGTCGGCCGCGATGGCGTCGATGATCATGTATCCCCAGGCGCCGGCATTCTCCTTCTTCGAGAAGTCCGTCCGCACGCGCGTCATGAAGGCGGACATGTCGGCATTCTCGAGCATCTCGTTGGCGCCGGGATAGCCATCCTTGGGCGGCTCGACCGGCGCCGTCGCCTTCGCGGCCAGCGAGACCGGCGTCACGGGCTGGGGCGCGTTCGCGTCCTGCAGCACGGGCGCATCTTCCTGTAGGCTGGCGAGGGCTTGCGGCTGGACACTCTTGGCTCTCAGCTCGCGCGGAACGCCGCCGCCTCCCCCGCTGCAGTTCGAGACCGGCTGGATGCCGCCGCCGCGGTAGACGTAGATGGTGCGGCAGCCCGAGGCGCTGTCGCCGAAGCCAGGAACGCCCAGGCCGGTCGTGGTGCAAGCAGCCGCGAGCGCCGCGAGCGCGATGCCCGCCATCAGGCCGTTGAACTTCGTCATTGAGCAAACCTTCCTGATGACCGGCTCTTGGTGAGAGCTATGTGAGAGCGTGCGCCGTCACATGTTTGGATAGTTGGGACCGCCGCCGCCCTCGGGCGTCGTCCAGGTGATATTCTGGTTCGGGTCTTTGATGTCGCAAGTCTTGCAGTGCACACAGTTCTGCGCGTTGATCTGGAAGCGCTTGTCGCCCTTGCCGTCGTCCACCCATTCGTAGACGCCCGCGGGGCAGTAGCGATTGGACGGTCCGCCGAACACGCCCAGCTCACTTTTCTTTTGAAGTTCAAGGTCCTTCACCTTCAGGTGGGGCGGCTGGTCTTCGCCGTGATTGGTGAAGGAGAAAGCGACGCTTGTAAGGCGATCGAAGGACAGAACCCCGTCCGGCTTCGGATAGACAATCTTTTTGTACTTGGCCGCCGGCTCAAGCGAGGCCGCATCTGTCTTGAGGTGCGTCATCGTGCCGAAGAAGGAGAAATTCCCGAACAGCGTGTTGACCCAGAGGTCGAGGCCGGTGAGCGGGATGCCGACGATGGTGCCGAATTTCGTCCAGAGCGGCTTGGCGTTGCGGACCTGCTTGAGTTCCTTGGCGACCCAGCTTGTCTTGAAGGCCTTGGCGTACTCCAGGAGTTCATCGCCCTGACGGCCATTGACGACGGCGTCGAAGGCGGCTTCGGCGGCGAGCATGCCGGTCTTCATCGCGTTGTGGCTGCCCTTGATGCGCGGCAGGTTCACGAAGCCGGCCGAGCAGCCGATGAGAGCGCCGCCCGGGAAGGTGAGCTTCGGGATGGACTGCCAGCCGCCCTCGGTGATGGCGCGTGAGCCATAGGAAATGCGCTCGCCGCCTTCGAGATACTTCGCGACTTCCGGATGATGCTTGAAGCGCTGGAATTCTTCGAACGGAGAGAGCCAGGGGTTCTTGTAGTTGAGGTGAACGACAAGCCCGATCGTGACATAGTGGTCGCCGAAATGGTACATGAACGAGCCGCCGCCGGTGTCGTTCTTCAGCGGCCAGCCGAAGGTGTGCTGGACGAAGCCCGGGCGGAAAGTCTCCGGCTTCACCTTCCAGAGTTCCTTGATGCCGATGCCGAACTTCTGCGGCTGGGAGTTGGCATCAAGCTTGAAGTCCCTGATCAGGCGCTTGGCGAGCGAGCCGCGCACGCCTTCGCCGATGAGGACGTATTTTCCGTTGAGCTCCATGCCCGGGGAGTAGTCGGCCGTCGGCTCGCCAGTCTTGCCGATGCCGACGACGCCGGCGATGACGCCCTTCACCGAACCGTCTTCACGGTAGACGAGATCCGAAGCGGCGAAGCCCGGATAGATGTCGACGCCCAGCGCCTCGGCCTGTTGCGCCATCCAGCGCGTCACATTGCCGAGCGAGCCGATATACATGCCGTGGTTCTTGAGCGCCGGCGGCAGCAGCGGGTTAGGCAGCGAGATCGAGCCCGCCTCGCCGAGGAACTTGAATACGTCGTGCTCGACCGGCGTCTCGAAGGGACAGCCCTTTTCCTTCCAGTCGGGGATCAGCTCGTCCATCGCGCGCGGGTCCATCACCGCGCCGGAGAGGATGTGGGCGCCGACTTCCGAGCCCTTTTCCAGGACGACTACCGAGACGTCTTTCCCCGCCTCCGCCGCCAGCTGCTTGATCCGGATCGCCGCGGCCAGGCCCGCGGGCCCTGCGCCGACAATCACCACGTCGAATTCCATGGATTCGCGTTCGACGGCCTCAGCCATTATACCTAGCTCCTGATCCGCCCGTCTCGTCTGTAGTCCGTGGCGGTAATTTCCGTGTGTTGATGGCTACTTAGCCATAGGTTTCCGAAGCAACAAGGCATGGAGTAAAACCGCGTCGAATGGACCAGTCCGACGCCAATCTCGCGCTAAAGTCCCTGGCCGAATTCTGGGCCGATATGGGGCTGGAGGAGGCGCGCGCGCTGACGGTGCAGCGTGGGACCGCGACTCAACGGGTTAACCAGCCGCGTGGGCCGTCTTTGGAGCGCCAGCCGGAACGGCCCGCGGGACCCCGCCCCCCACCGCGGCGGCTGGCCAATAATCCGGTGGCGGACGCACGCAGGATCGCTGGGGAGGCCTCGACCCTGGCCGCCCTGCGCTCGGCCATCCAGCGGTTCGACGGCTGCACGCTGAAGGCGGGCGCCAAGAATACCGCCGTGTGCGATGGCGCCTTCGATGCGCCGGTGATGATCGTCGGCGAGGCGCCGGGGGCGGATGAGGACATCCAGGGCCTGCCCTTCGTGGGCCGCGCGGGCAAGCTGCTGGACAAGATGCTGGAGACGATCGGGCTGTCGCGGAAAACGAACGTCTATATCACCAACCTTGTCTACTGGCGCCCGCCCGGCAACCGCGAGCCTTCGACCACCGAGATGGAAGTCTGCTCGCCATTCCTGAAGCGCCAGATCGAGCTGAAGCAGCCGAAGATCCTGCTGACTGCCGGCAAGTTCGCGACCAGCGCCCTGCTCAACACCACCGATGGCATCATGCGCCTGCGCGGCCGCAAGCTGCGCTACACGCAGGATGGGCTGGCCGAGCCGATCCCGTGCGTGCCACTGCTCCACCCCGCCTACCTGCTGCGGCGGCCGGAAGACAAATCGAAGGCGTGGGATGATTTGCGCACGATCGCTGCGCTGTGCGATCAGTTGGGGATCAAGCGCGAGGGCGCTCTCTAGCTCCCGAGCTTCATTCCGTCACCACAGCGATGTGGTAGATCGACCATGCCAGCCCGGCGTCGCCGCTGGTGTCGTCGCCTGGAACAGAGCCTGCGGGGAAGACAAGCCAGACGGGGCCGTGACCGCCGATGGACAGTGGTTTGCCGTACGCCTCTGTCGCGAGCAGCACCGTATCCGACTGCAGCGCCGACACCGGATATTTCGACTCGTAGCCATCGAGCGCCGTCAGCACGAGGGTGTTGCCCTGCGCCTTCACTGCCGCCAGCACATCTTTCAGTCGCGGCCCGCGCAGCGTGACCAGCTCCGGCCAGTTCGCCCGCTTGATCTGCGCCTCCTGCACGCCGAGGGCATTCAGGCTGGCGCGCGAGAACTCGAACGCCTTGTCGAACTTGACGCCCTTGTGCCCGAGGAAGGCGTCCTGGAATTCGTCCAGCGGGCCGCGATTGGTCGCCCCGATCTCGCCGGTCACCGTGAGGACGATGGCGTTGTCCGCCGGGGCCGCCGGCGCCGCGCCGCCGCAGGCCGAGAGGCACGCCGCGATTGCGGCAATGGCCGCCCGTTGAAACGCCCGGAACATGTTGCCACCCCGCATCTGCTCTGCCCACGCGCCAGTAATGCACCATCGCGCCCAGCTAGCAAAACATGCGCATTCCGCTAGGCTTCGTGCACCCTACGTGACCGGACATTGATCGGGGAAAAAAGATGATCCGCACCCGCCTCGCCGCCGCAACCATCCTCGCTACAGCCATCGCTGCGCCTGCCTTCGCGCATGTCACCGGCGTCGAGATCAAGTCGCGAGCACCGATCGATGGCGAGTTCGGCAAGGCGGGGAAGTATGAGGTGATCACCGGCGTCTTCCATGGCGAGGTCGATCCCAAGGATGCGCACAACACCATCATCACCGACCTGGCGCTCGCCCCCGTCAACGCGCGCGGGATGGTGGAGTACTCGGCCACGTTCGCGCTCTCCAAGCCGGTGGACATGAATCTCGCGAGCGGCGTCCTGTTCTACGACACGTCCAACCGCGGCAATGGCCAGGCGCGGGGCGATGCCGATGGCCACATCCACGTCATCAGCGGCTGGCAGGGCGACATTCCGGCGGGCGCGCTGCAATACGCGACGCTGCCCGTCGCCAGGAACAAGGACGGCACGCCTGTCGCGACGCCGATCCTGGTGCGCTTCGTGAACATGGCGGCCGATGCGAAGAGCATCGCGATCGCGGCCGGCCTGGGCGCCGGCGTGCCGCGGCCGGAGCCGCTGTCCATGCAGCCATCCGTCGCCAAGCTCGTGCGCAAGAAGAGCGACAAGGACAAGGGCCAGCTTATCTCCAACAATACCTGGGCCTTCGCCGACTGCCGAACCGTTCCCTTCCCCGGCACGCCTGATCCACACCAGCTTTGCGTGAAGGAAGGCTTCGATCCAGCCTATGCCTATGAACTCACATACACGGCGAAGGACCCAGTCGTGCTCGGCCTCGGCTTCGCCGCGACGCGCGATCTTGTTTCCTTCCTGCGTTACGAACCGGGAAGCGAAGCTGCTCAGAATCCGGTCGCGGGCAAGGTGAAGTATGCGATCGGAACCGGCGTCTCGCAGGCCGGGAATTTCATCCGCAGCTTCGTCCATCTCGGCTTCAACGCGACTGAGGAGAGCCGGATCGTTTTTGACGGCATCAACCCGCACATCGCAGCGCGGCAGGTGCCGCTCAATATCCGCTTCAGCGTGCCCGGCGGCGCGGCCAACCTCTACGAGCCCGGCAGCGAAGGCGCGCTGTGGTGGGGCAAGTACAAGGATCCGCGCACGGGCAGGATCACCAGCCTGCTGGATCGCTGCACCGCAGCGGCAACTTGCCCGAAAGTGGCCGAGACGTTCGGCTCGGCGGAATTCTGGGGCCTGCGCGCCTCGCAGATGATGATCGGCATGGACGCCAAGGCGGACATCCCGCTGCCGCCCAATGTGCGCCGCTACTACTTCCCGAGCGTGACGCATGGTGGCGGAGGCGGCGGGTTCGATACGGCGAAGCTGCCCAATGCTCCTGCCGGATGCGCGCTGCCCGGTAATCCCAATCCATCCTCCGACCAGATGCGTGCCATCACGAAGTCTCTGGTCGACTGGGTCACGACAGGCAAGGAGCCGCTCGCCAGCCGTTATCCGCGCCTTACCGCTGGCGATCTCGTCGAGCCTTACACCGCCGCGATGGGCTTCCCCTCAATCCCCAACCAGCCGCAGCCGGATGGCAAGCTCAACCGCTTCCCGCTGCAGGATTTCGGCTCAGGCTTCATCGCCAACGATGTCTCTGGCGTCATGACCCTGGCGCCGCCGAAGATCGGCAAGGAGTCGCCCTCGCTCGTGCCCAAGGTGAATGCAGACGGCAATGAGACGTCCGGCATTCCCTCCGTGCAGGCGCGCGCGCCGCTGGGCACGTATCTCGGCTGGAACACATTCGCGGGCGGCTACTACAAGGGCCAAGGCTGCGGCTTCCAGGGCAGCTATATCCCGTTCGCCAAGACCAAAGCCGAGCGCGTCGCCTCGAAGGATCCGCGCCTCTCGCTCGAAGAGCGCTATGGCACGCACGAAGGCTTCGTCGCCAAGGTGAAGACCGCCGCCGCAGAGCTTGAAAAGGAAGGCTTCCTTCTACCGGAAGATGCACTGCGCATCGTGAAGCAGGCGGAAGAGTCTAACGTCTTGAAGTAAGGTGCATTGAGCGGAGCGAAATGCACCCTACATATCATTGACCCATCCGGAACAGCGACGTCTCTGTCTTGAGATCGCGATCCACCTTCAGTGATGCCGTGTCGAACACGGGCGGCAACTCGCGCGCTTCGTTGCCGAACGCCATGGGCTCGGCAAAGAGCGTAAACCGGCCGTCATTGTTCTCATCATGGTAGACGACCAGGGCGTAGATGCCCTTCGGCACGCTCGTGAAAACCACATCGACCGTTCCATCCTTGGCCGGCGCAGTCGCATCAATCCCCTTGCAGTTATTGGCGAAGGTCG
>Ga0070685_10000511_pt1 | contig 22352 bp, 26 predicted proteins | sample KBSS13LmetaG_FD_65651 | JGI IMG/M metagenome (GOLD analysis project Ga0070685, IMG submission 65651) | Switchgrass rhizosphere microbial communities from Kellogg Biological Station, Michigan, USA - KBS S1-3L metaG | ecosystem: Host-associated > Plants > Roots > Rhizosphere ...
TGACCCAATGCGGCGGATGGCGGGCACAGGAGTAAGGAAATGCTGCGAGTGGAGGGGATCGACCACGTCGCGCTGACGGTGCGCGACGTGCCGCGGTCCGTCGCCTGGTACCGTGACGTGCTCGGCCTGGAGCGGCGGTACGAGGAGGTGTGGGGCGACTTCCCCGCCGTTCTCGGCGCGGGGACGACGGCGGTGGCGCTGTTCCCGGCGCGGGTGCCGAAACCGGGGCCGCCGCCGGGCCACGAGGTGCTCGCGGTGCGGCACGTCGCCTTCCGGGTAGACCGGGCGACGTTCGAGGGCGCCGGCGCGCACCTGGAGGCCCTCGGGATCGCGCCGACCTTCCAGGACCACACGGCCGCGCACTCGCTGTACTTCACCGACCCCGACGGGCACCAGCTGGAGATCACCACCTACGAGCTGCCCCAGTCCTGAGCCGTCGCGGCGCGATGTCGATCTCGGCCCGGGCCGTTCGTCGTGAGGGTAGAGCGTGCCGTGCGGCCGCTCGCCGGCGGGCGCGTTCGCCGGCCGAGCCCGAGCCATCCATCGACCCAGGAGACACTCCCATGCGGTACATGATGTTCATCAAGCACCCCGAAGACTTCGACCGCAGCCAGGTGCCGCAATCCCTCTTCGCCGCGATGGACGAGTTCGTGGGGGAGTACGCCGGGAAGGGGATGTTCATCGACGGGGCGGGGCTCCAGCCGCTCGCGAAGGGGACCCGCGTCCGCCTGTCCGGCGGGAAGATCACGGTCACCGACGGCCCCTTCAGCGAGGCCAAGGAGGTCGTGGGCGGCTACTCGGTGATCGAGGCCCCCACCCACGCCGACGCCGTCGAGCTGGCGACGCGGTTCATGGAGCTCCACCGCGCCCACTGGCCCGAGTTCGAGGGCGAATGCGAGGTGCGCCCCTTCGAGGAGATGGACGGGCCCCCGCAGGCGTGACCGCGGCGGCAGCGTTGTTGGCGTCAGCGGTCTGTGAAAAACGGAATCGGCCGAACCACCCCCGGTGTCATCCCGAGGCTCGGCCACGCCAAACTTGCCACCGCACCCATGTCCGCAGAGCCGAGGGATCTAGCGGGAGTGCCGCGAGGCCTGGGCGCGGCAGCGTCGCGAATGACAGGTCTCGCAGCAGCCGAGGCACGACGTTGCCGCGGTTGCCGTGCGGCTTCCGCAGCAGGTCCTCGTGGTTAGATCCTTCGGCCCTGCGAAGTACATCGGCGACACAGGGCGAGGTGAGGCCGGGCCTCAGGATGACACCGATAGCACGTCGGCCAGCTCGCGCTCCTGCGCAAGGCGGCCGGGCTTCCCGCGATGCGCTATGCCGAGCGCGCGCCATCCGCCGAATGACACTGCGACTGGAGGGTCGATGAAACGGTCGGTTCCTGCCGAGAGCCCCGACGCCTACGTCGCCGCGCTGACGGGCTGGCGCCGCGCGCTGGTCGAGGAGCTGCGGGCGGCGGTGCGCGGCGCGGCGGAGATGGACGAGGTGATCAAGTGGGGCCACCTCGTCTACCTCGCGAACGGGCCGGTGCTCCTGATCCGCGCCGAGGAGGAGCGGGTGCTCTTCGGATTCTGGCGCGGGCAGCGCCTGCGCGAGATCGAGCCGCGCCTGAAGCCCGGGGGCAAGTACGAGATGGCCACCCTGGAGCTGCGGGAGGGCGACACCCTCGCGGCGGAGACGGCGCGGCGGCTGACCGCCGAGGCCGTCGCGCTGAACGAGCGGTCGGGCGATCCGACGCGCGCCGCGGCCGGCGGGTGACGGCTCGCATGCCGAACGATCCTGCTCCCGGCTTCGACCTGGGCGCGCTGCATGCCGCCCTCGAAGCGCAGCGGACGTCGCGCGGTATGAGCTGGCAGCAGGTGGCACGGGCGATCAGCGCCACGTTCGCGCGGACACCAGCGCGGCCGATCAGCGCGTCGACCCTGTCCGGCCTGCGCAACCGGTCAGCGGCCGAGGGCGACGGCATCTTGCAGATGCTTCGCTGGTTGCAGCGAACGCCGGAGAGCTTCGTTCCCGGGCTGGCGGAACCCGACGATGGATCGGGAACGCTGCCGGATGCCGGGGTGCGCCAGATCCTCCGCTTCGACACCCGGAAGCTGTTCTCGGCGCTGGACGCTCAGCGGGCCGGGCGAAGACTCACCTGGAGGCAGGTCGCGGACGAGATCGGGGGGATCGGCGCCTCGAACCTGGCGCAGCTGTCGAAGGGAGGCCGGACGGGATTTCCGCACGTGATGCGGATCACCCGATGGCTGGGACGTCCGGCCGCGGACTTCGTGCGCGCATTCGACCGGTGATCTGCGCGGAGGGTCGAGCCCCGTTCCCGCTTGCCCCTCTCAGCGCACCTCGATCGGCGCGGTCCAGCGGAAGGGGCCCCACGCCATCGCGAGGGTTCCGCGCCGCGCGTCGGCCGCGTCGATTGAGATGGTGAACTGCTCGACCGGCGGCGCGGCGGTCCCGGTGGCCATGGGCGCGCGGCCGAGGTCGTGCCGCGCGTCGTAGCGCGTGCCCCACTGGCCGGTCTGGCGGTTCACGATCAGCTCGACCCCGCGCGGGTGCGGGATGGTCCACAGGGTGTACGTACCCGCGGGGAGCGAAAGGCCCGCGAGCGTGATCGGCGCCGAGGTGGTGAGCTGCGTCGCGGCGTTCGCCCCGGTGCGCCAGACGCGGTCGTAGGGGATGACGTTGCCGAGCAGCACCCGCCCGCGCGCGAGCGGACGGCTGTAGTCGACGGTGAACGCCGCGGCGCCGATGCGGGCGCGCATGGTGTCGCGCACGCTGAGCTGCCGCATCCCGCTCCTCGCTTCCGCCGCCTCGAACCGCTCGGCGACGGGCCGGACGTCGGGCGGCGCGTCCAGGCGGCGGACGTCCACCAGGTAGGTGGTGCGGGCGCCGGAGTAGCGGAGCATCCGGTACGCGGAGTCGAACGCCGCCTCGCCGGTCCCCGCCAGCCAGTCGTGGGCGATCTCCACCCGGCCGCCCGGGAGGAGGCGCACGACGCCGTGCTGCAGCGGGAAGTCGTCGAACTCCCGGTCGATGTGGAACTGCCGCATCCGCACGCTGTCGCCGGCGCCGAGGTGGCCCGCCGCGGCGCGCCGGAGGGCAGCGCCGAAGTACAGCTCGTAGAGGCTGTACATCTGCGGGACGTGCGCCATCGCCAGGCCGCCGCGCGTGGCGAAGGCGCGCCTGACCGTGCCCGCGCCGTCCCGCTTCGAGATGCGCACGGAATCCGCCGTCACCTCGGCGGCCACGTGGCGCTCGCGCTGGTCGGCCGGCTCGCTGGGCGTGTGGATGTCCATCGCCAGCCGCCGGATGCTCCCGTCGGGGCCGAGCTCGACGCGCGTGTGCCGCCGGCGGACACGCGGGAAGCGGTCGACGCCGTCGATGGTGACCGTGTTCCCGCTGCGCGTCACGCGCTCGAGCGAGACCGTGTCGCGGCCGAGGCGGGCGATGAACCCGTATTGCTCGGCGGGCGCAGCGGGGCCGCAGGCGGCGAGGAACGCGAGCGTGGCGAAGGCGAGGCGTCTCATCGGGGCGAGTGAGGGCGGGAGGATCGCGATCGTCCGGCGGGGGATGCCACGCAGCCGGCGGCGCGCGCAAGCATATGTGCGTTGCGCGGCGATGTCATGGGGATTGTTGCCAGACACGTCCCGGAACTGACCACTCGCGCGGGCGGTGGGACGAATGATTGCCACCCGAGGCCGGTGCGGCGGCTCGAGCAGCTCGGCGAGACGACGCGGAGCGGGCGGTCGGGATCGCCGTCGACGCTTCGCGCGCCGTGGCCCTCCGATCGAGCCACCCCCCTCGCGGCCGGAGTGGGGCCGCCTGGCCGAGCAGCCACGCGGTTTCCTTTCGCCGGCGACGTCGGTACGTTCACGACCGGAGGCATCGGTTCGCCGCCTCCGCGGCAGCCGCGCCGGAACCGCCATTGGAACAGCCCATGGTTCCCACTTTCGGCCTCACGCACGTCGCGCTCCGGGTCGCCGACGCGGAGCGGGCGTTCCGCTTCTATGCGGAGGTGTTCGGCATGGTCGCGGTGTACCGGGAGGCGGGATTGGTGCAGGCGCAGACACCGGGGAGCCGCGACGTAGTGGTGTTCGAGGAGAGCGAGGGTGTCGTCGGGCAGCCGGGCGGGATCGTGCACATCGGCTTCCGGCTCCGTGACCCGGCGGACATCGCGGCGGCGGCGAGCGCGGTGGAGCAGGCCGGTGGACGCATCCTGCGGCACGGGGAGTTCGTGCCCGGGGAGCCGTACCTGTTCTTCGCGGACCCGGATGGTTACGAGGTGGAGATCTGGTATGAGCTCCCGACGCCGGTGGATGCGCGGGAGACATCATGGGAACCGACGACGAAAGCTGGTTGATCGGCGGGCGCGAGCCGCGGGAGATCATCATCGCGGAGTACGACCCGGCGTGGCCTCGGCAGTACGAGGCGCACGCCGGCGCGATCCGCGCTGCGCTGGGCGGCACCCTCCTGCGCATCGAGCACGTCGGCTCGACCTCGGTGCCGGGGCTGGCGGCGAAGCCGATCATCGACATCCTGGCCATCGTGCCCGACTCCGCGGATGAATCCTCCTACGTTCCGCAGCTCGGCGCGGCCGGCTACTCGCTGCGCGTGCGGGAGCCGGATTTCTACGAGCACCGGATGCTGCGGACGGCCGCGCGCGACGTGCACCTCCACGTCTACTCGCCGGGAGCGCCGGAGATCGGCAGGATGACCGCCTTTCGCGACCGGCTGCGCCGCAGCGCGGACGACCGGGCGCGCTACGAGGCGGTGAAGCGGTCGCTCGCGGCCCGGAGCTGGCCCGACATGAACGCGTACGCCGATGCGAAGACCGAGGTGGTCGAGAGCATCGTGGCGGCCGCCGCGGACGAGGAGAGCCGGTAGCACCATGGAAGGCACAGTCGCATACCTGGCCCGCGTCCTGGGCGAGGTCCGGTACCAGCCCGGTGCGTGGAACGGCCTGCGGGTGGGCGTGTTCCGCAGCGAGAACGGGGTGGAGGAGCAGGTGGGCGAGTACGAGCGCAACCATTGGGCGCTCTATCGCACCTTCACGCACTTCCGGGCCGGCGGGCGCGACCTCGCCCTCTACTCTCCCGACTACACGGCCACGCGCCTGCTCGAGCTTCCCTCCTGCCGCGACATCGGCGGCGAGGAGCCGGCCGGCGGGGGCTTCTGCCCCGTGGAATTCTTCGTCCCCTGCTTCATCGAGCTCGAATCGCGGGTGGAGGACGGACCGCCGCGACGCTTCCGGCAGCAGATGCCCACGCCGGAGGAGCAGGTGGCGAGGACGATCCCCGTCACCTGGCCGCCCGTCGGGAAGCGCGCGGCGCGGGTGGAGAACCATCACTACCTTCCCGTGGGTCCGCTCACGCATCACCCGTTCGGGTTCGTGGCGGGGTGCATCTGGGGTGACGACTCCTCGTGGAAGGTGCAGTACCTCGACCTATCCCGGGCCGCCGAGGGAATCGTCCGGCGGGAAGAGCGGTTCGGCTACCTGGAGCTTCCGCACGGGATGACGCTGGACCATGCCGTCGACCTGGCCGGCTACCAGGGCGATCCGGGCAAGGACTACACGCATCGCGTGCGCATCACCGTCAGCCAGTGCTTCGACCTGCGGGATGGCCGCCTGATAGAGCCGTTCGAATGACGTGGAAGGTGATGGGCTACGATACCTTCGCCCGCGAGGAGTACCTCGTGGGCGAGTATCCCACCCGCGAGCTCGCCGAGGCGGCCGTGGAAGCGGCCGAGCGCCGGCAGACGGAGTTCCAGGACGAGCCGTTGCGGGACCGCGTCTGGATCGTGCCGCCGGAAGACGATCCCGGCTCGTGATCCCCTGACGACGGCTCGTAAAGCGGGTCGCTCACCTCGACCGAGTCCACCACGGGAGGGTTTTCCGATGTTCGGCTGGCTCAAGAAGAAGCCGCCGCCGCCGATGGGCCCCGACTTCTCCTCGATCGACTCGCGGGAGAAGGCCGAGGCGCTGCTCCGGCGCGGCGAGCTGGAGACGCTCTACCTGATGCCGCTGGAGCTCGGCGGCGCGGACATCCCGCCCAACGTCGTGTACGTCCCGCTCGGCGTCGCGGAGCTCAAGGCCGGGGTCGACAACAATGTCATCGGCCCGCTGGTGGAGGAGGGGACGCTCACCTCGTACACGGCGACGCCGGAGTACCAGGGCCGCAGCTTCATCCCCATCGCCATCCGGATCGTGGCGTCCGATCCCGGCCACTTCAGCACCACGATCAACATCTGGGGCGAGGCCCTGACCCGCGAAACGTAAGGCGGAACCGCACCTGAATTCTCGACCGCATGCAAGTGGACGACTCCGAGCGCCAGGGCGGCCGGACCCGGCCGCGTCGCCGCGTCTTCGTTTCCGCGCCGGACGTGGACACCCCGCCGGCGGCCGACCTGGTGGACGCTCTCCGGGCGGCGGGTGCGGAGGTGGAACACTCGCCAACCGCAGGGGACGACCCCCGCTTCGACCACTGGTACGACGTGGACCTGCCGGCGGCGGTCGCACGCGCGGACGCGTTCGTCATCGTTCCGGTCACCTGGTGGGACTCCTCCACCTGGATGGGAACCGAGGCCGTCGCGGGGATTCGCCGCGTCGGCGAGGCAGGCTTCGCGCTATACGCGTGGACTCCGGCGGGCGTCGATCCGCCGCCCGGCGCGCGCGGCCTGTGGCTGTACCTCGAGCGCGCCATCGCGCTCCCGCACGATGCAGCGGCCGCCGCGGCGGCGATCATGGCGCCCGGTGACCGCACGCATCCGGCCGTGGGCGAACCGATCGTCGCAGAGGACATCCTGACGTCCTTCGCGGGCGTCGAGACCGCCGCCAGCGCTCCCTATACCTTCTTCTTCTACGGTGCGGAGCGGCTTCTCCCGTTCGCGACGCTCGCGGCCGCGGACAGCGAGTTCGACCGCGTCTCCGCCCTCGACCGCCCCGGGGTGTACCGGTTGAACATCGGCGTGAGCCCCGAGACCTATCGCTCCCTCTTCGGTCCCGAGAAGCCCAGGCTCGGCCCGGAGGGACGGCTGGAGTCCGGCGATGACTTCACCCAGCTCGACCGGCTCCTGCCTCACCCGTTCTATGCGCCTCAATCGTGGGTCTGTATCCTGAACCCGGGTTACGACACGTACGCGGAGGTGGTGCGGCCGCTGTTGCAGGAGGCGTACGACCGCGCCGTCCAGCGGGCAAGGCGCAGGAGCGGCGAGGGTCCGCCTGCCTGACCCTGCCTGCAACGGAGTAGCCGACTCGACATTCCGTGCCCGCACGGATGAGATGACTCAGCGACAACAGCACGTCCTCTCTGAAATCCAAGAGTTGCGTGACCAGAGTGCACTCATGCAGGTATTACAGCATAATGCACTTGCGGGCGTCGATTCAGTCAGGCGTGATACAAAAACGTTCGCCGATACCCTCAGGAGGCTTGCACACGAGACCCGAGCAGATATTGATCGTTCTCGTAGCTTGGTTTTATCGATGGCGGCTGGATTTAAGATCACTTACATCGCTACCATCCCCGAAGAGCGCGAAGCACTTCGTCTGCTGCAAGAGCGTTATATGCGCTTTCATCGCCTAATTGAGCCACAATTCTGGGATAACGTTGTTAGAATCTTTGGAAAGCCTAGGTATTTTAAGTGGCTCGACGGGCTTTTGATCAGTTTCTTCAGGAACCCCGGTGATTGCGATGAGTGAAAGACCGATTCACCATCTCTGGACAACTCGGATACTTAAATATGACTCTTCCACTGCAACTTTTGAGCGCGACGAAATGCGTCTTGTCTTTCCTGAGGCGTCATTTATCTTGGCCACGTCGCATGTGGCTTCTGTAGATGAATTAATAGGGGTTTGTGCATACATTCAGCTTTCCAGCGTGAGGTTGGTCATTGCGACAGAAGAATCCATCATCGAAGATATATTGCCCAAGAGCTAACCGTGTATCAGTCGTCACCTTTAGTTTCCAATGGGTCGCAGCCTTTCGCTACCGGAGACGCGACGATCAAAATGGGGCTATGATTATGTAAAAATCCCGTGATAAGGCCATGCCCTATGAATGTCTCGCCGAGGAAATGATCAAACTGTTCCACCGCGCTCTGACTTGCGTACCGTCGGGGAATAGCGTCGTACCGTGGACACCTACCTCGACTACGCGCTCATCGACCCGGAGTGAGACGCCTCTGGTTCCTTCGGACCGCTCCGATCCGAAGGAGACTGTTGACCTACGGAACATTGCTGCACATAGATAGCGGCGGCATGATAGTGTGTTTAACCACCAGAAAACGCTGATGCGCAAATTGCTTAAGCAATCGCTCGCCGTCTCTAGTGTGGGGCTCATCTGCATCGGTCTCGTAGCGAAAACCGCTACTTGGCAGCGTGAACTGCCGTTGAGAGGCATGCCCGGTTGTAGTCAGGTTAGTGAACTCTCCAATCGCGACCCTGAACTCGAAGAGCCTGATCAGGAACCTTGGATTTGGACTGATAGAAATGGTATCACAAGATCAAAACAGGAACTAGACACTATCCTCGCACAGCATGCTTTATGGCTCCAGACCGATGGTGACGAGGGAAAACAAGCTAATTTGTCGGGTGCCGATCTATCCCTAGCGCATCTTGACTCCGCCAATTTTTCAAGAGCCATCCTGACCAAATCGATTCTGAGCGGAGCTACCTTGCGAGAGACTGATTTCTCGGACGCTCAAATGGAGGGAGTGGATCTCGGCCCTTGGGTTTCACGTTGGTCAGAAGATCCCAGTCCTGGGGCAGATCTTGTTAGTGCAAACTTCTTCCGTGCAAATCTCGCACATGCGAATTTCGCCAATACGAATCTACGCTACACCACGTTCGAGGATGCGCAGTTAGATAGCGCTGTTTTCTTCTCCGCGGACCTGCGCTGCTCAACCTTCGATCCTACCACGCTACCAGACATCCGACAATTCGCTTATGCAGATAACTTGGAATATATTAATTTTGGGGACTATCCAAGTGTATTGGTTGAACTTCGGAATACATTTCGGCAGAGAGGCTATCGCGCACAAGCTAGGGCGATGACTTACGCTATTCGGCATGTGGAGAATGAGAGCTTGGCGCGTGGCTGTTGGTATAGGTCATTCGATATTCGCGGGTGTGGAGCGTACGCCTTCAACTATCTTTTTTTCGATGCTACATCCCGATATGGTATGAGTCCGCATCGTGTTCTGTTTAGCTTCATAGGGATATGGTTCGCTGGATCTGTTATCTATTTCCTCCTTCTGATCTATTCCCAACGCTCGGGATTGGTCCTTAGCGTATCGAATTCCCGGCGCCCGGGTGCCGGACCCCGTCGCTTTCGATTCCGACCCACTCTCACACGGGTAGCGACGTTTGGAATAGTGCATCCTAGTCTGAAATCAACATGGAGAGTATTTCGAATGGCGCTTTGGTACAGTTCACTGTCCGCTTTTAACCTCGGTTTCAGAGAGTTCGAAATGGCGCGTTGGCTGCGTATGTTAACCTGGAAAGAGTATGAAATACGACCGTTTGGAGCCATGCGTACCGTTTCAGGTATCCACGCTCTTACCAGTTTCTATCTCTTTGTCCTATGGATTCTGACCGCGTTCGGACAGCCATTCGACTAGCATTCTGAGACATGGACAATGCACAGGAGTTATGATACGATGTGGTCAGTAAATTTGATTAGTCGCACTTCGCTCCGGATTACCTCTCCGCCATACAGACGCCGAGTGACGGTCACCTCCTTTCTAAGGAGAAATTTGACACTTCGGGCACATAGTTGCCCAGTATCAAGATGTTGAAAGCCTGATTTCAGGCCCATTAAGGCGTAACTTCTATCACTGTTCAATTGCAAAAGGCATGAGAAATCCTTTCGGCGCGGATGCGACGAAGAGATTTTGTATGGAGGAAAATACCTACAGGGAGAGATCTTACTTTTCGCTGACCTCCGAGTGCTACCTGCTCTGGATCGAGGCCGAGAAAGCATTCTCCCCTGAGACAATCGCAGGCGGCGGGAGTGCTTACGCCGAGTTGTGCGCGTATGTGGGAGAAGGCTTTGGAAGAGTTTAGATCCGATGATCTTCTTAGGCTCAAGCGCAGGCTTTCGAGCTCGCGGAAGTGTCGGATTCTGAGCCCGTGTAATACGTTCGCACAGGTAGTGCAGCCCCTGTTGCAGGAGGCGGACGACCGTGCCGTTGAGCGGGCAAAGCCCAGAAGCGGCGAGCGTCCGACTGCCTGACCGCCTGAAGCACATCGTCCGCCCAGCACACGGCACCTCATGACGACTTCAGATCGTTCGTCCCGCCGGTTCTCCGAGGCCGAGCTGGATGCGCTCCACCGGGCGAAGATCCTGGGGGTACGCGCGGGCGAAGAGCACCGCTACACCGGCGTGTGGGTCGTGGTGGTCGAGGGCCGCGTCTTCGTGCGATCGTGGAACGACGAGCCCACCGGCTGGTACCGCGCCTTTCGCCAGCAGCCTCGCGGCGCGATCTCCGTCGCCGGGCAGGATCTCTCCGTCCGCGCCATTGCCGTGCGGAGCGAGCGGCTCCGCCACGCCGTCACGGAGGCATACGCGTCGAAGTACAACACGAAGGCGTCCGAGAAGTGGGTCGTCGGATTCGCCGAGGCGCAGCGCGAGGCGACCACGCTCGAGCTCGTGCCCGCGTAGCAAAAGCGTCTCACGCGGAGACACGGAGACACGGAGAGGCCGCCGCAGCCTCTCCGTGTCTCCGTGTCTCTGTGTGAAATGCCGTTACTCGAGGGCGCGGCAGACGCGCGTGACTCCGGGTGCCTCCTGCGGCGGGTCCCAGCGGCCGAGCACCACGGTGAGCGGGATCAGGGCGCCGTCGCGGCGCACCGTGAACACCACCGTGTCGCCGGCCAAGGCGGGGTGCTCCGGCGGGCTGCCGACCAGGTCGTGGCCGTCCTGGAGGATGACGACGTCGTTCATCCTGAACCCGGCGCGCTCCGCCGGCGAGCCCGGCTGCACCGTCTCGGTGCGAGGATAGCTCGGGAACTCGACGAACGTTCCGTCGCCACGCGGCAGCGTGGTCGAGGAGGTCTGGGAGGTGGTTCCCCGGCACCCGACCGGTCGGGCCGCGGCCGGCGCGGGCGCGCTGGTCTGCGCGGGGAGCGCCGCGGGGATGACGAGGAGCGCGAGGGCCGACGCGAGCGCGGACAGGGAGGGTGAGGGTCGCATGCGCTGATTCGGAGAGGGAGGGTTGCGGGAGCCGCCGGGCCGCGGACGCGGTGCCGGCGGGCGGAGCTGCGACGACGCGTGTTTAGACGAGTCCGAGGCCGAGAAGGTTGCGAGCGGGTGAGGCAATGCGCCCGGCGGCGATCCGTGAGCCTGCCTCCGCCGAACCGCTTTTCTGAAAAGCCCCGATCGACTCCACGGCAAGATTCTCTTTTTTCCGTTACGACGCCTCCCCACCGGAAGTTTCCCCGGCCCTGCACTCTGTGCATCACACGCCATTCTGAACGCACGCCGCTCCATGGCAGACCGCAGGCCGAACGGCCGTGCGGCGCGGCGGCGACGCTCTGGACGACCTCTCCCCGGCCACCCGATTTTCAAGAATTGGTGTCGGACCCCACCGGGCCAGCGCCAAACGTTTGCTTGGCACTGCCACGTCCGTGAGGTACTGTTGGGGCGGAGGACAAAATGGAGGGCCCGCCGAGCCCGATCTGGTTCGATGACCGGAAGGGGCAAGGGCCCTCGACCGATTCATGGACCTGCTCGTCTTCCCCACCACATCGTTCGTCCTGCCCCCGTCGCCATCGAAGGGCGCGGTGCACCCGGCACCGTCGCAGTTCCGCTCCGCGGCCGTCACCCCACCCCGCAACGCAAGGAGAACGCATGCGCTTCACCCGGACTTCACGCGTGATCGCCACCACCGCCGCGCTATGGCTCGGCGCGTGGAACCAGGCGGGCGCCCAGGCCGTGAGCGCGGCCGGGAGCCCGCTCAGCCAGCGGCACGACAACGGCCGCATCTGGCGATTCACGGGAACGCCGTGCGCCGGGGCGAGCTGTCCGGGGTGGCAGATGCTCGACAACAACCCGAACACGGCCGCCACGGCCTCGGGGGCCGGGCGGATCTACCAGATCCACAACGACGGGAAGATCTGGCGGTGGACGGGCGTGGAGTGCAGCGGCAACAGCTGCCCGGGGTGGCAGATGATCGACAACAACCCCGCGAGCCGGGTCATCGCCGCCACCGGGCAGGGCTTCCTCTTCCAGCAGCACGGCGACGGGACGATCTGGCGCTTCACCCTCACGCCGTGCAGCGGCGGCAGCTGCCCCGGATGGCAGATGATCGACAACAACTCCGCCACGTCGTCGATCGCGGCCGGCCAGACCGAGCTCTACCAGATCCACGAGGACGGGAAGATCTGGCGGTACACCGGAACGCCGTGCTCCGGCGGCGGCTGCCCGGGGTGGCAGCTGCTCGACAACAACCCGGAGTCGGCGCGAGTCGCGGCGGGCGGCGGGCGGCTGTACCAGATGCACAACGACGGGAAGATCTGGCGGTACACCGGGACGCCGTGCGCGGGCGCCAGCTGCCCGGGGTGGCAGCTGCTCGACCAGAACACCTCCACCCGGTCCATCGCCGTCAACAGCGACGGGACCCTCTACCAGCTCCACGACGACGGCAAGATCTGGCGCTTCACGGGCACCCCGTGCTCCGGCGGGTCCTGCCCCGGGTGGCAGCTGATCGACAACAACCCGGCGAGCCGCGCCATCGTGGCGGGCGGCGGCCGGCTCTACCAGCTCCACAGCGGCGGGCGCGTCTGGCGCTACACCGGCGTCCCCTGCTCCGGTGGGAGCTGCCCCGGCTGGCAGCTGCTCGACAACAATCCCGCCACCGTCGCGCTGACCAGCGGTACGGGATGGAAATGACCGGGTCCGGAGCGGCGGTGGGGTGCGCGTGAACCGCCGCGAAGGAACGCATCCCGGCAGCCGTGGGAGATCCCCTTCCGCGGCTGCCGGGCGTTTCCGGTCCCGGCTTTCTCGTGGGAGCCGCGCGCCCGCGCGGCCGGCCGCCGGGATCACCGCAGCAGCAGGCGCTCGAGCGAGGCGATGAGCCACGCCTCGTATTCGTCGTAGCTCCATCCGCCCTGGTCGACCAGCACGTCCGCCACCTCGTCGGCGGTGAGGGCGCCGGCGATGTCGGCGGCGCGCGCGGCGTCGAGGCCCTCGGCGAGCGCGCCCTGCTCCTGGAGCCGCCGCATCACCATCAGCTGCCCCTGGCGGCGGTGCCGCCGTCCCTCCTCCCAGGCGGCCCGCAGCGACGGCTCGGTCGCCGCTCCCTCGCGCATGGCGGCGATGGTCTCGCCCGCGCGCTCGCGCAGGCGCCGGCGGATGCGCACGATCAGCTCGATCGCCTCGCCGCCCTCCTGCACGGCCGGCAGCCGCTTCGCCAGCTCCAGGATCCCCGACTCGGCGCTCGCCAGCTCCACGAGCGCGGTCGCCACGCCGGCCTTGGAGCCGAAGGCGGTGTAGATGGTCTGCACCGCCACGCCCGCGCGCTCGGCCAGCGCCCTGGCGGTGGTGGCGCCGTAGCCGCGCTCGCGGAAGAGCTCCCGCGCCGCGCGCAGGATCGTCTGCCGCGTCAAGGCCGCGTGCCGCTCCGCGAGCCGCTCCACCAGCTGGCCCGTCTCCAGGTCGCTTGCGTCTTCCATGCGCCCAAAGTATGATTCCGAAGACTAGAACGCCATTCTAGTCAATATAATCACATTCTCCTTTCACCTCACCGCAGCGAGGGAGCCATGCAGAAGATCCCGTTCTGGCGTGCCGCCTTCTTCCTCTCCGGCGCCGCGATGATGGCGGGCGGGCCGCGCCACCCCTCGCCGCACCTGGACCATCCGTTCCGCGAGTCGATGGCGATGATGCTGGAGAGCCCGGAGTGGGTCCCGTCTCACCTCTTCATCCTCCTCAGCTTCGTACTCCTCTTCGCGGGCCTCGCCCTCTGGCGGCGCAACGCCGGACAGGCCGTCCATGGGCCATGGAGCCGCCTCGCGCTCGCCGCCGCCGGGCTGGCGGTGGTGGAGATGGCGCTGCACTCGGCCGCGGTGCTGGACGCCGGCCACCTGCGCGCGGGCCAGGCGACGCCGATCCTCACCACGCACCTGGCGCTCACCGCCGTCGTCAACCCACTCCTCGGGCTCGCGCTCGGCGGGCTCGCGCTGAACGGCGCGTGCCTGGGGCGGCTCGGCTCGCGCTGGATCGCGTGGATGGCCGCGCTCGGCGGGGCGGCCTACGGCTTCGCCGGCACCTACGTGGTGCTCACGCACGACCAGCGCGTCTCGCCGCTCTTCGCCGTGGGCTCGTCGCTCCTGGCGTTCTGGCTCCTGCTCGCGGCGGTGTGGCCGCTCCGCGCGCCGGCCTCCGCCCGCGCGGGAGTGCCCCGGTCGGTGGCGGCCTGACGCGGAATCGTCGCGCAGCAGCTGGGAAAAACCGTCTCACGCAGAGACACGGAGGCACGGAGAGAACCGCAGTCCCTCTCCGTGCCTCCGTGTCTCTGCGTGAGATGACAACCCTGACCGCGGTCGCGATATTCGTCGCGTGAAAAAGTCCATCCTGCTGGAACCGCACGCCGCAGCGCCGGACGGCCTGGATTCCGATGCGCTCGCCCGCATCGAAGCGCTCGCGGGCGAGCGGATGGTCTCCGCGCGGAGAGTCACGGCGGGGTACAACGCCACCGAGCGCTGGCTCGCGCGGTTCGCCTCCGGCCGCGGTGTGTTCGCCAAGATCGGAACTCCTCCCCGGTCCGATCAGCACCTCCGGGACGAGCATGCGCTCTACGCCCGGCTCGCGCTGACGTGCATGCCGGCCGTGCTCGGCTGGGAAGACCACCCCAAGCGTCCGATCCTGCTGCTCGAAGACCTCTCCTCGTGGACATGGCCTCCGCCGTGGACACGGATGGGAGTGGCCGCGGCACTCCGGGCGATCGAGGAGATCCATGCCGCCCGCGCCGGCCTGGATCCGTATGGGGTGAAGCACGGCGATGCGGGAGCCGACGGGTGGTGGGCGAGTCTGGAGCGCGATCCCGAGCCCTTCCTTGGCCTCGGCGTGGTGACGCGCGAATGGTGGCGGCGGGCCGGCCCCGTGCTGCGGGAGGCAGCCAGCCACGTGTCGCCAGAGGGCGAGTGCGTGTGCCACTTCGACCTGCGGAGCGACAATCTCTGCCTGTGGGAGGGCAGGGCGATGGTCGTCGACTGGAGCCACGGCTGCCTCGGTAACCGGCGGGTGGACCTGGGGCTGTTCCTCCCCGGCGTTGCCGCTGAGGGAGGGCCCTCGCCGGGCGAGCTGCTGCCGAATGCGCCGGAAGTCGCGGCCTGGGTCGCGGGCTTCTTCGCCCACTACGCGAGCAAGCCGCCCGTACCGGGCGCTCCGCGCGTACGCGAGATGCAGCGCGTACACCTCGCCGCCGCGCTCGCGTGGGCGAGTGACGAGCTCGGCCTGTAGCCGCGTCCCGCTGCACCGGTTTCGAGATCGGTGACAACTGGACGCCGCCTGCCGATATTCTCCGCGTGAAAAAGACCATCCTGCTGTACGGGCTGCTGGGCGGCGTGCTGATCGCCGCGCTCAAGCTCGTCGAGTACCGCTTCCTCGTCGTCGAGCACTCGCTGGAGATCTACGGCGGCATCGTCGCGGCGCTGTTCGCGGGGCTCGGCGTCTGGCTGGGGCTCAAGCTCACGCGCAAGACCGTGGTCGTGCGCGAGGTGCCGGTGCCGGTCGAGGTGCGGGTGCGCGCGCCGGAGCCCTTCGTTCCCGACGCGGAGCGCGTGCGGCAGCTCGGCATCACTCCGCGCGAGATGGAGATCCTGCAGGCGATCGCCGCCGGGCTCAGCACGCGCGAGATCGCCGCCCGGCTGTTCGTCAGCGAGAACACGGTGAAGACGCACGCCAGCCGCCTCTTCGACAAGCTCGACGCCCGGCGCCGCACGCAGGCCGTGCAGATCGCGAAGGAGGCGGGGCTCATCCCCTGAACGGGTATTCTCTCCGTCCGAGATGAAACGGCACAGAACCACGATGGCCGGGCACCGATGAAGGTCGCGGCCTGGCAGGCTCCCCTGGGCGCCACCGGCTCGCGCGAGGCGGCCGTTCGGCTGCTTGCCGCGCAGGTGGAGCGGTGCGAGTCGGCGGGGGTGGAGATCCTGTGCTGCCCGGAGGGGGTGCTGGGAGGGCTCGCCGACTACGCGAGCCGCCCCGGCGACATCGCCATCGACGCCGAGGGGGGCGAGCTGCACGCGCTGCTGGCGCCGCTCGCGAGCGACCGGGTGGCCAACATCGTCGGCTTCACCGAGCTCGGGCCGGGTGGCCGGCTCTACAACTCCGCGGCCGTCCTTCACCGGGGAGCGGTCGCCGGCATCTACCGCAAGCTGCATCCGGCGATCCGCCGCTCGGTCTACGCGGCCGGCGGCGAGACGCCGGTCTTCACGGTCGGCGGCCTCACCTTCGGCATCCTCATCTGCCGCGATTCCACCTTTCCCGAGCCGGCGCGGATGATGGCAATGCAGGCGGCGACGGCCCTGTTCATCCCCACGAACAACGGTCTGCCCCGGGCGAAGGGCGGGCCGGAGCTGGTCGCCGAGGCGAGGAACGCCGACCTGGCGCGGGCGACGGAGAACGGCGTCTTCGTGGTCCGCGCCGACGTCGCGGGGCGCCGTGGAGACCTCCTCTGCTGGGGGGCGTCCGCGATCGTCGCTCCGGACGGGAGGGTGCTCCGGTCGGCACGCCGGCTCCGTCCGGACCTCCTCGTGGCGGAGATCGGATCGCTCCCCGGCAGCTGACCTTCATCCCCCAGCCTGGTACGAACGGGTGATCTTCACCCGATCGCGGCGAAATCACCCCTTCGGGTGACGCGGATTCCATGGCGCCGCCGCTATCCTGGCGGCGCGAACGAGGGAAACCCGCCACCTGCTTCCGGGAGACACGAACGATGAAGAAGACCGTCTGGACCTTCGGACTGACCGCGGGCGGCATCATGTCGGTCGTGATGATGCTGACGATGCCGTTCATGGACAGGCTCGGCTACGACCACGGCGATACGATCGGCTACACCATCGGCTACACGACGATGGTCGTCGCCTTCCTGCTGGTGTTCTTCGGCGTGCGCTCGTACCGCGACAACGAGGGGGGCGGAACCATCGGCTTCGGCCGGGCGCTCGCGGTGGGCGTGCTGATCGTGGTCGTGGCGTCGGCCTGCTACGTCGCCACCTGGGAGCTCCTCTACTTCTGGCTCGCCCCCGACATCGGGGTGAAGTTCCAGGCGGCCATGCTCGAGCAGGCGCGGTCGAGCGCCGGGAGCCCCGCCGAGGTCCAGCAGAAGGTCGCGGAGATGCAGCGCTTCATGCAGCTCTACCGGAACCCGCTCGTCAACTCCGCCATCACCTTCCTCGAGCCGCTGCCCGTGGGCCTCGTGCTCGCGCTCGTCTCGGCGGGGATCCTGAGCCGCCAGCGGCGAAGCGCGGACGCCGGGCTGGCGCCGGCGGCGGGGTGACCCTCTGAATCCCGATTTCCAACCGAAGGGCCTCACACGGGTCAACGGAGTCAATGGAGTCATCCTCTGCCGACTCCGTTGACTCCGCGTGATACAGGTATAAACAATCCCTGTGCATTGACCGCCGCCAAACCATGTCATCCTGAGTCGCCGCCACACCGATATTTCGGCGGCACCGAACTCTGGCGGCGACGAAGGATCTATCGTTTGCGCTCGGAATCCATCTCGGGAGCGCGCGCTGCGGTCATCTACCGTCCCGGAAGGTCGTTCGCCGACGCGGTGATAGATCCTTCGGTCGCCGCCAGCGCTCGGCGAGCGAATGGGTTGGTGCAGCGGCGACGCTCAGGATGACATGTCATGTCTGAGAGTGTGCGAAATGCACAGCGATTGATCAGATCTGTCCGAGGCATTCGGTTCAGGGGGTCTGATCGTGATCCTGATCCGACCTCGGTGATGGTGATCACGACGCCCGCGAAGGCGATGTAGAGAACGCGAGGGTCGGCTCCGACTCCTGTGTGCAAGCGGCGTGGAGGACGCCGATCACCCCATCGCACAGGAGAGGAACCATGGCGACGACCCAGCGCATCAGCCCCTGCCTCTGGTTCGCGGACCGGGCCGAGGAGGCCGCCCGCTTCTACACGGGCATCTTCCCCAACTCCCGCATCACGGCCGTCACCCGCTACGGCGAGGCGGGGAAGGAGTTCCACGGGCAGGAGCCGGGCTCGGTGATGACGGCCGCCTTCGAGCTCGACGGGCACGCCTTCACCGCGCTCAACGGCGGGCCGGCCTTCACCTTCAACGAGGCGATCTCGCTGCAGGTGAACTGCGCCACACAGGAGGAGATCGACCACTACTGGGAGAAGCTCTCCGACGGCGGCGACCCGAAGGCGCAGCAGTGCGGCTGGCTGAAGGACCGCTACGGGCTGTCGTGGCAGGTCATCCCCAACTTCATGGACGAGATCTTCGCCAGCGGCGAGTCCGCCGGCGCGCAGCGGGGGATGCAGGCCATGCTGCGGATGAAGAAGCTCGACATCGCCGAGCTCCGCCGCGCCGTCGCGGGGCACTGATCGATCTCACGCGGAGACGCGGAGACACAGAGAGAGCCACCCGGCCTCTCCGTGTCTCCGCGTCTCCGCGTGATGCCCTACCGCGCCGAGACGGGGAGCGCCGCGCCGGGGTCGGCGTGGGCCATGAGCCTGCGGTACTGCGCGGAGTAGCGATCCGCCGCGGCCGCGTTCCCGGCGGCGCGCGCGGACAGCACGGCACCCGCCAGCAGCGCGGCGCGGTTCGGCTCGCGGGCCAGGCCGCGCTCGTACGCGCCCAGCGCCTCGGCGTAGCGCGTCGCGTTGAAGAGGAGCTCGCCCTGCAGCGCCGCCGCGGGGAGCACGCTGCCGGGCGTCACCGGGCTCTTCTCCAGCCGGGACTCCGCGTCGGCCGCGGCGGCGGCGAGCTCCAGGGCGCGCGAGCGGTCGCCGGCCTCCCAGGCGATCCAGGCGCCCAGCTCCTGCCGCTGCACGCCGACCGCCCCCGCCCACAGCCCCTGCTGCTGCGCGACCAGCGCGCGTTGCAGCGAGTCCAGCGCGGCGGCCTCGCGCGCGGCCAGCGCCGCGTCGCCGGTGCGCGCCGCCCCCAGGCCGCGGGCGAAGCGCGTGATCGCCTCGGTCGCGGGGAAGGCGGACGAGGGGCGCACCGCGAGCCGCGCGGCCGCCGCCCAGTCGGCGCGCTCCAGCGCCCAGCGCGCGGGGATGGCGGCCAGCGCGTAGTCGGCGGCCTGCGACACGCGCGGCTCCACCGCGGTGACGGCCGCCGCCTCGTCCACCACGCGGCGCGCGTCGGCGTGCCGCCCCTGCTGCAGGTAGGCGTAGGCCAGGTAGTCGAGCGCGTGCAGCCGCTGGTCCCACGCGCCGGGAAGGTGCTGCTCGGCCTCGTAGCGGCGCCCCGCCTCGGCCGAGGAGCGGTTGGACTCGATCGACTCGTCCCACATCCCCAGCCGGGTGAAGGTGTGCGAGGGCATGTGCCGCGCGTGGGGCACCGCCGGCGCGATGAGGGCGTAGCGCCGCGCCGCCTCGACGCCGCGCGAGGCCAGCGCGGGCGCGTCGTAGGCGTGCACCAGGTAGTGGGCCAGCCCCGGGTGCGACGGCTGCGCGCGGAAGATGGGGTCGAGGATGGCCCCGGCGCGCCGGTTCCGCTCCAGCGCCGGGTCCGCCGGGAGCGCGTTCGCCACCGCCAGCAGGGTCAGCGCGTGGAAGATCGCCGCCTCGGAATCTCGCGGATACGCGCGGTGCACCTCTCCGGTGGCCGCCTCCCAGGCGAGCAGCCGCTCGCGGTGCGGGCGGGTGGCGGACCCCTCGTAGTAGGCCGCCATCGCCTCCAGCCACGCCTTCTCGCGCGGGGTGGCCGAGGCGATCGCCCTGCCGGCGGCGACCGCCTGGAGCCCGGCCGCCAGGTCGGCCTCGCCCGGCGCCTGCCAGAGCGGGTGCAGGTGGCTCATCGCCACCCCCCACCAGCCGATGGCGCAGCGCGGATCGGCCTCGACCGCGCCCCGGAAGGCGCGCTCCGACTCCTCGTACCAGAACGAGTGCAGCAGCGTGACGCCCTGGCGGAAGGCCGAGTCCGCCGCCGGCGCGCACGAGGTGGCGAAGACCACGTTCCCCACCGTGGCGGCGGAGGCGCCGTGAGGGTGCGCGGCGTCGTGCTGCGCCGATGCGGGACGCGGCACGAGCAGCAGGGCGGCGGCGACGGCTGCCGCGGGCGTGGGGCGGATGCGCATGCGTGGCTCTCCTTTCTTCGCGGGCGGGACGACCTTCACGGCCCGGTGGATGGATGCGGCAGGTGCCCGCGCATGGCAAGGATCATCCGCCGAAACGAATGGAGGAGCAGGGCCGTCTCATATCACGCGGCAGACGCTTTCCCCCGCTTTGATTCACGAGGTAAGTTGCCGCATTCCCTGGAAGACCCTGTGGAGGGGACGATGACGACTGGTTCGGCTGCCGAGTACCTGGGGTGCAGGCTGGCGTACCGGGTGGAGGGAAGCGGGCCGCCGGTGGTGCTGGTGCAGGGCGTGGGCGTGGCCGGGAGCGGGTGGGCGCCCCAGGTCCAGGCGCTGCGCCAGGGCTTCGCGTGCCTCACCTTCGACAACCGGGGGATGGGCGCCAGCCAGCCGCCCGGCGCCGCCATCACCGTCCGGCAGATGGCGGACGATGCGCTCTTCCTGATGGAGCAGGCCGGATGGGAGTCGGCGCACCTGGTGGGGCACTCGCTCGGCGGGCCGGTGGTGCTGGAGATGGCGCTCGCGCGGCCGGAGCGGGTGCGCAGCCTCTCGCTGCTCTGCACCCTCGCCCGCGGCCGCGACGCCACGCGCCTGACGTGGAGGATGCTGTGGCTGGGGGTGCGGAGCCGCATCGGGCCGCGGCGGGCGCGGCGGCGCGCCTTCCTGGAGATGGTGATGCCGCCCGAGGCGCTCCGCGGCGCCGACCGCGACCGGCTGGCGGCGGAGCTCGCGCCGCTCTTCGGGCACGACCTGGCGGACCAGCCCCCGATCGCGATGAAGCAGCTCGCCGCCCTGCGCGCGTGGGACGGCACGGACCGGCTGGGGCGCCTCTCCTCCATCCCCACGCTGGTGCTGAGCGCCGCCCACGACCCCATCGCCCCGCCGCGCTTCGGCCGCGCCCTGGCCGAGGCGATCCCCGGCGCGCGCTACGTGGAGTTCCCCGACGCCTCCCACGGCCTGCCGATCCAGCACGCCGGCCGTGTGAACGCGCTGCTGCTCGACCATCTCCAGCGCGCCGAGCCGGGCTGACACCCATCTCGCACAGAGACGCAGAGGCACGGAGAGAACCACCCAGCCTCTTTCTGCGACTCTGCGTCTCTGCGTGAGACGTTTTTGCTGCCGCTTGCTCGCAGCTTGGGGTCGCGAGCAAGTTTCGCTTCCCGCGGGTCCACCCGTCCCACCCAGCCGAGAGGTCTCGATGAAGCGCCTGGCCCTCCCGTTCGCCCTCGCCCTCTGTGCCGCGCCGCTGGCCGCGCAGCAGGCCGCCCCGCCCGCCGACGCCTCCGTGGCCGCCACCCGCGCGCTCTGGAGGACGATGGCGGGCTACGTGCAGCGCTCCGCCGAGCAGATGCCCGACGCGGACTTCGCGTACCGCCCCGTGGACGGCGTCCGCACCTTCGGGCAGATGGTGGCCCACCTGGCCGGCGCGCAGTACATGTTCTGCGCGGCGGCCACGGGCGACGCCGCCCGCGGCGAAGCCGACATCGAGCGCACCCGCACCACCAAGGCCGACATCGTCCAGGCCTTCCGCGAATCCACGGCCTACTGCGAGCGCGCCTACGCGCAGACGGACGCGGCCTCGGCGCAGGCCATCACCCTCTTCGGCCAGCCGCGCACCCGCTTCTACGCGCTCACCATGAACGCGGTGCACGTGGGCGAGCACTACGGCAACCTCGTCACCTACATGCGGATGAAGGGGATGGTCCCACCGTCGAGCCAGCCGCAGCAGTAGCGCCGGTGCCAGGGCGAGGCACCGAAAAGATCGTTTCACGCAGAGACGCAGAGACACAGAGAGAGCCATGATCATCGCCCTGGCCACGCCGCGCGTCGCCTCCACCGTCGACGAGGCGCTGGAGAAGATCGAGCGCGCCATCGCCGAGGCGGCGCATCGCGGCGCGGAGGTGGTGTGCTTCCCGGAGGCGTACCTGCCGGGGCTGCGTGGGCTGGACTTCGAGGTGCCGCCCTTCGACCGCGCGCAGCAGGAGCGGGCGCTGCGCGAGGTGGCGGGGTGGGCGCGGGCGAACGGGATCGCCGTGGTGCTGGGGATGGAGTGGATCGTGGATGCCGGGCGGCAGATCGCGTCGGTGGT
>Ga0070685_10000513_pt1 | contig 22293 bp, 14 predicted proteins | sample KBSS13LmetaG_FD_65651 | JGI IMG/M metagenome (GOLD analysis project Ga0070685, IMG submission 65651) | Switchgrass rhizosphere microbial communities from Kellogg Biological Station, Michigan, USA - KBS S1-3L metaG | ecosystem: Host-associated > Plants > Roots > Rhizosphere ...
GAGTCGAGCGTCTCGTCCACCCCCCACTCGCCGAAGCCGCTGGTGGCCGCGTCGAAGACGTTCTGCCCGTCGTGCATGTAGAGCACGGGATAGCGCCGGCCGGACGCGGCGTACCCCGGCGGGAGGTAGATCCAGACGCGCCGCGGCCGGCCGAGCTGCGGGATCAGGAAGGCGGAGTCGAGCACGGACACCGTCGCGCGGGCGGTGTGCACCCGCGGCGGGATCCTGGCCGGGTCCTGCCATCCCCCGACCGTTCCCGTCCAGGTGGCGGCGCCCTCCGCGGGGACGGTGAAGCGCCGGTTCTCGATCCCCCGCCCCGCGCTGTCGACCTCCACCTTCTCCCACGAGCCGCGCGTGAACTTGAACTCGATCGGCCCGCGCACGTCCGCCGGCAGGGTGATGGCATACCGCCCCGCTCCATCAGCCGTCAGCCGGTAGGCAACGTTCCCGGGATTCCACCCGTTGAAGTTGCCGGCGATGTAGACGCCCGAATCCGTCGGCGTCGCGGCGGGAACGGCGACGCGCACCGTGAGCTGTGCAGAGACGATGGACGGCGCGAGCAGTGCCAGCGCGACCAGCAGAATCCAGTGAGCACGCCGGCTCGGCGCCCTCTCCGGCTCGGCCTCAGAGGCTGCTGTGAAACCTCGCCCCCAACAGACGTCATCCTGAGGCCGGCCACGCCGAGACTTCCGCTGCTCGACCTCTTGCAGGCCGAAGGATCTATACCCGGTACAAGCACATAGCCGCGGAGACACGCGATCGAGTCGTCGCCCGGCCTCGGCACCTCTCACCGGCTCATGTGCTGCCGCGGTTATAGATCCTTCGGCCTGCGCAGTCTTCCGCGAACGAAATGGAGACGTGGCCGGCCTCAGGATGACGTCTTCTCGAGGATCCGGAGGATGGTCTCTCAACGAACTCTCAGGATGGCCTCGGCCAACGCGCCGCAGCCCATCGCTCGCCTGCCGTTCCCCCCTTCTCCCGGCAGTTCGGGAGAAGAGGCGGGGGGATGAGGGGCTCACCGCACGGGCCGGATGCGGATGGCCTGGCCGCCGCCGGGCGCCAGCCGCAGAGTCAGCCGCGAGGCGCGGGTCACGTTCTGCCGCGAGATGGCGACGGGGAGCGGGTTGTCGCGCCAGCTCGCGCCCGGCCCGTCGGCGTAGATCTCGGCCACGTAGGCGTGCCCCGGCGCGAGGAAGGAGAGCGGCACCTCGAACGTCCTCGCCTCCTCGTCGGTGATGGCGCCGATGAACCAGGCGTCGGCGCCCTTCTGCTTGCGCGCCACCACCACGTAGTCGCCGATGCGCCCGTTCAGCACGCGCGTGGTGTCCCAGTCCACCGCCACGTCGCGGATGAACTGGAAGGCCGGCTGCCCCGCGTAGTTCTCCGGCAGGTCCGCCGCCATCTGGAAGGGCGAGTAGAGCACCACGTAGAGCGCGAGCTGCTTGGCCAGCGTGGTCCGCGGGCGCGCATCCTCCGGCGCGCGCGGGCGCCCGTTCGGCCGGCGGATCAGCAGGTCGAAGATGCCCGGGGTGAAGTCCATCGGCCCCGACAGCATGCGGGTGAAGAAGAGGATGGTCTCGTGCTCCGGCGGGTTCCCGCCGTCGCCGCCCCAGGCGTTGTACTCCTGCCCGCGCGAGCCCTCGCGCGCCAGGATGTTGGGCCAGGTGCGCCGCTCCCCCGTGTCCTTGATGGGCTCGTGCACGTCGACCATGATCCCGTAGCGCGCCGCCGTCTCGATCACCCGGCGGTGGTGGCGCACCATGTACTGACCCTGGTGCGCGTGCCCCTGGTCGGTGAAGTCGCCCACGTACCCCGTCTTCACCGCGCGCACGCCCACGCGCTGGTAGAGTGCCATCGCCGAATCGAGCTGCCGTTCGTAGCCGGTGACGTTCGACGCCGTCTCGTGGTGGCCGATCAGGGTGAGCCCCTTCGAGCGCGCGTACGCCGCCAGCCCCGGGAGGTCGAAGTCGGGATAGGCCTGGGTGAAGGAGAAGTTCGCCTTCCCCGTGTTGAACCAGTCCACGTCCCACCCCAGGTTCCATCCCTCGACGAGGGTCCCGCCCAGCCCGTTCGCCGCGGCGAAGTCCAGGTAGCGCCGCGTGTTGGCCGTCGTCGCGCCATGGATGGGGCCCTGCCCCCAGGTCATGGTGTTGATGTGCATCCCCCACCAGATGCCGTTGTACTTCATCGGCGCGATCCAGCGGGTGTCGGCGATGCGGGAGGGCGGGTTGAGCTTGAGCGTGAGGACGGAGGGCACGAGGTCCTCCACCCGGTCGGCGAGCTGGAGGGTGCGCCAGGGGGTGACGAAGGGCGCCCGGCCGCGCACCGCCACCCCGTCCGCCCAGCGGGCGAGGGTGGTCTGCAGCGTCCGGTTGTTCGTGCGCGCCAGGTACATCCCCGCGTAGTCCACCAGGTTGGCCTCGTGGATGACGACCTGCGTGCCGTCGGAGGTCTGCAGGGTGAGCGGCGTCTGCACGGTGTCCATGAGGCTCACGGGCCCGCTGGAGTAGAGGCGCTCCTGCCGGTCGGGGTCGCAGCACCGGGCGGGGATCCACCACGCCCGCGCGTTGTCGGCGAAGGTGAACTCGGTGAGCTCCTCCATCATCTCGTAGTCACCGAGCCCCGCGCTCTCCGGCACCTCGTAGCGGAAGCCCACGCCGTCGTCGAAGGCGCGCACGACCAGCATGAAGTGGCGGCCGGACGCCCGGTTCTCGGCCACGCCGACGCGCAGCTCGTTGTGGTGGTCGCGCACCCGGGCCACCTCGCCCCAGGGCTGCGTCCACGTCTCGTCGTGCGAGGCGCGCGTGCTGCCGGTGATGCGCAGGTTCCTGTACAGCGAGTCGGCCCCGCGGAAGGCGAAGCCCAGCCGCGACGGCATGAGCACGTGCTTCCCGTTGCGGTCGACGCTGTAGTAGAGGAAGCCCTCGTGCACCCCCACCGTCACTACGTTCCGCCCGTCCGGCGAGGCCACGCGCAGCGGCTCCTGCGCCTTCGCGGCCGTCGGGACGGCGGCGAGCGCGAGAAAACAGATCGCCTCACGCAGAGACGCGGAGACACGGAGACGAGAGCGCGGAGTCCAGTTCACAGCTTGGTCCCGGTGTGGATGGCGAGGGCGGTGTTGGCGGCCAGGTCGAGCTTCACGGTGCCGTCGGATGCGATGGTGACCGTCTTCCCGGCGCACGCACCGCCGACACGGCCGCCCGTCAGCAGGTCGCAGTACGTGCCCGCGGCGAGTCCCGTCGTCACCGTCGGGGTGATGGCGGAGGACTCGCGGTTGATGGCGACGAACCCCTTGCTGCCACGGGAGAAGGCGATGGCGTTGGCGCCATCGTCCCACCAGTGGTCGACGTCGGTCCCGGCGACGAAGCGGCGGAAGCCGACCATGCGCAGGATCATGGGATCGCGGTGCTCGCAGACCCACTGGCCGAGCGTGGCCGCCTCCAGGCTCGCCGCGCAGCTCACCGGGAGCGTCCACCCCTGGGCGTCGGAGGGCGGACCCATCGAGTTCTGCGCGGGATAGCTGAAGGCGTAGGACGAGAGGATGGACGGATAGCCGTACGGCTGCGCCAGCATCCACACGTTCGCCAGGCGGAAGGCCTGCCCGTCGCGGTAGCCGATCCCCCCGCCCTGGTGCTGCGTGTCGTGGTTCTGCAGGAAGACCACGGCCTTGTCCGCCGGCATCATCCCCCACGCCGCCGGGGAGAACTGGCTCCCCGCCGGGCCGGCGGGGTTGAGCTGCGAGATGCGCTGCCCGCCGGTGCCGGTGAACTTGTCCCCCACCCCGCGGAAGATGAACTCGGTGATGTCGGCCGCGGCGCCGGAGGCGTATCCCTCGCCGAAGTAGTCGTGGGGCTGCAGCGCCTCGCCCGCCCCGGCGCTCACCTCCAGGAACCAGTAGGGGAGCGGCCGGCCCTCGGTGGAGAGCGCGTTGTCGACCAGCTTCAGGATCTCGTCGAGCTCCACCTGCTGGATGTGCTTGGCCGCGTCGATGCGGAACCCCGCCACCCCCAGCCGCGCCAGCATCAGCAGGTAGTCGGCGATCTTCTGGCGAACGGCGGGCGAGCCGGTGTCCAGGTCGGGGAGCCCGAAGAGCTCGCACTCCTGCACGTTGGCCGCGCTGGCGTAGTCGGTGAGCGCGCAGACCGGGTGGAAGTCGGCCTGGGTGTAGAGGCCGGGGTAGCTGTACTTGGCGTACGCCGTGCCCCCGCTCCCCGTCCCCGGGCTCGGGAAGTTCGTCATGTGGTTGATGACGGCGTCCACGTAGATCCCCACCCCCACCGCCTTGCAGCGCGACACCATGGAGACGAACTCGGCGCGCGTCCCGCTGCGGCTCCGCTCGATGGAGTAGCTCACCGGCTGGTAGCGCTCGCTCCAGTCGAAGGAGGGGGTGATGCTGTGCTCCTGCGGCGGCGACACCTGAACCGCCGCCACGCCCGCGGGGCCCAGGACGCTCTCGCACTCGTTGGCGACGTCGTTCCAGCGCCACTCGAAGAGGTGCACGAACACGTCGCCCGCGGCCGCGTGGCCGCTGGGACGGTAGGTGGCGGGGAGCGCCGGCCGCGCGGGGGTGGCCGGCGCCTGGGGCGGGGGCGCGACGGGGCCTCCCCCGCCCCCGCACGCCGCCAGGAGAACGACTGAATACCACCTCACGCAGAGACGCAGAGCCGCGGAGATGACCCTCTCCGTGTCTCTGCGTCTCTGCGTGAGACGCTCTTGCAGGGCTTGGTTCACAGGCCGGACCCGCACGGCCCGGGGAGATTCCCCGGGCCGCGCGCGCCGCGATCAGTAGCCCGCATTCTGGGTCAGGTTGGGGTTGGCCGAGATCTCCGTGGAGGGGATCGGATACACGTTCCGGAACGCCTCGGTGGTCGTCCCCGCCTTCACGCCGCCCTTCCACTGCCAGACGCCGGCGGTGGTGTACGAGTTGAAGCGGATCAGGTCGGTGCGGCGGTGCGCCTCCCAGAGCAGCTCGCGGGCGCGCTCGTCCTTCAGGAAGGTGAGCGTGAGCTGCCCGGCGGTGATGTTGCCGCTGGCGTCGCCGTAGGCCCGCTGGCGGATGGCGTTCACGTAGTTCACCGCCTGCGCCGTGGTCCCGCCGCCGCCGCGCAGCACGGCCTCGGCGTACATCAGGTACGCGTCGGCCAGGCGGAACATCGGGAAGTCGGTGTCGGGGAACACCGGGTGCGCCCCCGGGCTCCCGCCCGAGGTCACGTTGCGGAACTTCGGCGCGGCCACCCCCTGGAAGAAGTCGCCAATGCTGTTGATGTCGTTCGACTGCCCGCTGGTGAAGAAGATCTGGGAGCGGTGGTCGGCGGCGGTGAACAGGTTGTAGGCCTCGGGGCGCACCCGCAGCCCCCACCAGCCGCCGTCGATCCCGTAGTTGGCGGCGTTCATGTTGCCGCCCACCGCGGCGTGTACCAGGAAGGTGAGCCCGCCGTAAGTCTGCGTGTGCTGCCCGTCGAAGGGCACCGGGAAGATGATCTCCGGCGAGGTGTGGTTGTCCGCCTGGAAGAGGTGCATGTAGTTCGGATCCAGCGAGTACGCGCCCGAGTTGATGAGCGTCTCCAGCGCCTGGCGGGCCTCGGCGTTGCGCGCCACCCCGGTGTACACCGCCGAGTTCAGGTAGAGCTTGGCCAGCAGCATCAGCGCCGCCCCGCGGTCGGCGCGCCCGTACTCGCCCGCGTGGGGCGCGGGGAGCTCCGGCAGGATCGCGTTCAGCTCGCTCACCACGTAGCCGTACACCGCCGCGCGGGTGCTCTGCTCGGGCCCCACCAGCCCGATCGGGTCCTCCTCGGTGACCAGGGGGATGTTCCCGAAGAGGTCGACCCCGTGCCAGTACGAGAGCGCCCGCAGGAAGCGCGCTTCGGCGCGGTACTGGTGCACCTGGTTCACCAGCGCCTGGGTGGCGCCGCGCTCCTGGAGCTTGGCGTCGGTGGTCTGGCGCATGAACTCGTTGGCGAGCTGCACCTGGAAGAAGACCCGGTAGTACATGGCGGCCACGAACAGGTTGGCCGGGCCCCAGAGCTGGGTGTTCAGCTCCGGGAGCGTGGGATCGCCCCAGCCGATGATGGCCTCGTCGGTGGGGAGCTCCTCGAGCTGCCAGTACTGCCGCAGGTAGTGCGAGAACCCTTCGTCGATCCCCTGGATGTCGGGGTTGCCGGCGGGCCCTTGCTGCCCGGTGATCTGCAGGCCGCCGTAGAGGCGGGCCAGCGCCTCCGTGTACGAGCGCGGGTCGTCGAAGATGTTGGCCCCGGTGGGGTTGCTCTTCGGGTTGGTGGTGACGTCGGTGCACGCCGCTCCGGCGAGCACGACCGCCCCGACGACGAGTGTCTTCAGCACTCTGGTATTCATATCGTCCGTCCTCTTGCAGAAGGCTAGGAAAGCAGTCGGCTCAGAACCCGAGCGTCACGCCGAGCGAGAAGGTCCGCGAGCGCGGATAGATCACGTTGTCGATCCCGTTCAGCCCGGCCTCCGGGTCGACCCCGCTGTAGCCGGTCAGGGTGAACGCGTTCTGCACCGTCCCCGACACCCGGATGCTCTGGAAGGCGCGCGTCCGCGGCAGCGTGTAGCCCAGGGTGATGTTGTCCATGCGCAGGAACGAGGCGTCCTCCACGTAGTAGTCGGAGTAGAACTGCGACCGCACGAAGCCGGTCTCGAGCACCGAGGCGTGCAGGTTGATGGGGCCGGCGGCCTGGTTCAGCTCGTCGTACCACCCGTTCGCCGAGGCGGTGTTGTTGTAGACGTAGTTCCCCAGGTACGCGCGCAGCGTGAAGCCCAGTTCCAGGCTCTTCCAGCCGAACTGCGAGCTGTGCGCCAGGATCCAGGTGGGCGTGGGGGAGTGGAAGGGACGCTTGTCCTCGTCGGTGATCTTGTCGTCGCCGTTGCGGTCCACGTAGATCGCCGTGTCGGGGAGCTGCGCGCCGTTCTTGGTGTCGGCCACCGGGTGGCCGTTGGAGTCGCGCCGGTGCTCGAACACGTAGAAGGCGTTCACCGGCACGCCCGGGCGCAGGATCTGGATGTTGCCGCCCACGCCGCCCGAGATGCCGCCCGTGAGGATCTGCAGCGCCGACGAGGCCGACGCGTTGATCCGGGTGAGCCGGTTGCGGTTGGTCGAGGCGTTGAAGTTCGCCGTCCACGACACGCCGTGGAAGTCGTCCACCACCCGGCCGTTGGCCGAGAGCTCCAGGCCGCGGTTCTGCATGCTGCCGATGTTGGTCAGCACGTAGTTCGACAGGTTCGCGCCGGCCGGCACCGGGATGTTGAAGAGCAGGTCGTCGGTGTTCTTCACGTAGTAGTCCACCGAGCCGGTGATGCGGTCGTCGAACAGCCCGTAGTCGAAGCCCACGTTGGTCGACTTCGTCTCTTCCCACTTGATGTTGGGGTCCACCGCCGAGGGGCGGATGGTGGTGACGAAGGTGTTGCCGAACTGCACCTGCGCGAACTGGTCGCTGTAGGTGTAGGTCGAGATCCACTTGTAGTCGCCGATCGCCTGGTTGCCGTTCACTCCCCACGACCCGCGCACCTTCAGGTCCGAGACCCAGGGCACGCCGCGGAAGAAGGGCTCCTCGTTCAGGCGCCACCCCAGCGCCACCGCCGGGAAGGTCCCCCAGTGCTGGGTGAGGCCGAAGCGCGACGAGCCGTCGCGGCGCACGCTCAGGGTGAGCAGGTACTTGTCGGCCAGCGTCCAGTTCATCCGGCCGAAGAACGAGATCAGCTTGCTCTCGCGCGCGTCGATCCGGGGCACGTTGATGATCGCGGTGGGCACGCCGTTCACCCCCAGCGCGTCGGAGGTGAGGCCGTGCGCGAAGAACGACGGGTAGTCGCCGTTGGTGTCCTGGTACGAGTAGCCGGCGGTCGCCTCCACCTCGCTGTTCGCGCGCGCGACGCGGCTTCCATAGGTCACGAAGGCGTCGAGCAGGCCGGTGGTCTCGCTGGGGTTCGAGCGGCTCACCGTTCCCGCCCGGTCACGCACCGGGAGGCAGGTGGCGGGCGCCGGGTCGCAGGCCACCGGGTTCTCGAGCTGCGCCTGCAGGGTGCTGGGCCAGAAGCCGCGGCGCTCGCTTTTGGCCACGTCGTAGCCCAGCCGCGCCGTGCCGGTGAGGCCCTCCAGGAAGGGGAAGCGGTAGCGGGCCTCGAGGTTGCCGATGCTGCGGTAGGTCCGCCCCGTTTCCACGATATCGGTCAGCTCGGCCACGGGGTTGTTCAGCGCCTGGCCAGGGTTGAAGGTGGTCTGCTCCCAGAACTCGCCGGTCGCGGTGCGGATCGGCTGGGTGGGGTCGAAGAGGGTCGCGCTCCCCAGCACGCTCCCCGGCGTGTACTGGTCGTCGTTGCGCGTGCCGCGCGCGCTGGCGCGCAGGTTCAGCCGGTCGCCGAAGAGGCGCTGGTTGTAGTTGAAGGCCACGGAGGCGCGCTTGGTCTCCGAGCCCCGCACCACCCCCTCCTGGTCCAGCCACCCCAGCGAGAGCCGGTAGTTGTTCGCGGCCCCCGCCCCGGCGAAGGAGAGCTGGTGCTCCTGCCCCACGCCGTTGCGCTCCACCGCGCCGCGCCAGTCGGTGCTGGCGGTGCCCAGCATCGACAGCCGCGACGGGTAGCGCTCGGTGATGGCCGCGCGGAACTGCTCGGTGGTGAGCATGTCCGGCTGGCGGGTGATCCGCGAGGTCGACGCCGTGGCGGTGTAGCTGAACTGGGGCTGGTTCGAGGAGCCGGTCTTGGTCTCCACGATGATCACCCCGTTGGCCCCGCGCGACCCGTAGATGGCGGTCGACGAGGCGTCCTTGAGCACCGTGACGCGCTCGATGTCGTTGGGGTTGATGAAGTTCAGTGGGTTGCGCCCCGACGAGAGGCCGCCCCCGTTCTCCAGCGGCACCCCGTCGATCACGAAGAGGGGCTCGTTGCTGGCATTCACCGAGGTGCCGCCGCGGATGCGCACGCTGGTACCGCCCCCGGGCTCGCCGGTGGTGACCACCTGCACCCCCGCCACCTTCCCCTGGATGAGCTGCTCGGGGCTCACCACGCGGCCGGTGTTGAACTCGTCCGAACCCACCGCCTGGATGGAGCCGGTCACGTCGCGCACGCGGCGCTCGCCGTAGCCCACGGCCACCACGCCCTGCAGCGCCACGGCGAGGGGCTGCAGCACGAAGTTCTGCGTGGTCGCCACGTCGGAGCGCACGGTGACGTCGGCGTTCGAGGTGGCGTGGCCGATGACCGTGGCCGCGAGCCGGCGCGTACCCACGCTCACCCCGTTCAGGGTGTAGCGCCCGTCGGGCCCGGTCACCGCGCGCTGGCTGCCGCCGACCACCGACACCGTGGCGCCCGCCAGGGGCCGCCCACCTTCCGACGAGGTGACGGTGCCGGTGACCTGCCCCGTCTGTGCGTAGAGCGGACCGCCTGCGAACAGCGCGGCCAGCATGCTCACGAGTACTGTGCGCCTCATCATGCGTCCTTCCGAAGGGGGTGAGTCGGGCAGCCCGCGCGGGCTGCGTGAAGTGCCGTGGTGCGCCGGAACGGGACGCCGGCGCCGCGCTCCCGCGGTCCGGCCGCCCCAGTTTGTCAAGACTCCCAACAAATTCCCGCCGACGATGGTCCCTTCGCCCGGCCAGGGTCGAAGCGAGAGGCGGTTTCCTCTTTGTCAACAAACCCGACAAATCCGAACCGACGAGGATGCCAGGGCTGCGCGCCGGTTGGTCCGGCGAAGGGTTCTCTGGGTGTGGAACGGACTACGGCGAGTGTTCGATGTGGGGCTGGGATCGCGGGTATCGTAATCACGTAAACTTTCCGTGTCAACAGAGATTTGCCGCGTAACGCCATGGAAACGGTTCCATTTAGAATGGTGGGTTCCCATGGTCCCTTTTTCATCACACAGAGGCGCGGAGACACGGAGAGAACCATCCGCGGGAGCCGGGTCATGGTGCGTGGCGGAAGGGCTCGCGCGCCTCGGGCGGGGCGCTCACGGGGATGCGGAGCTTCTCCGCGCGCCCATCCAGCGTGGCGACGACGCCTCCCCGCGCGACCAGCACCGCGCGCACCTGGCTGGCGCCGGCGATCGGGCCGGCGTAGAGGCGCGAGCGGGGATCGGGGGCGCTGCCGTCGATCGTGTAGCGCAGCTCGAAGGGCGGCGCGGCGCCGCCCGCCAGCCCGGCGGACGCCCCCAGGATGTGCGTGCCCCCCTCGCCGCGGACGATGGAGAGCGCGTAGACGGCGCCCGCGACGGAGGATGGCTCCGTCCGCAGGAGGATGCTGGCGATCCCGGCGTCGGTGGCGAACGGGTTGGCGCCCACCAGCGCCGCGCGGCCGGTGGCGCCGAACGCCACGTTCTCCCACGCGGCGGCGACCACCGTCCCCGCCGCGTCGCGGAGCGCGGCGCGGACGAAGAGCACGTCCCTGCCCGCGCGCGAGGGGGCGCGGCCGGTCAGGTCGATCTCCACCGTCAGCCGCGCGGGCGCGCCCGGCGTGCGGACGGCGTGGCGCGCGGCCTCGCGCCCGCCGAGGAAGGCGACCGCCTCCAGCGTCCCCGGGGTGAATCCGCCCAGGCGGAAGGTGAAGGGCGGGTGCGCCAGGTGCGCGCTCATCCGGCCGCGGTCCGGCCGGCGCCGCTCGACCATCCTCCCGTTCAGCCGCAGCTCCACCTCGTCGCAGTTGCTGTAGACGCGCACCTGCGTGGCGGACGAGGGAGTCCACTCGCTGGCGATGAACACCATCGGCCCCGTGGACGCATTGGCGTAGCGCTCGGAAGGGTCGCGCTGGCTGCGGAAGAAGTGGTACGCGTACTTGGGGAGGCGGAAGATGTCCATGCAGCCGGACGACTCCACGTCGGGCGAGTAGCCTCGGTTGTAGTCGTACATCACCCACAGGCCGTCGGCGAAGGCGGCGGTGGCGCGGTTGTCGTCGTGCGCCTCCTGGAAGTTGGCCGCCTGCTGGAGCTGCGCGCGCTCGCCCTGCCACCTGAGCTGCCGGCTGTTGCTCTCCGCCGGCGTCAGCCCGCCGAAGCCTTCCTGGTCGAGCCCCGCCGTCATCGCGTAGTACTCCCAGTCGCCATACTCGCTCACGACGCAGGGATGCGTGCTCTCGCGGGTGCACCCGCCGTGCTGGCGCGCCTGGATGAAGACGTCGTAGCCGTACGTCCATCCGCAGGTGTAGCACTGGTCGCCGGGGTACTCCTGGTGGGCGATGGCGTGCGTGCGGGCGATGAACTCGGGCGGCATCGCGGTCTCGTTGAGCGACGCCTCCCAGAGGATGACGGAGGGATGGTTGCGGTCGCGGCGGACGAGGTCGCGCACGTTGCGGTACTGCAGCTCGGCGAAGGCGGGGTCGGGATTGAAGTACTGCCAGCCGGGGATGCAGTTCATCACCACGATCCCCAGCTCGTCGCAGGCGTCCATGAACGCCGGCGCATGCGCGTAGTGCGAGAGGCGGACGTAGTCGAACCCCGCCTCCTTGATCTTGCGCGCGTCCCGGTGCTGCGCGTCCTCCGGCACCGCGTAGCCCACGTAGGGATACTCCTGGTGCCGGTTGGTGCCGCGCAGGAACATCTTCTCGCCGTTGATGCGAAAGCCCTCGCGCGAGATCTCGATCCGGCGGATGCCGATGCGCGTCTCCTCCCGATCGACGACTTCACGCGCGCTGACGAGCTCGGTGCGGACGGTGTGCAGGTGTGGCGCACGCGGGCTCCAGAGCTTCGGCTCGCGTACCACGATCTGCTGTACCACGACGACGCCGGCCCCTGGCCGCAGCGTGGCCGGCTGCGAGGTCTCGCGCGCCACCACCACGCCGTCCGGGCCGACCAGCGTGGTGCGCACGCGGCAGGTACGCGGCCGGTCGTGGTCGTTGCGCACGTCGGTCTGCACGTTCACGGTCGCGATCTGCTTCGACACCTGCGGGAAGGTGACGAAGACCCCGCCGTTCGCCGGAGTGTTCTGCAGGAGCGGATGGGTGACGTGCAGCGCGTCCTTCACCACCAGGTGGACGTAGCGGTAGAGCCCGTGGTAGGGGTTGAAGTCGAGCAGGTGGAGCGGCTTGGGGCCGGTGACCGGGTTGTCGCGGTTGTCGAGCCGCACGGCGAGCACCGACGGGCGCCCGGGCCGCACCTGCTCGCTCACGTCCAGCACGAAGGGGAGCCATCCGCCCTGGTGCCCGCCGATGCGCTCGCCGTCGAGCCAGACCTCGGCCACGTTCATCGCGGCCTCGAACTCCAGGAAGACCTTCTTCCCGGCGGCGTCCGCATCGACCCGGAGCGGGAGGCGGTACCAGCAGGTGCCCTGCCACTGGTGCGTCGGCGAGCCCGGCGGGCCGGTGACCAGCGCCTCGATGCGCGCGGTGTGCGGCAGCGTCACGCGTTCCCAGCCGCGGTCGTCGAACCCCGGCCGCTCGGCCCCCGGCGCGTCGCCCAGGTGGAAGCGCCAGCCGGTGTCGAGGCGCGTGACGCGGCTGCCCGGCGGCGCGGCCGACGCCTCCGCCGGGTCCGCGAGCAGCGTGGCGGCGCCCGCGGCCGCCATCGTCCCGATGAAGTCCCTGCGTCTCATAGGCTCTGCAAAGCGCGAGTCCCACCACTTACACCGCTCTCACTACAGACGTCATCCTGAGGCCGGCCACACCCGAACATCGGCTCAAGAAGAGTCCAGCAGGCCGAAGGATCTATAGTCGAGGCCCAGAATCGAGCCGCCGAAGCGCCACTGCATCCCAGAGTGAGCATCCATCCCCGACTCACGTGCTGCCGCGGTTATAGATCCTTCGGCCTGCACGGTCTTCCGCATCGAAAGCCCCGTCGTGGCCGGCCTCAGGATGACGTCGTTTGGATTCGATCGTTACCTGGAATTAGGTGCCATCGAACACCAGCGCGACGGACTCGACCTCGACGCCGTAGGTGACCCCGGCCATGCGCATCCCCTCCTCGGGGCGAAGGGAGAGCTGCAGGCGCTCGACCTCGGAAAGACGGATCGCATCCCCTGCCCCGCCACGCCCCTCCGCGGGATCCACCCAGTAGTTCCAGGTGCCGGGGAAGCCCTGCGGGAGCTTCACCCCGCGCGCGACGTGGAAGTCGGCGATCGGGATCGTCCGTTCGGTCCAGGCGGTGTCGGGCTTGATGGAGGCACTCCAGCTGGTGCCGTCCTTCTCCATCAGCGTGAGCCACAGGTGCTGCCACGGGCCGACCCCCCGCAGCCGCACGCGCACGCCCGTCGCCCGCGCCACGGTCCCCGCGCGTCCGGCGATGCGGTCCATCACCACCAGCGAGGCGGTGTAGTCTTCCACGTTGATGCCGTCGACGCCGACGGGGAGCTCCAGGTGGAACGCGGGCTCGCCCGTGGCCGCGGAGGTGACGATGCGGAAGATCCCCTGCCGCCAGCCGTCGCCGATGCGGGAGAAGGCGAGGAACGGCGCGTCTTCCGCCGGGCGAAACAGCCGCAGCGGCGTCTCGGGGCGCACGATCGTCGTCCGCCAGACTTCGCCGGCCTGGAAGTCCCAGCTCGAGGGCGCGCGGTGCAGCCCCTCGGGGAAGGTCACGGTGGAATCCTCCTGGCGCACGCTCACCACGTACTCGTGCGGCCCCTCCCGCAGCGCGTCGGCGGGGAGGGTGGCGCGCCAGCCGTACGCGCTCACCGCGCGCATCGGGAAGGGGCGGAACCAGCCGGTGCCGCTCGGGCGGATCCAGAGGACGACGGAGTCCGGCGCGGCGTCGGTGACCACGCCCGCGTTGACGTCGAACGCGCGGCCGGCCAGGTGCTGCGGCGCGGGGTCGTGCACCACGCGCACGGGGAGCGGGTCGGGCTTCGGCGCGTGGAACTCGGCGAAACCGACGTTGCCGATGCGCGCGGGGAGCGTCGCGCGGTCGACGGGGCCTCCGGCGGAGAGGACGTAGACGCCCGGGCGCACGCTGAATGTTCCGCCCTCGGCGCGCGACGGAGACGGGTTGCCCGCGGTGATGGCATCCACCGAGAACGAATCGCCCAGGTCGGGGAGGGCGACGTGCATCGGCCAGGCACGGTAGATGGCGCGCGTGACGATCTTGTCCACGCGCTGCATCTCGAAGGGATCCTCCACGTCCACCGCGTCGGGATAGACCTCCAGCCGCCAGACGCCCGGGCGCACGCGGTCCAGGAAGTAGATCCCCTCCCCCTCGTAGCGCACCACGGGCGACGAGCCGTAGCCCGCGACGCGGGTGAGCGACTCCGGGTGCGGCGGCGCGGTGCGCGTGCTTCCGGCGTAGAGGAAGGCGCTGTCCGTCACCATCTCGCTCAGGTCTTCCTCGTAGCTCACCCGGAAGGGCCCGAAGCGCCGGTTCCCGGGATACGGCCCCTGGTCGAGGCCGAGCGCGGCGGCCGTCCCCGGCCGCCTGTCCCCTGTCCCCTGCCGTTCCTCCCCGCGCGGAAGCCGGCGCATCGCCTCGGCGGCGATCACCGCGCTCATCGCCTTGCGCGGCGTGTAGACCAGGTTCAGGCGGTGCGTCTGCCAGCCGAGGTTGCGCGAGGCCGTCTCGAGCATGTCGTACGCGAACATGGCCGAGAGCTGCACGCCTCCCTGGCGGAAGGTGCGCATCATCGCGGGATACATGTAGCCGGTGAGCTGGTCGGCCGAGTCGAACTCGTAGACCAGCCGCGGCCGGCCGGCGAGCTCGGGCATCGCCAGCGCGGGGTAGTCGTCGACCGTGCGCAGGGTGTTGCCGCGGAGCTCGTGGCCGGAGTTGAGGCCCGTCGGGTACCAGCCGAAGCTCGCCCCCTGCACCGTGGAGCGGCGGATCGCCTCGGCGATGCGGAAGTCCTGGCTCACGTTGTGGAAGAGGATGGCCCTGCTCCCCGTGGCCCGCACCGCGTTCGCCAGCGCGTTTATGTAGCGCACGGAGCCGGCGAGGTCCTCGGGGTGGTGGACGGGCTCGTTGATCATCTCGATGAAGAGGATCGACGGCTCGTCCTTGAGCGCCACGCCCGTGTACGGGTTCACGTGCCGCAGGATCTGCCCGAGGTAGTTGACCTGCGCTGCGATGGCGGCGCTGTCCGTCCCCAGCCTGCTCTTCTCGACGTGCGCGGCGAACCCGGGGAAGGTGTCGCCCATCGCGTCGGGCCAGCCGGCGTGGTAGGTGTGGATCGGGTTGAAGAGGATGGAGATGCCCCGCTCGCGTGCCCTGGCGATGGCGTAGTCGAGCAGGTCCAGGTGGTCGTTGGCGATGAGGTTCCCCTGGCGGTCGGAGGCCTGCCAGTCTCCCCAGAAGGCGAGGCGCATCCCGTTCCACCCCATGCGGGCGAAGTGCGCCATGTCGTCGTCGATCACCCGCTTGCGGTCGTTCGTCAGGTACCCGGCCGCGCGGTAGTCCGACGACGAGGCGATGGCGTAGTTCGCCCCGAAGAGCCGCACCTCCTCGCGCGTGTCCGTCCAGCGGATCACCCCCTGCCCGTCGACGTAGGCGCGCTGCGCGGCGGCCGGCGCGGCGAGCAGGAGGAGCGGGAGGAGCAGGCGAGGCAGCCGTGGCATCGAGACAGGCGTTGGGGTTTGTTTTTGCGACGATGCGGCTGAAGCAGCCGCTACAACATCACGCTGTCCGCCTTCGCGGACACCAACGGCATCACCTTGCGTTGCGCCGGCTATGTCATTGTGCCGGCTATAGATCCTTCGGTCGCCGCCAGGCCGTGTCGCCACCCGCCAAGACGGTGCAGCGGCTCCCTCAGGATGACATTTCTCTTCTTCCGCGATTCCCTACCCATGTCATCCTGAGGGCGGACGCACCGTCCCCTGCGTTCTCGCCACCGCCCGCAGCCCGAAGGATCTATCGCCGAGGCCCGGGCGTAACTCGGCGGGCTCTCAACGCTTCCTCAGTTCCGCACCTGCGCTCGCGCCGGTGACGTAGATCTGCGGGACGAGGCCGGTGCGGCGCTCGTAGGCGGCAGCGACGTCGCGGGCGAAGGCGGCGGCGTGGGCGGCGTCGACCAGCGCGACGGCACAGCCGCCGAAGCCGGCGCCGGTCATCCGCGCGCCGTGGCAGCCAGGATGGGCGCGCGCGATCTCCACCATCGCGTCGAGCGCGGGGGAGGAGACCTCGAAGTCGTCGCGCAGGGAGTCGTGGCTGGCGTTCATCAGGGCGCCGAGCGCGCCGGCGTTCCCCGCGCGCATCGCCTCGGCGGCGACCAGGGTGCGGGCGTTCTCGGTGACCACGTGGCGGGCACGGCGCGCGGTGTCGGCGTCGAGCCCCGCGGCCGCGTCGGCGAAGGCCCCCGGCGCCACGTCCCGCAGCGCGGCGACGCCGAAGAACGCCGCCGCGGCCTCGCACTGGCGCCGCCGCTCGTTGTAGGCGGAATCGACCAGCCCGCGGCGGGTGGCGGTGTCGAGGATCACCACCACGGTCCCCTGCGGCAGCGGCACGGCGCGCGTCTTCAGCGAGCGGCAGTCGATCAGCACCGCGTGCCCCTCCTCGCCCGCGGCCGAGATCATCTGGTCCATGATCCCGCAGTTGACGCCGACCCAGCGGTTCTCGGCCGCCTGGGCCAGCCGCGCCATCGCCCCTGGCTCCCAGGCGAGCCCCGACACCGCCGCGAAGGCGCGCGCCGTCGCCAGCTCCAGCGCCGCGCTCGACGACAGCCCTGCGCCGATGGGCACGTCGCTCGCCATCACCCCCTCCCACCCCTGCAGCCGGTGCCCCGCCTCGGCCAGCGCCCACGCGGTGCCCCTGACGTACTCGCTCCACTCCGGCCCGCCGCGCTCCAGCGGATCGAGCGTGAGCTCCGCCGTCTCGCCGAAGTCCAGGGAGTGCACCGATACCACGCCGTCCGCCCGCGGCCGCAGCGCGATCCAGACGGCGCGCTCGATGGCCATCGGCAGCACGAAGCCGTCGTTGTAGTCGGTGTGCTCGCCGATCAGGTTCACCCGCCCCGGCGCCCGGGCCACGAACGCCGGCGCCTCGCCGAAGCGCGCCTCGAACGCGCGGCGGACGGCGTCCTCGAGGCCGGCGGACGGCGCGGCGGCGGAGGGAGCCTGCATCTCCATCATCATCGATCGGCGTAGCCATGGGGGTGCGCGCGGTGCCACGCCCACGCGCTCTCGACGATCGACCGCAGATCCCCGTAGCGTGGCGCCCACCCCAGCTCGGCGCGGATGCGCTCGCTCCCCGCCACCAGCACCGCGGGGTCACCCGGGCGCCGCGGGCCGACGACGGCGGGGATGGGGTGGCCGGTGACCTCGCGCGCCACCTCGATCACCTCGCGCACGCTGTAGCCCCGGCCGTTGCCCAGGTTGTAGGTGCGGCTCCCCTGGTCGAGCGCGTGCAGCGCGCGCACGTGCGCATCGGCCAGGTCTACGATGTGGATGTAGTCGCGCACGCAGGTGCCGTCGGGGGTGTCGTAGTCGTCGCCGTGGATGGTGACCTGCTCGCGCTGCCCCAGCGCCACCTGCAGGACGATGGGGACCAGGTGCGTCTCGGGATCGTGGTCCTCGCCGCGGTCGGGCGAGGCGGCGCCGGCGGCGTTGAAGTAGCGGAGCGCGGCGTAGCGCATCCCGAAGCGGTCGTCCATCCAGCGGAGCATCCGCTCCAGGATGTGCTTGCTCTCGCCGTAGGGGCTGCCGGGGTCGATGCGCGCCGTCTCGTCGATCGGCACGCGCTCGGGGAGGCCGAAGAGGTTGGCGGTGGAGGAGAGGATGAACCGTCGGGTGCCCTGCTCCGCCGCGCACTCCAGCAGGTTCAGCCCGTTGCGCACGTTGTCGCCCAGGTGCAGGAAGGGCTTCTCCATGCTCTCGCCCACCAGCGTCTGCGAGGCGAAGTGCATCACCGCCTCCGGCCGGTGCGCCGCGAAGGTGCGCCGCAGCGGCGCGCGCTCCGCCAGGTCGCCCTCCACGAAGGTGGCGCGCGGGTCGACGGCGGCGCGGTGGCCCTGCGAGAGGTCGTCGAGCACGACCACCTCGTGCCCCGCGTCGCAGAGCTGCGCCACGGCCTCGCTGCCGATGTACCCGGCACCGCCGGTGACGAGGACTTTCATCGGTTTCTCTCCGGAGCGAGTCCCGGCATCGCGGCGCGCCTCGGCTCAGCGCCCTCTCCGGCTCGCTTAGGCTCGCCACCTCTCCCGTACCGGGAGAGGTTGAATGCCTCGGCCCCTGCGCCGACCCAACCGGCAACGCTGCCGCTGATTCGCAGGACTGGTGGCAGGCCTCGCCAATGCCGCGGCCCACCCCCTCTCCCGGTACGGGAGAGGGTTTGCGCTCTAAGGCGCAGGGAGAGGGCGCCGCGGCTGCGGAAACGCGACAGGCTCATGCGGCCTCCTCGCGGGTGTCGGGGATGGCGCGGAGGCGCTCGGCGGCGCTCTCGGGAGTCACGTCGCGCTGCGGCTCGGCCAGCATCTCGTAGCCCACCATGAACTTGCGCACGGTGGCGGAGCGCAGCAGCGGCGGCAGGAAGTGCAGGTGCAGGTGCCACTCCGGGTGCGGGACGCCGTCGGTGGGCGCCTGGTGGATCCCCGCGGAGTACGGGAAGGGGACGCCGAACACGCGGTCGTAGCGCGTGGCCAGGCGCCGGAGCACGTCGGCCAGCCCGTGGCGCTCGGCGTCGTCGAGCGCGGTGAGGTCGGACACGGGGCGGCGGCTCACCACCAGCGTCTCGAAGGGCCAGGTCGCCCAGAAGGGCACCAGGGCGACGAAGTGGTCGTTGCCGAAGACGATCCGCTCCCCGCGCTCCACCTCCAGCGCCAGGTAGTCGGCCAGCAGGGTGCGGCCGTGCCAGGCCAGGTACTCGGCCTGCCGCTCGCCCTCGCGCTGCGGCAGGAGCGGCACCGAGCGCTGCGCCCAGATCTGCCCGTGCGGATGGGGGTTGCTGCACCCCATCACCTCGCCGCGGTTCTCGAAGATCTGCACGTGGCCGATGTCGGGCCGCGCGCCGAGCGCGGCGTACTCCTCGGCCCACGCGTCCACCACGGCGCGCACCGCGGCGGGCTCCAACTCCCCCAGCGACAGGTCGTGGCGCGGCGAGAAGCAGACCACGCGGCAGACGCCCGTCTCGGCGCGCGCCACCAGCAGGCCGGCGACGTCGACCGCGCCGTCGGGCGTGTCGGGGCGGAGCGCGGCGAAGTCGTTGTCGAAGATGAAGATGCCGGTGTAGTCCGGGTTTCTCGCGCCGCCCGCGCGCTCGTTGCCGGGACAGAGGTAGCACCCGGGATCATGCGCCGGCCGCCGCCCGGCGTGCGCCGTCTCCGTCATCCCCTGCCACGGCCTCCGCGCCCGATGGGGCGAGACCAGCGTCCACTCGCCCGTGAGCGGGTTCAGCCGGCGGTGCGGGTGCGCGTCGAGCTGCAGGTCGGTCATGCTTTCTCTATCCTCGCGATGCGACCAAGGCCGCCGCTACAACGGACATCAACGACACCGCGCGAATCTGGCTATGTCGCGACACCGGCTATAGATCCTTCGGTCGCCGCAAGGCTGTGTCGCGGCAGGAGTTACGGTGCGGCGGCTCCCTCAGGATGACATTTTCTCTCTCAGGAGCCTCTTACCACAAGTCCCAAACATGTCATCCTGAGGGCGACCGCCCTGTCACCGCGTTTCGCACCAACGTCCGCAGCCCGAAGGATCTATAGCCGAGGCGCGAGCGTCACCCCGCTGCGCGCATCGTCATCCATCGACCGAGAAGCGGAACTCCGTCCGCGAGCGGTATGCTTCGCCAGGACGGAGGACGACGGACGGGAAGCCCGGCTGGTTCGGCGAGTCGGGGAAGTGCTGCGTCTCCAGGCAGAGGCCGGCGCGGGGGCCGTAGCGGTGGCCGCCCTTCCCGGCGAGGCCGTCGAGGAAGTTGCCGGTGTAGAGCTGCATCCCCGGCTCCGTGGTGAACACCTCCAGCACCCGCCCCGACGCGGGATCGGCGAGCCGCGCCGCCGGCCGGAGCGCGCCCGGCTCTCCGTCGATCACGAAGTTGTGGTCGTATCCCCCCGCGATCCGCAGCTGCTCGTCGTCCACGCCGATCCGCTCGCCGACGCGGTGCGGCGCGCGGAAGTCCAGCGGCGTGCCCTCCACGGACACGATCTCGCCGGTGGGAAGCAGGCGGTCGTCCAGCGGCGTGAACGACTGCGCGTGGACCGTCAGCTCATGATCCAGCACATCTCCCGATCCTTCGCCCGCGAGGTTGAAGTAGGAGTGCTGCGTGAGGTTCACCGGGGTCGGGCGATCGGTGACGGCGTGGTATTCCACGCTCAGTACGCCCTCGCGCGACAGCATGCAGGTGACGCGCACGTCGAGCGTGCCGGGATATCCCTCGTCGCCATCCGGGCTGGTGTGCTCCAGCACCACGCCGGCGCCGGATGCATCCTCGAACGGCTCGCCGTGCCACGTCACCTTGCCGAACCCGCGAAATCCCCCGTGCAGGTGGTTCGGCGGATCGTTCGGCGAGAGCGCGTAGCGCGTCCCGTCGAGCGTGAACGCCGCGCCGCCGATCCGCCCGGCGCATCGACCGACCACGGCGCCGAGATAGAAGCGGTCGCGCTCGTACTCGGCGACGGTGTCGTAGCCCAGCACCACGTCGGCGACGCGCCCCTCGCGGTCGGGCACGCGGATCGACTGCACGATGGCGCCGTACTCCAGCACCGAGATGGTGATTCCGGTGCCCGCGTCAAGGAGATAGGTCAATTTTACTGAACCGGTTCGGTAGCTTATGAACCAAATTACCGAGGCACGTTCAAATCCGCAACTACAAGCCTCACACAGAGACACGGAGACGCAGAGAGACCGGCGGCGATCTCTCTGCGTCTCCGTGTCTCTGCGTGAGACGATCTGTTAACGGGCCGTGGCGGGAAGCGGCGGGCAATTGTCGCGGCGGCGGGTGTCGGTGACCTGGATCACCTTCCAGCCATCGGCGCCCTTGAAGAGCTGGAAGGCGTCGACGCCGCAGTGGCTCAGCGGTCGGCGCCGTTGTTCACGAGGTAGAAGGTGTAGTTCATCCACGCCGACGCGAGGTTGCCGTCGATCCGGATCTGCACGTCGCTGATGCGCTCGTCCCACACCCCCGTGTGCGGCGTGCCGACGGCACGGACGAACGCGGCGATGGAGTCGTTCTCCAGCTCGGGCTGGCCGGTCTGGCGCGAGACGCCCACGCTCTGCAGCCGCGCGGTGGGGTGGAAGACGGACGCGAGCGCCGCCCCGTCGCCGCGGCGCATGGCGTCGAACATCCGGTCGATCACGGCGCGCACCTCGGCCTCCGCGTTCCCCTGCGCCCGCGCCCGGGCGGGGAGGGCGAAGGTGGCGGAGAGGACGAGCGCAACGAGGAGCAGGGCGGAACGCTTCATCGGAATGCCTCGGGCGTGGAGGTGGGAGCCTTCGGGAATCGCCGCAAAGTGTGCTCGCGGGAACGGGACGGCAAACAAGATGTGACGAGCCGCTCGCGAAGCGAGCCCCCGTCCCTCTCCCGTGGTTTGGGAGAGGGACCGGCGCGCAGCGCCAGGGTGAGGGGTCACCGCGCCACAGGTGCCGACGGAGACGCCGCTCGCAGAGCCGCCACGCCCGTATTTCGCACGATCGAGTCGCTTGTATCGGTCGTGGAACGGGCGCTACCTTGGGTGATCTCCCGGTCCGACCGGACCGCGTTCCCACCCGATTCCCGAATAAACGACCATGCCGAAGATCAAGCTCGACCCGGAGGAGCTGCGCGTCGACACGTTCTCGGTCTCGCCGGAGGCCCGTGGCCGCGACGGGACCGTCCTCGCCCACTCCGCCACGTACACCCTCCCGATCCCGTACTCGATCTGCACCTCGGCGACCGGAGAGAGCGCCAACAACTGTTACACCGCGCCGGACGTCGGCACTTGCAATCACACCGTCTGCGACTGCGACCAGGATGTGACCAGAGGCGGGGACTGCTGATCGCTTGGGAGAGGGACTGGCGCGCAGCGCCAGGGGTGAGGAGCTACCGCGCCTTCTGCCGGGTGGAGGCGCGCAGCACCAGCTCGCCCGCGAGGTACTCCTTCACCGGCGGCAGGGCCTCGTGCGCCTCGACGTGGCGGATGAGGATCTCGGCCGCGCGGCGCCCCATCTCGTGCTTGGGGACGCGCACGGAGCTGAGGGGCACGGCGAGGTAGTCCACCACCTGCAGGTCGTCGAAGCCGATCACCGACACGTCGTCGGGAACGCGGATGCGGAGCTCGGAGAGCGCCCGCATCACCCCCATCGCCACCAGGTCGTTGTAGCAGGTGACCCCCGTCGCCCGCTCCTTCGCCGGCCGCCCGCGGAAGTACGCCAGCCCCGCCCGGTACCCGTCCTCCAGGTGCGCGCCGGCGGGGACGATCGCCTCGTCCGCGAACACGCCCGGGGAGCGGCTGAAGGCGCGGTAGACGCCCTCCACCCGCTCCC
>Ga0070685_10000514_pt1 | contig 22281 bp, 22 predicted proteins | sample KBSS13LmetaG_FD_65651 | JGI IMG/M metagenome (GOLD analysis project Ga0070685, IMG submission 65651) | Switchgrass rhizosphere microbial communities from Kellogg Biological Station, Michigan, USA - KBS S1-3L metaG | ecosystem: Host-associated > Plants > Roots > Rhizosphere ...
TCCCCCACGAGGTGCCGTAGAGGTGCACTCGCTCCAGGCCCAAGGCCTTGCGGACGGCAGCGAGCTCCTGCACGAACCGGTCGATCTTCCACAGCGATGTGTCAGCGGGAGCCGGCGAGCGCCCACATCCCAGCTGGTCGTAGAAGATCACGGGTCGCTCGTCGGCGAGCGCGGCGAGCGGCTTGAGGTAGTAGCTGGGAACCCCCGGGCCCCCGTGCAGCAGCAGCAATGGCGTCTTCGTGCCCGAGCCGACGACCTGGTACCAGACCTTCCCTCCCGGCACGTCGACCATGCCGGTGCGGGGCGAGAGCCCTCGTCGCGCGCAGCCCGCGAGCACGCAAGTGAGGACAAGTCCCAGCGCCGTGACGCGGATCGTTCTCATCGGTCTCCCTCCCGTGATCTCGGCATGGTAATCGGCTGTGTCAGCGGAAGGCCAGCCACCACATGAGCAGGATGTTGGCCGCGAGCAGCGGCAGCGCGGTCGGGACCTGGGTGCGAATCACGGCGTTGAAGGGCGCGTCGCGATCGGGCAGCTCCAGCAGGTTCGCGGGCACGACGTTGAAGTTCGCGGCCATGGGCGTCATGAGCGTGCCGCAGAAGCCCGACAGCATGCCGATCGCGCTCACGACCGCCGCACTGCCGCCGAAATGGTGCACCACCACCGGCAGGCCGACCGCCGCAGTCATGACCGGGAACGCCGCGAAAGCGTTGCCCATGAGCATGGTGAAGAACGCCATGCCCACGCAGTAGGCGGCGACGGCGGCGAAGCGCGAGTCCAGCGCCAGGTGCTCCGAGAACAGGCGCCCGACCTGCGTGCCCACCCCCGAAGCGAGGAACACGACTCCGAGCGAGGCCAGCATCTGCGGCAGGATCGCGGCCCAGCCGACCGCGTCCAGCAGCCGGCGGCCCTCGCGCAGCGGCGCGCCCAGTGCCGCCGCTCGGCTTCGAGCGTCGGGCCGGAGCCAGAGCTGCGCCACCACGATCGCCACGAGTACGCCGAGGACGAGGGAGACGAGCGTCGCCTGTGCGGGATCGATGAGCTTCGCTCCCCATTTCGTCTGTTTCGCGAGCACGGTCCCGGCGAGGGCGGTCGCGGGGATCACCAGCGCCACGATGAACAGCCGGTCGCCGTGCCGCACGGCGCCGGCTTGGCGCTCTTCCGCCGTCGACGTGCCCTGCGAGCTGCGTCCCGTTCCGAGTGCGGCGAGCACGACCAGGCCCACGACGAGCACCCCATTCCCGAGATCGCCCAGCCGGTCGCCGGCAAGGAAGCTGAGCGCCAGCAGCGCCCAGAACGCTCCCGCCCGCAGTCGATGCGGGTTGCTGCGGTCGCGGGCCGAGAACCACGCGCTCGCGGCGAAGAACACACCCCCGATCGCGTACGCGTGCGGCAGCCCGATCACATTCGCTCCCCGCGCGGGCTCAGCATGCGCCGCAACCGCCGCTCGAGCAGCGCCAGGCGCACGCCGTGGATCGCGAGCGCGGCGAGCGCGGTGGGGATGGCCCAGCGCGAGAGCTCGAGCGGCTGAACGATGATGCCACTCTGCTCGAGGAAGCCCTTGATGAGCAGGATCGAGGCGATGGCGATGAAGATGTCCTCGCCGAAGAAGAGCGCGATGTTGTCCGCCGCCGCGCAGTGCGCTCGGATCATGAAGCGGACCCGATCGGGCAGCGGCCCGGAGCGTGCCTCGGCCGCGCCCTCGGCCATGGGCGCGATGAGCGGGCGCACCATCTGCGCCTGCCCCCCGAGCGAGGTGAGCCCGAGCGCGGCGGTGAGCTGGCGCAGCACGAAGTAGACCGCGAGCAGACGCCCCACGGTCGCCGCGCGCACGCTCGCGATCCAGGTCCGCGCGCGCTCCTGGAGCCCGAGGTGCTCGAGCATGCCGATCGCCGCGAGGACGAGCCAGACCACGCTCACGTAGCGGTTGGCGTTGAACGCCCTGCCGAACGACGCCAGCGTGGTGACGGCCGCGTGGGCGAGCGTGCCGGCGTCGGCACCCGGCGACCACGCCGCCGCCATGCCGGTGACGAGCGCCGCCGCGAGCACGATGAGCAGGGGGTTCGCGCGCAGGATGAAGCCGAGCACGAGCACGGCGATCCCCAGCAGCGACATGAGCGGTCGGCCCTCCGTTCGGTGTCCCCACACGCTCCACGTGGGCGCGAGCGACCGGCGCGGTCTGCTAGGCTGGGCGGAGCGGCCGCCATCCTCGCCCACCGATCCCGAACCGTCGAGGGCCCCCATGCGAACGCGTTTCCTGCTCCCGCTCGCCGCCCTGTTCACCGCCACGCTGGCCGCGAGTGCTTCCGCCGCCGTGAAGTCGAAAGTGGTCGAATACGAAGCGAGCGGCGTCCCGCTCCAGGGTTACATGGCCTGGGACGATGCGGTGAAAGGCAAGCGCCCCGGTGTGATCGTCGTCCACGAGTGGTGGGGCCACAACCAGCACGCGAGAAACGCCGCGAACAAGCTCGCCAGCGCCGGCTACGTGGCGTTCGCGCTGGACATGTTCGGCAAGGGGAAGGTGACGACGCACCCGGATTCCGCGCAGGCTTTCGTCGCCGAGGCGATGCAGGACGCGGCAGCGATCCCGTCGCGATTCGACGCCGCGCTCGCCCTGCTCAAGGCCGACCCGCACGTGGATCCCGCGCGAATCGGCGCCATCGGCTACTGCTTCGGCGGCGCCGTGGTGCTGGGGATGGCGCGCTCGGGCGAGGACCTGAAGGCGGTGGCCACGTTCCACGGTGCGCTCGCGACCCAGCACCCGGCGGAGCCCGGCAAGGTGAAGGCGAAGCTGCTGATCCAGGCGGGCGGGGCGGACCCGATGGTTCCAGCGGAGGCCGTGGCCGCGTTCGACAAGGAGATGAAGGCCGCCGGCGCCAACTACCGCATCATCACCTACCCCGGCGCGAAGCACAGCTTCACCAATCCCAGAGCCGACAGCGCCGGCGTGCCCGGCCTCGCCTACAACGCCGACGCCGACCACAAGTCGTGGGCGGAGCTGCTCAAGTTCTTCAAGAAGGAGCTGTAGCGAGGGCGGTGCGGGTCAGCGCGCGATCGCGAGCTGAACGCTGCGCTCGCCGCCGGCGAACGACAGGCGCGCGAAGTAGACGCCGCTCGCCACCGGCCCGCCGGCGGGCGTCGTCAGCGTCCAGGTCACGGTCGAGCGGCCGCGCGGGAGCGAGCCCGCGAACGGCGTGGCGATGCGGCGGCCCTGCGCGTCGAACACCTCCAGCCGCGCCCGCAGTTCCGCCGGCGCGTCGACCAGGAACGTCGCAGCGCGAGCGTGCGGCCCCCAATCGGCGAGCGCCAGGCTCACGCCGCGCAGGGGCGATCGGTACTCGTCCACGGAGGTGACGCTGGGAGCGCCGAGCGTGAAGTTGTCGCCGTTCCAGGACAGGCGCGCGAAGGCGATACCGGTGGATCCCGAGGACCAGGCCGTGAACCCCGCGAGGTAGTCGGCCCCGGGAACGTGCAGCTCCTCGCTCCCACTCCAGCCGAATGTCGTCGGCACGTTGTTCAGGTACTGCTCGAGGATGATCGGCAGGCTCCAGTTCGTGCGCGTGGTGTCGGCCGGGCTCGCGCCCTCGGCGAGCGTCTCGAAGCGCAGCGTGGTGTGCCCGTTCTCGCCCGGCGGCGAACCCGCGTTCGAGAACATCAACCGCACGTGCGTGCCGGTGCCGTTCACGGAGAAGACGTGCGGGTTCTCGAGCTGGGGGATGTTGGTGACGCTCCTGAGCGTGTTCGGGAAGTAGCCGAGGTCGTGCCAGGTGTCGACGCTCCCCGGATCGCTGCGTGCCACTCCGACCACGAGCCCGCCCAGGGCGAGATCCAGGGAGTCGTGGGCCTCGAAGTACATGAGCAGGCAGCCGGCGTTCTCGGGATCCTTCATGAGGAAGCAGTCACGGAATTGCGTCTGCCCGCTGTAGACCGGCGGGTCGGGCACGGCCCAGCCGGTGTTCTCCGCCTCCCAGACCATGACACGCGGCGAGTCCCACCTCGTGTTCGAGGTATCGAGCACCGCGGTGGACACGTACCCGATCCGCTGGTCCTCCTGATTGTCCACGCCCGTGTAGAACATGTACGTGCGGCCGTTCACCTCGATCAGGTTCGGTGACCACACGTGATGGCGATTCCACCACGTCGTGTCCACCGCGAACGCCAGCGTGTCCACCGCCCAGTGGAGCAGGTCGGGCGACCACGCGTGGCCGAACGTGGTCTCGGCGAGGTGGAGCCCGCCGCTCCGCTGGTAGATGAGGTGGAAGAGGTCCCGCAGCCGCACCTGGACGACGACGGAATCGCCGATGGTGATGGTGTCGGTGTGCGCGACGATGTTGCGGAAGAACGCGAACTCCTTCACCGACACGTCGCCGTCCGGATCGTGGTACACCCAGAAGCTGGGGTGGATCTCGGAGTTGGTGTGGAACGGCGTCGAGCTTTGCGCCCGGCTGGCGCGCGGCCAGCCGGCGAGCGCGAGCAAGACGAGGAGCAGCGTCGCAGGCTTCATGCGTGCGACCAGTCTACGCGGGCCGCGAGGTCTCGTTCCATCCGCATCTATGCGGATGCGGCGAACCCGCTCTCCCCTCTCCCGCCTTGTCTCCGCGGGGCCGCGCTTCCACAATCCCCGCGTGGAGCACGTCGAGACCGTCGTCATCGGTGCCGGCCAGGCCGGCTTGTCCGCAAGTCACGAACTGACCGACCGTGGCATCGAGCACGTGGTGCTCGAGCGCGGCGAGCTCGGGCACACGTGGCGCACGCGGCGCTGGCGGTCGTTCCGCATCGTCAGCCCGAACTCGCTCAACCTGCTCCCCGGCGGTGAGTACGACGGTCCCGAACCGGATGCGTTCCTCGACACCGCCGGACTCCTCGACTACCTCGAACGCTACGCGGCTTCGTTCGCGGCCCCGATACGCACTGCCACCGCGGTGAGCGACGTGCGCGCGGCGGACGATGGCGGCTTCAGCGTGCGTACCACGGGCGGCGAGCTGCGCGCCCGCCACGTCGTGGTCGCCACGGGCGCGTTCGGCGACGCTCGCGTGCCCGCGATGGCCGCGAACCTCGCACCCGCGATCCACTCCATCCACACGGATGACTACTGGGCACCGGAGGACCTGCCGGAGGGCGGCGTGCTCGTGGTCGGCGCGGGCCAGTCGGGGCTCCAGATCGCCGACGAGCTCGCGCGCGCCGGCCGCGCGGTCACGGTCGCGGTGGGCCGGCATGGGTGGGTGCCACGGCGCGTGTACGGCCGCGACCAGATGCACTGGCGCTGGGACAACGGCGACTACCGCTCGGTCGTCGCCGACCCGGAGAAGCCCACGCTCGACTACCCGTTCACGTTCCTCGCTCGCTGGGGTGAGGTCGACTTCAACGTCGGCACCGCGTGGCGCTCGGGTGTGCGGCTCGCGGGTCACCTCCTGGCCGTGGACGGCACGCGGGCGACGTTCGCCCCCGACCTGGAGCCGTTGCTGCGCTCGGGGGATGCGGTGGCGCGAACGTTCATCCACCGCATCCGCGACTTCGTGCGCGGGCGCGGCGAGGACGCTCCCGAGCCCGAGCTGGAGAGCCACTGGCGCGAAGCGGAGCTCTCGAAGCTGCGGCATCTCGGCACGATCGATCTCGCGGCCGAGGGGGTCGGCACCGTCATCTGGTCGACCGGCTACCGGCACGACTTCTCGTGGATCCGCGTGCCCGGAGCGCTCGCCGAGAACGGCGCGCCCTACCAGCGCCAGGGCGTCTCGCGCGCGCCCGGCATCCACTTCGTCGGGCTCCACCGCATGTGGGAGGCGGGCAGCGGCACGCTCCTGGGCTGCGGCTGGGCGGCGACGAACGTCGCGGAGCACATCCTGAGATCGCGCTGACGGCTCGCCGAGACCCGGCCGCTGATCGAGAAGGCTCGCGCTTCCGGTGCGCCCCCCTCCGCCTGAAGCCGGCGTAGACGGTCGCGCCCGGACGGTGGAACACCGTCCGGGCGCGGTCGGGGGATGTCCGTTTCAGAACGCCGTCGCCACGCTCAACTGATAGCTCGGCACCGTGGCCGCCACCACTTCGCCGCCGAGCGCCAGGTGCCACCACCGCAGCTCGGCGCCGGCGATCGCGTGCGGCACGAACTGCGTCTCGCTGTGGAGCGCCACCACGTCGCTGCGCTCGCGCGCGATCACCACGTCGCTCCCCAGGTAGACGAACGGTGTCAGCCGGCTCCAGTACGTACGGCTTCCGCCCACCTCTGCGGTGATGGTGTGCATGTCCATGTCGTGCACGTAGAGCGTCTTCGTGTACGCGAGCCGGCCGGCGAACTGCACCGGCGTCTCCCCCGCGGACTGCGCGAACCCGTACTTCGCCTCGAGGCCGAGCCAGCCGTAGTTGGCGTTCGGGTTGCGCGTCCAGTACGCCCCCAGGTCCAGCTTGTCCGTCACGCCGAAGCGCACGCGCGCCAGCGGGAACGACTTGTCGGCGCCGAGGTCGTGCTCGGCATTCGGGTGCGCGAAGGTGTCGTTCCACGCATCCGAGTGCTCCTCCACGGTGAAGTTCAACTGCTCGAGCCCGAGCGTGACGTGACCGCGGCCGAGCGTCGCGGCCGGGGCGGAGGGCTTGAACGCCGAGAGCGAGCCGAACTCACGCGCGAAGCGGCGGAACGCGTCCTGCGTCAGGTCGGCCGAGAACTCGACCGAGCAGTCCTCGACGCTGGGGTCGACGTGCAGCGGCGGATCGGATGAATCGTGGGCAAGCGCCGTCGCCGGCGCCAGGAGCATCAGGGCGACGAGAAGGTTGCGAGCACTCGCCATGGCATGAACCTCCCCCGCGAGCCGCGGGTGTGAAGGGGAATCGCGCGCCGCAATCGGCGCGATGGAAAGGTTACGCCGCCAAGGGATTGCGAGTTTTTGCCCTGCGCGCCAAAGACTGTGCGCCGGGCGCCAAACCCGGCTAGATTCGACCGCCATGTGGTCGCGCAGCGGGACGGTGCTGTCGGTTTCCAGCCGGGCGATGGTCGCCGCCTGCGAGCGATTGGGACTCGACGCCGCGACCCTGCTCCGCTCGGTCGGCATCAGCCGCGACACGCTCGACGATCCCGACGCCAGGCTCGAGGCGGCGAAGGTGAGCGCGCTATGGGCGAAGGCGTACGAGCTCTCGCGCGATCCGGTGCTGTCGCTGCACGCGGCCGAGGCGTGCCCGATCGGCGCCTACAAGGTCATCGACTTCATGGGCGCCAACGCCGCCACCGTGGGCGAGGCGTTCGGTTACGCGGCGCGCTACTTCCCGCTCATCAACACCGCGATCCGCCTGCCGATCGACGACTCGGGGGACCCGGTCACGTTCGACATCGTGGACGAGACCGGCCCCCAGGGCGTGTCCCGGCCCTACGCGGAGTACTGCTTCGCGGCGTTCCTCCTGCACGTGCGCGGTGACACCGGGGTGGAGTTCCCGATCCGCCAGGTGACGTTCGTCCACCGGCGGCCGGCGGACACCTTGGAGCACGAGCGCATCTTCGGCTGCCCGATCGGTTTCGAAGCCGAATGGAACCGCATGTCGATCGATCGCGCCGTGTGGGACACACCCACCAGGGGCGCGAACGCGGGCGTGCTCCAGGTGCTGATCGAGCACGCCGACCTGCTGCTCCAGAAGCTGCCGAAGGGCCCGGACCTGGTCGAGCGCACGCGCAAGGCGATCGGCGAGCGGCTGCGCGGCGGGGACTCCTCGCTCGAGAGCGTGGCGCGCGAGCTGGGCACGAGCGGCCGGAGCCTGCAGCGGCATCTCCAGGAGCTGGGCTACTCCTACAACGCGCTCGCCGACGAGGTGCGCGCGGCCACGGCGAAGCTCTACCTCGAGCAGCCCGACATCGCGGTGTCCGAGGTCGCCTACCTGCTCGGCTTCGCCGACCCGAGCACGTTCAACCGCGCGTTCAAGCGCTGGACCGGCAGCACGCCTGCGCGCTCGCGCGCGAGGAGGTTCATGTGAGTCTAGAATCGCTCGGGATGGCTACGGATCCCAGGACGCCTCGCCCGTGACCTTCGGCCAGATGATGTCCGGCGCCGCCGGTGTGCTGCTCGTGTTCGTGATCGTCTGGGACGCGTTCGAAAGCGTCCTCGTGCCGCGGCGGATCGGCCGGCGGGTGCGTCTGACGCGCTACTTCTACATCGTCATGTGGCGCATCTGGCGCGCGCTCGCGGTGCGGATACGTACGAGTTCACGGCGCGAGGCGCTGCTCGGCTTCTTCGCCCCGCTCTCGCTCATCCTGCTCTTCTTCTGCTGGGCGTCGGGGCTGATCTTCGCGTTCGCGCTGATCGAGGTCGCCGTGGGCCAGGCCGCCGGCGTGCCCGCACGCGGCTTCGGCACGCAGCTCTACACGAGCGGGCAGACGTTCTTCACGCTCGGCTACGGCGACTTCACGCCCACCACGCTGCTCGGCCGGGTCTTGGCAGTGGTCGAAGCGGGACTGGGGTTCGGCTTCCTCGGCACGGTCGTGGGCTACCTGCCCACGATGTACGGCTCGTTCTCGCAGCGCGAGATCGAGATCTCGTTGATGGACGCGCGCGCCGGCTCACCCCCCACGGCCGCCGAGTTCCTGCAGCGCACCGCGCTCGAGCTCGGCGACGGCGGCGTCGACGGCATCCTTCGCGACTGGGATCGCTGGGCGGCCCAGCTCCTGGAGACCCACATCTCGTACCCGCAGCTCGCCTACTACCGCTCGCAGCACATCAACCAGTCGTGGCTCGCGACGCTCGTCGTCATCCTCGACTCGAGCGCGGTGCTGCTGGCGCGGGGTGCGCTCGGTGCTTCGCAGGCGCGGCGCACATTCGCCATGGCGCGGCACGCGCTCGTGGACATCACCCAGATCTTCGTCCGCGAGTACACGCAGGTCCCGGGCGAGCGGTTCACGCCGGAGTGCATCGGCATGCTCGAAGCGCGGCTCGGCGCACCCGCCTCCCCGGAGGCGGCCCGCGAGTTCCAGCACCGGCTCGCCGAGCTGCGGCTCCTCTACGAGCCCTACGCGCGAGCACTCGGCGCGTTCCTGCTGTTCGAGCTGCCGCCGTGGGAGTACACGCGGCCCCGCCCAGACAACTGGAGGCGCGCGCCGTGGGACAAGCTGCTCGCCGAGCGCGCCGGGATGGAGCCGGACGAGCACTTCTAGAGCTGGCGCGGCCTTCGGCCGCGCCGTCGCCCAGCGCGCGTCCTAGGTGATCGTCGCGGTGTCGCGCTCGGCCGGCGAGAACCGGTGCTTGAGCTTGAGGAGCGGCAGCTCGAGGAAGCGGTAGCTCGCGCCCGCGATCGCGAACGTCAACAACACGCGCACGATGAACTGGACGGGGCGCGAGAGGATCGGCACCCAGTCGTAGTGCCGAGCGTCGGTGACCCAGGCCACGGGCGTGTGCCAGAGGTAGAGCCCGTACGACATCCGCCCGATCACCACCAGGGGCGGCCAGGCGAGGAACGAGCGCACGCCGGGCACGGGTGCGATCAGGCACTGGAGGATGAGGATGCAGGTGGCGAGCGCCGCGAGCGTCAGGCCCGCCTGCTGGTAGAGCAGGCGCCAGTAGACCGCGGAGGCGACGATCAGGTAGCCGAGCCAGAGCAGGGCCGGGATCGTGGCCACCTGCACCGCGCGCCGGAACCACGTCCGCTGCGGCACCGTGCTCCAGCTCATGAACAGCGCCAGCCCGCAGCCGATCAGGAGCTCGTCGGCGCGCGCGTCGGAGCCGAAATAGAACCGGCTCCAACTGTCGATATTCTGCCAGCCGACGATCTTGAATACGGCCGAGGACGCGGCGAGCACGAAGACGAACGCGCCGATGACGCGCCGCGGGACCTTGAGTGCGAGGAGCCCGAGCAGGAGCGGCGGCCAGACGAGGTAGAACTGCTCCTCCACCGACAGCGACCAGAGCTGCATGATCGCGCACGAGTTGAGCTTTCCGGCGAGGATCCCCCAGTTGGTGACGTAGAGGAGCGCATAGCCGGTCCAGATCCGGGGGACGATCGGGAGCGTGACGAGCAGCACCAGGAAGAGTGCGGGGAAGAGCCGCAGCATGCGGCGCAGGTAGAAGCGGCCAAGGTGGATCCGCGACGAGAGCTCCCACTCCTCGACCAGGAGCCGGGTGATCAGGAACCCGCTCAAGACGAAGAAGATGTCGACGCCGAGGAAGCCGCCCTTCACGCCGGGAAGCACGTAGTGCCAGCTCATGACGGCGAGCACGGCGACGGCGCGCAGGCCATCGAGCGAGGGCCGGTAGCCGAGGAGCGGCGTCGTCAGCGGGGCTGCGGGCGTCGGTGGCGCGTGCCCACGGCCACCGCCCTTCGACGCTCGGCGCTCGGTCATGGATGCGGCCCTCTCCCCAGGGTTCCGTGACGGGTTTCGACGGGTTTCCGCCGACCACTCTAATCCACAGGGTGCGCGAAATGCCCCGCACGCGAGGCGTGAAGGGCGAAGCGCAACCGTGGCCCGCCCGCGGCCTTCGCGGCTGAAGGCCACCTCTCGGATGGACGATAACTCCCGTGTCGCAGCAGCGGCCGCTTCCCCCTGAAACCGCGGCCCCATGCGTGCGGTGGAACCACGGAGGACTCCATGAAGCACAAAGCTCTTCTCCTCGTGCTCGCGCTCGGACTGCTGTCCGCGCAGCAGGCGGCGGCGCAGTCGAACATCGGCCTCCGCGCCATCGGCGCGAACGCCGCGTTCGTGAGCCCCGAGAACCTCGACGGCGCGTTCGGCCTCGGCGTGTTCGCCGACCTCGGCCAGATCGCGCCCAAGATCGGCCTCGAGCCGACGATCGAGTACTGGTCCAGGACCGACTCGCAGTTCGGCATCGAGAGCTCGATCCGCGACATCTCGATCGGCGCGCGCGGCAAGTACTACTTCGACGTCGCCAACCCGAAAGTCCGTCCGTTCGCGGGCGCGGGCCTCGGCCTGCACTTCCTGCACGCCGAGACGTCGGAAACCATCCCCGGCTTCGGCACCGTCAGCGCCACCGGGGACGACACCAAGCTGGGGCTCGACCTGGGCGGCGGCATCACCACGCCCTTGAACGCCAAGAACGACTTCCGCGCCGAGGCCTGGTACGGGATCGTGAGCGACGTGAACCAGTTCGCGTTGCGCGTCGGGTTCTCGCACAAGCTCAGCATGTAAAGCGGTCGGTTGTCGGCGGCGGCCACCTGCGCGAGCGGGTGGCCGCCTTGCCATGCACGGGGCGGAGCACAACTCAGTCCTTGGGAATCAGCGTCACCAACCCAGCGCGCTCGCCGCCTCCTCGTCGAGCATCACGGTGGCGCGCGGCGCGCGACGAAGCAGCAGCGCGAGCGGCAGCTCGGACTCGGGATCCTGGAGCACTTGCGCCATCGCCGCAGCCTTGGCCGTGCCGAACGCCGCCACGATCACCTCGCGCGCGCCCGCGAGCACGTCGAGCGAGAGCGTGAGCCGGAGCGGCGGCGGCTTGGGCGAGGCCTCCTCCACCAGCACCTGCGGCTCGGTCGCGTGCAGTGCGGCCCGGCCCGGGAAGAGCGACGCGATGTGGCCGTCCTCGCCCACGCCCAGCAGCGCCAGGTCGAGGACAGGCGGCGAGCCGAGCACGAAGCGGAGCGTCGCGGCGTACTCGCGCGCCGCGCGCTCGGGATCGGGATCCTCGCCGGCCATGCGGTGCACGCGCGGCCGCTCGGCGCCGAGCGGCTCGAGCAGCAGGCGTTCGAAGGCGCCGAAGTTCGAGTCCGCGCTCTGCGGCGGCACGCAGCGCTCGTCGCAGAAGAACACGTCCACGGACGACCACTCGATGTCCTGCGCCACCATCGCGGGAAGAAAGCGCTCCGCGACGGACCCGCCGGGCACCGCGAGCGCGAAGCGCCCGCGCGCGCCCTGCGCCGCGCGTGCGGCGACGGCGCCATGGAGCGCCCAGCGCTCGGTGAGCGCGGGGATCGACGCCACGACGACGGCTGGCTGCATCGTTGCTCTCCCAAGCGTGCTAGGCTGCACGACGCGTCCGCGCTTCACACAGCATTCAGCATAACGCAGTCCCGGATCGGCGCACGCCATTCGCGCGAGGAGGATCCCGGTGGAGTTGGGCATGGTCGGCCTGGGCCGGATGGGGTCGAACATGGTGCGGCGACTGATGCGCGCGGGCGTGCGCTGCGTCGTGCACGACCGCTCGCGCGACGCGGTGGCGGCACTCGTGCGCGAGGGCGCGACCGATGCGGGCTCCCCAGCCGGCTTCACGCGCGCGCTCGGGAAGCCGCGCCACGTCTGGCTCATGGTGCCGGCGGCGGTCGTGGACGCGGCGCTCGACGAGCTGGCGGCGTCGCTCGAGCCCGGTGACACGCTCATCGACGGCGGGAACTCGAGCCATGTGGATGACATCGCGCGCGCGGAGCGGCTGGCGAAGAAGGGACTGCGCTACGTCGACTGCGGCGTGAGCGGCGGCGTGTTCGGGCTCGAGCGCGGCTTCTGCCTGATGGTGGGTGGCGACGCCGACGTGGTCGCGCGCCTGAAGCCGGTGTTCGAGGCACTCGCCCCCGGCCGCGCGGCGGCACCGCCCACGCCGGGACGGGCCGCGGGCGCGGGCACCGCCGACCAGGGCTGGCTCCACTGCGGGGCCGCGGGCGCCGGGCACTTCGTGAAGATGGTGCACAACGCCATCGAGTACGGGCTCATGGCGGCGTATGCCGAGGGCTTCAACCTCCTGCACCACGCCGGTGCCGGGCGCGCCGCGCGTGCGGCCGACGCCGAGACCGCGCCGCTCCGCGAGCCGGAGCTCTACCGCTACGACTTCGACGTCGCCGAGATCGCCGAGCTCTGGCGCCGCGGCAGCGTCATCCCGTCCTGGCTCCTGGACCTGACCGCGGCCGCGCTCGCCGAGGATCGCGCGCTCGCCGGCTTCACCGGCCGCGTCTCGGATTCGGGCGAGGGGCGCTGGGCGCTGTCCGCCGCCACCGACCTCGGCGTGCCGGTGCACGTGCTCGCGGCGTCGCTGTTCGGCCGCTTCGCCTCGCGCGGCGAGAGCGAGTTCCAGGACCGCCTGCTCTCGGCGCTGCGCCGCCAGTTCGGCGGGCACGCCGAGAAGTCCCCAACAGGAACGTCATGAGCGTCGTACGCTCCGACGCGCTGGTGTTCTTCGGCATCACCGGCGACCTCGCCTACAAGAAGATCTTCCCCGCGCTCCACGCCATGGCCCGGCGCGGCATGCTCTCGATTCCGGTCGTCGGCGTCGCCTCGAGCGAGTACACGCGCGAGGCGATGATCGAGCGCGCGCGCGCCAGCATCACCGAGCACGGCGGCGGCGTGGACGCGACCGCGTTCGCGGCGCTGGCGAAGGCGCTCGCCTACGTGCAGGGCGACTACCGCATGCCGACCACGTACGCGGCACTGCGCAAGGCGCTCGGCACCGCGCGCCGGCCGCTGCACTACCTCGCCATCCCGCCGTCGCTGTTCGAGACGGTGGTCGACGGCCTCGAGGGCATCGGCTGCGCGAACCCGGGAGCGCGCGTGGTGCTGGAGAAGCCGTTCGGCCGCGATCTCGGTTCCGCGCGCGAGCTGAACGCCACGCTCCACCGCTGCTTCGACGAATCCGCGATCTTCCGGATCGATCACTACCTGGGCAAGGAGGCGGTGCAAAATCTGCTCTACTTCCGCTTCGCCAACGCGTTCCTCGAGCCGATCTGGAATCGCAACTTCGTCGCCAACGTGCAGATCACCATGGCGGAGGGGTTCGGCGTCGAGGGCCGCGGACGCTTCTATGAAGAGGTGGGCGTGCTGCGGGACGTGGTGCAGAACCACCTGCTCCAGATCGTGGGCTTCCTCGCCATGGAGCCACCCTCGGGCTCGTACCACGAGGCGATCCGCGACGAGCAGGGCAAGGTGCTGCGCAGCATCCCGCCGCTCGCGCCGGGTGGGCTCGTGCTCGGGCAGTTCGAGGGCTATCGCCGCGAGTCGGGCGTGGCGCCGGACTCTCACGTGCCCACGTTCGCGGCGCTCGAGCTGCGGGTGGAGTCGTGGCGCTGGGCGGGCGTGCCGTTCTACATCCGCGCCGGCAAGAGCCTGGCGTCGACCGCGACCGAGGTGCGCGTGCAGTTGAAGGCGCCGCCCGCGGTCGTGTTCCACGACGCGGAACCAGCGATGAGCAACCACGTGCGTTTCCGGCTTGGCCCCGACGTGGCGATCGGGCTCGGGGCGAGCGCCAAGCGCCCGGGCGACGGCATGCTCGGCCAGCCGATCGAGTTGTCCCTGGCGCGACTGCACACCAGCGACGAGATGGACGCCTATGAGCGGCTGCTCGGCGATGCGATGGAAGGCGACGCCACGCTCTTCGCGCGCCAGGACGCGGTGGAGGCGGCGTGGGCGATCGTCGATCCCCTGCTCCGCTGCGATGCGGCACCGCTCCCCTACGCGCCCGGGACCTGGGGCCCTGCGGAGGCGGACCGGCTCACTCGCGACGTGGGCGGCTGGGTGATGCCCTAGTGAAGGTGAAGGCACTGGTGATCGACGTCGGCGGCACGCACGTGAAACTGCTGGTCGCGGGGCGGAGGACGCCGACGAAGTTCGATTCCGGGCCGCACCTGACGCCGGCGGTGATGGTGCGCGAGACGCTCGCCGCCACCAAGGGCTGGCGCTACGAGGCGATCGCGATCGGCTATCCCGGTCCGGTGCGAAATGGCCACCCGGTGACCGAGCCGTTCAACCTCGGCCGCGGCTGGCGCCGGTTCGACTTCGCGCGCGCGTTCCGCGTTCCGGTGCGCATCGTCAACGACGCCGCGATGCAGGCGCTCGGCAGCTACGACAGCGGCCGGATGCTGTTCCTCGGGCTCGGGACCGGGCTCGGCACGGCCGTGGTCGAGAACGCTGTCGTGCAGCCGCTGGAGCTGGCGCACCTGCCCTACCGGGAAGGGAAGTCGTTCGAGGATTACCTGGGCGTGCGCGGGCTCGAACGGCTGGGCCACCACAAGTGGGCGAAGCACGTCGCCATCGTCGCGGAGTTGCTGCGAGCGGCGGTGATCGCGGACCACGTGGTGCTGGGCGGCGGCAACGTCAAGAACCTCCGCCGCATGCCGCCCCACTGCCGCCGCGGCGACAACATGAACGCGTTCCGCGGCGGCTTTCGCCTCTGGACCTGAGCCGTACGGATCGGCGCCCCGCGGGAGGCGGGCCTGGCGTCCCGCCTCCCGTCAGCACACGGAGCGTTACGGCTGAATGTCGCAGATGTCGTTGTCGTTGGCGTCCGTCGGATCGCACGGCTCGCCGATCAGGGTGCGGTCGGTCGAGTTGATCAGGCAGTCGCCGTGGTTCCGCAGATGCGCCGGGACCGCGGGCTCCGCGACCTCGATGATGTGCGCCGAGTGATCGTCGCTGACGTGACAGATGAGCTGCTTGTCGGCCGCCGGACGTCCGGGCGGCTGCGCGCTCACGGTGCCGTGGACCATCGTCAGCCCCACCAATGCCGCGAACGCGACGAACACTGCCATCAGCCTCCACATTTTGCACCTCCTCCAGATGAGGGTTATCGAGTCTTCATGCTCCCCCCGCGGCCCGGGGGGCACCCGGCGAAGCCGGGTCCCGGCTGACCCGTTCAGCCGCTGCTCCTGGGCCGGCGCCCTTGCCCGGGCGGGCCTGATTCCCTGGCCGCGGGTCCGGTCGGCGAGGACCCCGCGTGGCTCGTGAGTTCGTGGCGGATGATCGCCTCCAGCAGCTCGGCGGAGCCGGTGCGCACCAGGCGCCCGTTGAGATAGGCGGCGGGTGTGCCCGGCAGCTTCAACTGGTTCCCGAGCTCGATGTCCGCGGCGACGCGCTCGCGCACCTCCGGCGACCGGCGTTCCGCTTCGAAGCGCGCGATCGCGAGCCCCGCGCCGCGCGCCGCGTGCTCGATGCTCGCCGAGTCCGCACGCGCTCCCGCGGCGAGCAGCGCATCGTGGAACTCCCAGAAGCGCGACTGCCGCCGCGCCGCTTCCGCGGCCCACGCGAGCTCACAGGCTTCGGGCTGGATGTCGACGTGCAGGCGATCGTTGCATCGGGTCGAGAGCGGGTAGTGCTTGAACACCACCAGCAACCGGTCCCCGAACTCGTGCTCGAGGCGCGAGAGCACGGGCGCGAAGCGCTGGCAGTGCGGGCACTGCAGGCTCTCGAACACCACGAGCCGGACCGGGGCGTCGATCGGGCCGCGGTGCGCGTCGCCCGCGGACACCGGGAGCACGCTCTCCGGCGTCGCCACATAGGCCGAGATGGCTCGAGCGCGCTCGTGCGATGTCGCGGACGGCGGACGGCGGAGCACGCACTCGACCCACACCCATTGCCAGCTCACCGCCATCACCAGCGCGACGCAGCCGAAGCCCACGAACGACCATCGCGCCTGCTCGAGCGATGGTCCTCGGCGGCGCACCAGTGCCACGCACGCCTCGCGCGCGAGCGCCAGCTGCGCGCCCAAGGGTCGGGCGACCGCGCGCTGGAGCACGACCAATAGCGCCAGGTTCGTGGCGTGGATCGAAACGCAGACCGGGCAGAGCGGCATGCCCTGGAGCCACGCCCCGAGCACGAGCCAGAGCCCGGCAAGAGCGCCGGCGCTCGCGAGCGCGGAGGCGCCGATCAGGGCCTGTGTCTCGAACGAACCCTCCACGAAGCTCGCCAGCCCGAGAAGCGCGCCGATCGCGATGAAGTGGACGAGGCCCCAGCCAGCGAGTGGGATGCCCAGCACCCATGAGCGCTCATCCGTCAGAGCCCCGTCGCAACTCGACGCGAACAGCGTGGAGCAAAGATCGGGCGATGCGTGCGCGCCCGGGGCGAACAGCGCGAACGTGCGCAGCAGGAGGTACGCGGACGCGGCAGCACCGAAGGCCACCAGCGGGCCTCCCATCCACCCACCTTTTCGCGAGAGCCACCGCTCAGCGATCACGCGTGTCACCCGGGGTTGCGCTCGGACTGCTCGCCGGCTTCGGAGAAACCGGCCGGAGTGCCGAGGTGGGGTGTCGGGCACTTGCTACGTACCCCGCGAGGCTAGCCGTGGCTCGATCTGCCTTCCATACGGACATTGCCGTAACGCGCGCACGTATTCACCCGGTACATGCCGGGCTCGAAGCGCAGGTGATAGTGTCGTCGCGCGAATGGCACATCGAATGTGAGTTGGATCACGTATCGCGTGCGGAGGATCTCAAGATGCATTCCCCGAGGTCATCGTCGCCAGGGCGTGCGCTGTCGCAGGCCGTCATCGGATTCGCATTCACCGCCTTGGCGGGACTCTCGTTCGCGGCCTCGCCCTCCCCGCCCCCGCCCGCGGACAAACGCCCGGTCCAGGACCGCTACTTCGGCGACACCGTGCGCGACGACTACCAATGGATGGAGACCTGGTCCGACCCCGGGGTGAAGTCCTGGGTGGAGGGGCAGAACGCCTACACGCGCGGCGTGCTCGACCAGATCCCCGCCCGGCCGGCGATCCGCGACCGCGTCGCCGAGCTGTCGCGGGACATCTCCCCCGATTACTCAGCGCTCGAGTACCGCGGCGGCATGTTGTTCGCCCTCAAGGACCAGCCGCCGAAGAACCAGCCGCTACTCGTGGCCCTGCCCTCGGTGGACGACCTCTCCCAGGAGCGCGTCATCATGGATCCGAACGCGATCGACAGCACCGGGAGCCTGACGATCGATTTCTTCGAGCCCTCCCTGGACGGCTCGAAGGTTGCCGTCTCCCTGTCGAGGGGCGGCACGGAATCAGGCGAGGTCCACATCTACGAGACCCAGACCGGCCGCGAGTTGAAGGAGGTGCTGCCGCGCGTCAACGGCGGCACGGCCGGCGGCAGCGTGGCGTGGTCGGCGGATGGGACGTCGCTCCTCTATACGCGCTACCCGGCCCCCGGCGAGCGTCCGATCCCGGACCTGGAGTTCTACCAGCAGGCCTGGTCCCACAAGCTCGGCACCCCGCGCTCCAGCGATTGCATGGTGCTCGGCAAGGACCTGCCGAAGATCGCCGAGATCGAGTTCGAAACCTCGGGCGACGGGAAACATGTCGTGATCCTGGTGCGAAACGGCGACGGCGGCGAGATCGCGTGGTGGCTACGGAGCGCCGGGGGCGCGCTGCACGCGATCGCGGGCTTCAAGGACAAGGTCGTCGGCGCCGAGTTCGGCGGCAGCGGGCTCTACCTGCTCTCGCGCGCGAAGGACGCCAACGGCGAAGTGCTGCGCGTCGGACTCGACAACCCCGCGCTCGCCTCGGCGAAGTCGGTCGTTCCCGCGAGCACCACCGCGATCGATGGCATCCACGTCGCCGGCGGGCGGCTCTACGTCGAGGACATCGTCGGCGGGCCGAACGACGTGCGCGTGTTCTCGCTGGACGGCAAGCCGCTCGGCAAGCTGCCGCTGCCGGCGATGAGCTCGGTGACCGGGTTCACGCGCTACACCGGCGAGCAGTGCCTCGTCCGCAGCGAGAGCTTCACCGAGCCCGGGCACTGGCTGCGCTACGACCCGGCGGCCGGCACGCTCGCGCCCACGGCACTGGCGCTCCGCTCGCCCGCGGACTTCTCGGATGTCGAGGTCAAGCGCGAGTTCGCCATCTCGAAGGACGGCACCCGCGTCCCCATGAGCGTGCTGATGAAGAAGGGCACGGCGCTGGACGGGAAAGCACCGCTGCTCCTCTACGGCTACGGCGGGTACGGCATCAGCCAGAAGCCGAACTTCCGCGCCCAGCGCAAGCTCTGGCTCGAGCAGGGCGGCATCTACGCGGTGGCGAACATTCGCGGCGGCCGCGAGTACGGCGACGCCTGGCACGAGGCAGGCAAGCTGACGAAGAAGCAGAACGTCTTCGATGACTTCGCCGCCTGCGCGCAGGCGCTGATCGACAAGCGCTACACCTCGAGCGAGAAGCTCGCGATCCAGGGCGGGAGCAACGGCGGCCTGCTGATGGGTGCGGAGCTGACCCAGCACCCCGACCTCTTCCATGTCGTCGTGTCCTCGGTCGGCGTCTACGACATGCTGCGCTCCGAGCTCTCCGCCAACGGTTTCTTCAACACCACCGAGTACGGCACCGTGCGCGACTCGGCCCAGTTCCGCGCCCTCCTCGGCTACTCGCCCTACCACAACGTGAAGGACGGCACCCAGTACCCGGCGACGCTGATGCTCACCGGCGTCAACGATCCACGCGTCGCGCCCAGCAACTCGTTCAAGTTCGCGGCGCGGTTGCAGGCGAGCGGCACGTCGCGGCCGGTGCTGCTGCGCACGAGCATGACCACCGGGCACATCGGCACGCCGCTCAACGCCCGCAACGAGGAGTACGCCGACATCTACTCGTTCATCTTCTCCCAGCTCGACGTGCCCTACCGGCCGCACGCCGTGGCGGCGCCATAGCTTGATTTCCGCTGAGCCCACCCGCACCCTCGCCGCCATGCCCGACCCCGTCCCCGTCGCCTCCAAGTGGAAGCCACTCGACCCCATCGCGCGCCGCGTGCTCGGCGTGCTGATCGAGAAGGCGAAGACCACGCCTGCGGGCTACCCCATGTCGGTGAACGCCATCGTCACCGGCTGCAACCAGAAGAACAACCGCGAGCCCCTGACGACGCTCGAGGACATCGACGTCGAGCGCGGGCTCGAGCAGCTGCGCATCGCCGGTGCGGCAAGCGAGATCGACTGGATGGGTCGCGTCGCCAAGTGGAAGCATCATGCCTACGAATGGATGGGCGTGAACCGCGCCGAGCTGGCGGTGATGGCCGAGCTGTTGCTGCGAGGCGCACAGGCCATGGGCGAGCTGCGCGGCCGCGCCGCGCGCATGGAGCCGATCGAGGACCTCGCGGCCCTGAAGCCCATCGTCGCGGGGCTCGTCGAGCGCGGGCTCATGTTCGAGCTGACGCCCTCCGGGCGCGGGCAACTGGTGAGCCACAACCTCTATCTCGAGCCCGAGAGGGCGCAGCTCCTGGCGGGCGCGAGCGGCGGTGAGCGCGCCGCTTCGGAACGCGAGGCGGAGGCCGCGCCCTCGCCGCACCGGGCGCCCGGCGCACCGGCCGCCCTGGCCGCCGAGATCGCGGAGTTGCGCGAGGAGATCGCCCGGCTCCGCGACCGCGTGAGCGTGCTCGAATCCAAGGCCGTTTGAGCCGCACCGGCGGCGACACGCTACGCGCGCTTTTGGCCGTTCCCTGAGCGCGCGGGGCGCTTCCGCTGCGGCCCGCTCATGGACCGGAACGTGAGGTCGCCGTCCGAGAACGTGCGGTAGTCCGCGGTCAGCTCCTCGCCCTTCCGGATCCGCCGCACGGCGTAGAAGCGCCCATCCTCGTCGCAGCGGGTGTTGGGGCGCGGAGAGTGGTTCAGGTACCAGCCCACCGACAGCATGTTGAGCGTGCGCGGCACGCCGATCCGTTTGCCCCACGCCATGCCGAAGTCCGTGTAGAGCCTGCGGAGCTCGAGCGGGAGCTTCCGTATGCGCGCGACGTGCACCCAGACGACGCGCTCGTCCTCGCCGCGGAAGAGCCGCGTGTCGCGCGGGATGTCGCGGATCGCGAGCACGCCCACGCCGTGGATGCGCGAGCGCCCGATGCGCGCGTAGACCTCGTCGTGCGGCCGCCTGCGCGAGCGGCGCGGGCGCGATTCAGTCGCGGGCACGGGGACTCTCGGTCTCGAGCAGCCGCTTGACGATCGCAGCGACGTGGAGCCCGGTGGTGTCCAGCGCCGGGACGCCCGCGACCACGGCATCCTGGAGCAGGAGCGGCAGCTCGGTGCCGCCCAGGATCACCGCGTCGATCCGCTGCGCCTCGCGAAGGCGCGCCACCAGCGCCACGAAGCCCGCGCGGGTCTCGTCGCGGAACACGCCCTTCAGCAACTCGCCCATGTAGCGCTCGTGCACCCACGTCACGTCGTCTCCGCCCGGGCGCACCAGCTCGAGCCCCTCGCGCGTGAACACCTTGGGATAGAACGGACCCTCCATCGTGAACCGCGTGCCGAGCAGCAAGGGGCGGCCGAGCCCCAGGCGCTTCACCTCCTGCGCGCAGGTTTCGACGATGCTGACGAGCGGCATCGGGCTCGCGGCCGCGAGCTCGTCGAAGACCAGGTGCGGCGTGTTCGCGGTGAGCGCCGCGAAGTCGACGCCGGCGCCGGCGAGCCGGCGGAGCGAGCGGGCGAGGTATTCGACCAGCCCCTTGTGGTCGCGCTCGACGAGCGGCACCACGCGCTGCACGTCGAGGCTGTCGATCACCACCCGCGGCGCGCTCCCCGGCCGCTCGCGGGCCCACGCTTCGAGGATGCGGCGGTAGTAATCGATCGTGGACTCGGGTCCCAGGCCCCCGACCAGGCCGACGCGGCTCATCGCGCGCCCCCGCGGCCCCTGTGGGGCGACGTCGTGCCCGCTACGGTTCGCGCGACCAGCGGCCGATAACCCGGCGGACGCTCGTGGGTGGGAAGCCCCACCCCGGGCCGCCACGGAATGTTCTGGTCAGAAGGAACTCGGAGGCGTGCATGCCCAAGCATCGGAACACCTTCACGGCTGCGGAATACCAGGCCCTGCGTGTGTTGGTCGATCACCTGCGTGGTGCGGCGAAGAAGGATCGTGAGCTGCTCCGCGGCGGCATGCGCGGCATGGGCTTCTACATCTCGGACTACTCGCGGGCCGAGGACCGGTTCGTGACCTCCGACCTCGACCGCATCGTGCAGGAAGGCAAGATCCGGGTGGAGTAGCCGGCACGGGCGACCCGCCCGCGTCACCTTACCCTGACCGCGTCGCGCGCGCACCGGCCACCTGCCGGGCGGGCGATTGCCTGCGCGCGCCGCGCTCGGCCATACTCGCTGCCCATGCGCCGCGTCCCCCTGCACCACTGGCTCGCCACGCTCCCCGGTCTCCTGATCCTCCTCGGCGTGCCGTTCGCGAACCGCGTGCAGGCGCGCGTGCTGGGGATGCCGTTCCTGCTCGCGTGGATCGTGGGCTGCGTCCTGCTCACGTCGCTGGTGATGGCGATCGTCGGCCACCTGGATGACGAGCGCGCGCGACGCACTCGGGGCGCCGGCCCGCCCACGGGCCCGGGACGCGTGCCGTGAACCCGGCGCTCGTCATTCTCGCGCTGTTCCTCGCCATCTCGCTCGCGCTGGGGCTGCTCGCGCGCCGCGGGCGCACGATGACGCTCGAGCAGTGGAGCGTGGGCGGGCGCGGCTTCGGCGCCGTGTTCGTGTTCCTGCTCATGGCGGGCGAGATCTACACCACGTTCACGTTCCTGGGCGGCAGCGGCTGGGCCTACGGGCGCGGGGCGCCGGCGTTCTACATCCTCTGCTACGGCGCCATCGCCTACTCGATCTCCTACTTCCTGCTGCCCGTGATCTGGCGCTACGCGACCACGCACCAGCTCCACTCGCAGGCCGACTTCTTCGT
>Ga0070685_10000515_pt1 | contig 22275 bp, 16 predicted proteins | sample KBSS13LmetaG_FD_65651 | JGI IMG/M metagenome (GOLD analysis project Ga0070685, IMG submission 65651) | Switchgrass rhizosphere microbial communities from Kellogg Biological Station, Michigan, USA - KBS S1-3L metaG | ecosystem: Host-associated > Plants > Roots > Rhizosphere ...
GTTCTCTTTGGTTACTTTCTCTTGCACAAGCAAGAGAAAGTGACCCGCTCGCACGGATGCGAGCGGAAAAACGAAGGGACGCGGTCAGAGCAGAATCAAGAGCCACAGCAAAAGCTGGATTCCAGCTTCCGCTGGAATGACGAGCTAAGAGCAAAGACGCTGGATTCCGGCTCTTGCCGGAATGACGGGCTAAGAGCAAAGAAGATTCTCAGAATGCGGGAAGCACCGCGCCCTGATACTTCTTCGCGATAAATTCCTTCACTTCCGGGCTGGTCAGCGCGGCAGCGAGCTTCTTCACCGCCGGCGCATCGCGGTTATCCGGACGACCGACGAGGAAGTTCACATACGGCGATTGGCCGTCCTCGATCGCCAACGCATCCTTGGTCGGATTGAGCTTGGCGTCGAGCGCGTAGTTCGTGTTGATCACGGCGAGATCGACCTGGTTCAGCACGCGCGGCAGCATCGCGCCTTCGAGTTCCTTGAACTTCAGGTGCTTCGGATTCGTCGCGATGTCGCGCAGACTCGACAGCGGATTGCTCGGGTCCTTGAGCGTGATCAGCCCCGCCTTCTGCAACAGCAGCAGCGCACGGCCGCCGTTGCTTGCCTCGTTGGGAATGGCCACGCTCGGGCCGTCCGGCAATTCGGCCAGCGATTTGATCTTGGACGAGTAGGCACCGAGCGGTTCGATGTGCACGCCGACAATGCGCACGAGGTTCGTGCCCTTGCCCTTGTTGAATTCGTCGAGGTACGGGCCCGTTTCGAAATAGCTCACGTCGATGCGTTTCTCCGCCACTTGCACGTTCGGCTGCACGTAGTCGGTGAAGACTTTGATCGAAATGTCGACGCCTTCGGCGGCGAGCTTCGGTTTGACGAATTCGAGGATTTCCGCGTGCGGAACGGCGGTTGCGGCGACGGTGAGTTTTTCCGCGGCGTGAAGCGGCAGCGCAACGAGCGTCGCCAGAAGCAGAATCAGGCGTTTCATGGTTCGGGAATGAAAAAAGAAGGTCATTATTGTCCCCGCAATGCGGCTAGCGCGGGATGACCGCACGGCACATCCATATGCTAACCGCGTCTATGCGAGGTTGCGAACCGTTCAGCGTCGGCTCGCGCGCGCGACGAGCCAGTCGCCGATCGACTGCAGCACCTGCACGAGCACAAGCAGCAGCACGACGGTCACGATCATCACGTCGGTCTGGAAACGCTGGTAGCCGAAGCGCATCGCCAGATCGCCGAGGCCGCCCGCGCCCACTACGCCGGCCATCGCCGTGTAGCCGACCAGCGCCACGCCGGTGACCGTGATCCCCGCGAGAATCCCCGGCCGCGCCTCGGGCAGTAGCACGCCGAGCACGATCTGCCGCGTCGTCGCGCCCATCGCCTGGCTTGCTTCGATCACGCCGCGATCGACACCGCGCAATGCCGTCTCGACGAGGCGTGCAAAGAACGGCGCCGCACCGGCGACCAGCGGCGGAATCGCGCCGGCAACCCCAAGCGAGGTACCCGCGATAAGCAACGTCAACGGAATCATCACGATCAGCAGGATGATGAACGGCAGCGAGCGCAGCACATTGACCAGAAACGACAGCACCATGTTCACCCCTCGCTGCGCGAGCAACTGGCCGCGTCCGGTCAGGAACAGCAGCACGCCGAGCGGCAAGCCGAGGATCACGCTGAACAGCAGCGAGCCGCCTAGCATCAGCAGCGTGTCGATGCTCGCCGATCCAATTTCGGTCCAGTCGATATTGGCGAAGAATCCGTCCATCAGCGGATCTCCTCGACCTCGGCGCCGGCCTCGCGCAGGCCGCGCAGCGCCGCATCGACATCGCCGCCGCTCAATGCAAGTGTCAGCTGCGCATAGGCCGTGTCCTTGATCCGGTCGACGCGGCCGCCGAGCATGCCGAAATCCACCTGTGTCTCGCGCGCGATGCGTGCGAGCAGCGGCGCATGCACCGACTCGCCGCGCAGCGTGACGCGAACGCGCCGCGCCGACGGCACGCCCGAGCCGCTCGGGTCCACCCTTTCCTCGTGCTCGTATTCCTGCACGAACCGCTGCGTCGTCGGATGCTGCGGATGCAGGAACACGTCGGCCACTTTCCCGGTTTCCACGAGACGACCGGCATCGAGCACGGCCACGCGGTCGCAGATGCGGCGGATCACGTCCATCTCATGCGTGATCAGCACGACGGTGAGGCCGAGTTCGCGATGAATCTCGCCGATCAGGCGCAGCACCGAGGCCGTCGTTTCAGGATCGAGTGCGCTGGTCGCTTCGTCGCAGAGCAGGATCAATGGCGCGCAGGCCAGCGCACGCGCGATACCCACGCGCTGCTTCTGCCCGCCGGAAAGCTGGGCCGGAGTGTGGTTTGCGTATGCACCGAGGCCGACGAGTTCGAGCAACTCGCCAACGCGCTTTGTGATCGCCGCACGGTCCGCATCGCCGGCGAGACGCAGCGGAAACGCCACGTTCTGCGCGACGGTCTTCGACGCGAGCAGATTGAAATGCTGGAAGATCATGCCGATGCGCCGGCGCTGCTTGCGCAATGCAGCCGCATCGAGCGCGGCGATGTCGACACCATCGATCAACACGCTGCCGCCGCTCGGCCGTTCGAGGCCGTTGATCAGTCGCAGCAGCGTCGACTTGCCCGCACCCGAGCGGCCGATGATGCCGAACACCTCGCCGGTTTCGATGCGCAGGTCGAGCGGGTGCAGCGCGACGACGTCGTGCCCATCGACGCGATAGGTTTTGTGGATATTCTGGAAGTGGATCAAGTGCGGCGGTCCGTTTCGAATGCCGCGACCTTAACCGGCCCGCATTGCCGTCGCAAGAACGAAAACGGCCGCAAGAGGCGGCCGTCTTCCTTGTTTGTATTGGCTTGCGGTTACTTCGCCGCCTTCAACTTGCGACTCAACGCGGTAACTTGGCGCGTCAACTCTTCGATCTCGCGCTTGGTCGGAATGCCGAAGCGATGCAGAACGCGGCCCACGCCGCGCTCGACTGAACCGGCATACGCATCGACGCGCTTCACGACGCGCCGGGTGATCGGCGTGAGCATACCCACGGCGTGCGCCTGCGTGTCCGCGACCGTCTCGCGTGCGAAACGGAGGCCGCGTGCGGCGACGTCCTGGCCTTCCTCGGCGAAACGACCGAACCACTGGCCACCGTGCTTGCGCGTCAGCGAGAACGCGCCGAGCCCGGCGAGCCACACGCGACGCAGTTGTTCCGCCGGCGGATTTGCAAACTCGATCTTGGCGCTCTTGGACTTCTTGCCTGCCATGCCATTGCCTCGTTTGGAAGAGTGAAAACGAAACTAGCCGGCCGTACTAGAACATTCACACTAACGCGGTCACCGCCGAGTCGAATCAGCGCAGTTTGATCTGGTTGCTCTCGTACTTGCGATCGTAAGCGCGCAACTCGTCGCGGATATGCGCAATGCGCTGGCGGCCGAGGACGCTACGCTCTTCGTCGAGCACATTGGCGCCGAGCAGTTCGGCCATGCGCTGGGCGGTCGGCAGCAACGCATCCCAACCGTCAAGCGCGGGCACGGGGCCTGGCAGGGCCATGAAGAAGGTCATGCCGGGCGTCTGCAGCGTGTCAATTTCACGCATGTCGAAGAAGCCGGGCTTGACCATGTTCGCCATGCTGAAGATCGGCCCGGCTTCGGGCCGGCCGGCGACGAGGCGATGGAATATGTTTTTGTCGCCGAACACGAGGCCGGCTTTCTCCGCGGCGACGATCAGGCTGGCGCCGTGGATCGTTTCGCCCGGACGCGCGGCAACGTGCAAGGTAACGATGCGCTCGACCGGCTGCGTCGTCGGACGCACGCCCGGCAGCGGACCTTTGCGCACGGGCGGCGGCGGTGCCGCCCCGGCGCTGCGCTTTTCGGCGATCGCCGAGCCGAGTTTGTCGAGTTCCGCCTGGATGCCGACGTCGAGCTCGCCTTGCGTAGGCAGGGCATCGGGATCGGGCACGTCGCCGAGCGAAGGCTCGAGACGTTCGCCGCCCTCGCCCAGAGAAAGCCTGCGCTTGCCCTGCCCCGGCCGGCGCGGCCGGCCGAAAATATAGATGAGCGCGAGGACGAGGACGCCTGCGATCGCAAGGATGACGCGTATTTCGGTTGAGTCCATCTTCGGCAACTCCGATCGAATTTGGCTCAGGCGGCGCCAGCCAGCTTCGCCGCCTCGGCCAAGTCTACTTGAACCAGGCGCGAGACGCCCGGTTCGCGCATGGTCACACCGCAGAGCTGCTCGGCGACTTCCATCGTCGATTTGTTGTGGGTGACGAAGAGGAATTGCACGCTCTCGCTCATTTCCTTGACGAGGTTGGAGAAGCGGCCGACGTTGGCCTCATCGAGCGGCGCGTCGACCTCGTCGAGCAGGCAGAACGGCGCGGGGTTGAGGCGGAAGATCGAGAACACCAGCGCGACGGCGCTCATCGCCTTCTCGCCGCCCGAGAGCAGCGAAATGCTCGTCACGCGCTTGCCCGGCGGCCGCGCCATGATCGCCACGCCCGCGTCGAGCACGTTATCACCGGTCAGTTCTAGGTAGGCCTGGCCGCCACCGAACAGGCGCGGGAACAGCTCCTGCAGACCGGTATTGACGCGGTCGAAGGTTTCCTTGAAGCGCTGGCGCGTTTCCGTGTCGATCTTGCGGATCGCGGTCTCGAGCGTCTCCAGTGCGGTGTTGAGGTCGGTGAGCTGCGAATCGAGATAGGTCTTGCGCTGCGACTGTTCCTCGTACTCGGAAATCGCGGCGAGGTTGACCGGCTCCAGACGCTTGATCTTCGCCTCGAGTTCGTTGATGTCGCGCTGCCACTCCTCGTGATCGGCGCCCTGCGGCAGCGATTCGATCAGCGCGGCGAATTCATGACCGGCGGCGACGATCGCGTCCTGCAGTTGCTGTGCGCGGATCTTCAGGCCCTGCTCGGCGAGACGCTTTTCCGACAGCGCTTCGCGCGCCTGCTGCAGCACGTGTTCGATGCGATGGCGTTCCTGCTCGTGGCCGCGGAATTCGTGGTCGCGCGTCTCCAACGCTTTGCGTGCTTCGACGAGCTGCTTGTCGATCAACAGACGCTGGTCGAGATAGATCTGGCGCTCGGATTCCAGATCGGCGAGTGGCGTCTGTCCGGTTTCGAGCTGCTGTCCAATCTCCGCCTTGCGCGCTTCGAGCTGGGCGAGCTGGCTGCTCATGCGCTGCAGCGCCTGCTCCAGCGCAGCGACGTTCGTACGCTTGGATTCGATGTCGAGCGCGAGCCGATGAGTCTGCTCGGACGCTTCGCGCGCGTTCATGCGCGCTTCCTCGCGTGCCTCAAGCATGCGCCGGCGCTCACTGTCGAGATGCTGGCGGCGCTGCTCCTGATCGCCCATGCGCGACACGGCGTCTTCGAGACGCGCGCGCGCTTCGCGTGTGGCAGCTTCGTCGGCAGCGAGTTTCGTTTCGAGTTCGGCGATTTCGGTGTCGACGCGCGCGATGCGCGCTTGCGCGGTTTCGAGCTTGCCGCGATGACTCTGCAGCTGCCCGGTCAGTTCGGCCACGCGGCGATGGGCGACGTAGAGTTCGCGCTGCGCGTCGTCGCGGGTGCGTTCGGCATCGGCGCGCTGCACCTTGATCTCTTCTAAGCGCGCACCGAGCGTGGCGATACGCTCTTCGGCCGCCTCGGTCTGTTCCTTCAGCGCGTGGATTTCCTTCTCGCGCGCGATCACACCCGCATGCGCGTCGCCGCGCCGGCGCACGCGCGCGAAACCCGCGCCGAGCCATTCGCCGGCCGGGGTGATGACGGATTCGTGCGGCGCAAGGCTGCCCGCGCGTGCCCGCGCGGCTTCGATCGAATCGGCGGTGTAGATGCTGTCGAGAACATGCAGCACGGCCGCCGGACCGCGAACATGAGCGGCGAGCGTACCCGTGCGCGCTGCGCTGCCCTGCGTCGAGGCGACCAACGCGATATCGGATTTGCTCACCTGCGCGAGTTCGTTCAAGTAATCAAACGGCGCATCGACGAGCACGCCGTCGAACAAGCCCGAAAGTACGGTTTCGACGGCGGTTTCCCAGCCGCCGTCGACGTCGAGCGCCTCGCCGAGGCGTGGCGCCTTGTCCAGGCCGAGACGTTCGAGCCATCCATGCGCCGGCGATTTCTCCTGACCGAGCGCCGCATGCTGCAGCGCTTCGAGCGAGGCGAGACGCCCGCGCATCGACTGCAGTTGTGTACGGCCCTCGTTGAGCCACGCGCTGGCCTGATGCTCTTCACCGACCAGCTCTTCGTGTTTGGCCTTGCGCTCGTCGAGCATCGCGGTGAAGGTTTCCACCTTCTCTCGGTGCTCGTCATGATCGGCGGCCAATTGTTCCGCCGTCGCGCTGAGCGTGGCGAAATCAGCCGCCTGTTTTTCCGCGCGCAGCGTGTCCAGGCGACGGCCGGTTTCCATCGATTGGCGATCGAGGTAGTCCAGGCGCGTGCGTTCGACCTCAGCGGCCTGCCCCGAGTCGGCGCTAGCCTTGGAATGCTCGTCCCACTGCGACTGCCATTCGGCGAGCGCGGATTCGGCGGCGTGCTGCGCCTCGGCGGTCTGTTCGGCGGCCTCGCGCAGCGTCGCCAGCTTCGGCTCGCCGTCGAGCAGTGCAGCGCGCAGCGTTTCGATCTGCTCGCGATCGGCGGCGATATGCTCACCAAGTTCGGCGTGCGCAGTTTCGGTTTCGACGCGCGCGCGTTCGAGGCGCTCGCCGAGTTCCTTGTTGTGCTGGATCTGCTGCTCGACGCGCGCGATGTCGCCGCCGACACGGTAAACCTCGGCCTGCACGCTGTTGAGATGATCGGTCGCGCCCTGATGAGTCTCGCGCAGCATTTCGAGCTGCGCTTCGACTTGGCGTTGGTCGGCGACGAATTTCTCGATGCCGGTCTCGGCCTCGCGCAGCGCATCGCTGTGGCCTTCGAGCTCCGTCGCGATCGCGCGATAGTGTAGGCCGCGCAATTCGGATTCCTTCTTCGCCTGCTCGGTTTTCAACTCCTGCCAGCGCGCCGCGGCCTTGGCCTGGCGGTTCAAGTGTTCGAGCTGCTTGTCGACTTCCTCGCGCACGTCGTTCAAGCGCTCGAGGTTCTCGCGCGTCGCCTTGATGCGGCTTTCGGTTTCCTTACGGCGCTCCTTGTACTTGGAGATGCCGGCGGCTTCTTCGAGATGCCCGCGCAGTTCGTCGGGATGCGCGGAGATGATCTCCGAGATCATGCCCTGCTCGATGATCGAATAGCTGCGCGCACCGAGGCCGGTGCCGAGGAACAGGTCGGTGATGTCGCGGCGGCGGCAGCGCGCGCCGTTGAGGTAGTACTGCGATTGACCGTCGCGGCTGGCGACACGCTTGACTGAGATCTCGTTGTAGTTGGCGTATTCGCCGACGACGAGGCCGTCGGAGTTGTCGAAGATCAGCTCCACCTGCGCCGTGCCGACCGGTTTGCGCCCGGTCGAACCGGAGAAGATCACGTCGCTCAGCGCGTCGCCGCGCAGGCGGCTCGCGGCGCTCTCGCCCATGACCCAGCGGATCGCGTCGATGATGTTGGACTTGCCGCAGCCGTTCGGACCGACGACGCCGGTCATGTTCGTGGGCAAGTGCAGGACGGTCGGATCGACGAAGGATTTGAATCCGGAGAGCTTGATCGTAGTCAGTCGCATCGTTTGTTCTTGAAAGTCCTTTTGCCGCGCACGAGGTGTCCGCGTTGTAGTGTGTAAGCGCTTGAGCTAAGGTGCGCGCCCCACGCAAGAATAAGTCGTCATTCCCGCGCAAGCGGGAATCCATTTTGATTTTGCTCTTGAGAGCAAAGACACTGGATTTCCGCTTGCGCGGGAATGACGGCAAGAGAAGTTTTCCGCACCGCAAGTTTCAGGAGTCGAATCCCATGTCCACCAAGCCCAGCAAAGCCCTGGAGACCTTTCCGAACCCGCAGCCGGGTCGCGATTATACCATCCGCATGCGCATCCCCGAGTTCACCTGCCTGTGCCCGAAAACCGGCCAGCCGGACTTCGCCGAGATGCGCCTGGAGTACGTGGCGGACAAAACCTGCGTCGAACTGAAGTCGCTCAAGCTCTACATCTGGAGTTTCCGCGACGAGGGCCATTTCCATGAGGACGTGACCAATCGCATCCTCGACGACCTGGTGAAGGCGACGAAGCCGCGCTTTATGCGCCTGACGGCGGAATTCGGCGTGCGCGGCGGCATCTATACGACTGTCGTAGCCGAGCATCGCAAGAAAGGCTGGAAAGCGCCGGAGAAAGTCGAGCTGGCATAAATTCAAAGCTTCCTTCTCCCGCAGGGAGAGGGGCTTATCTAAAGAGCTTCACTGTCGCGGCTTGCCCTTCCGCGATACACCCTTGGGCAGGGCATCGATCACCGCCGCAAGATCCGTCGCCAGCGGCGCCGAAAAGCTGTAACTCTTACCGTCGAGCTCGAACTCGAAGCGCGCCGCGTGCAGGAACAGGCGCTTCAAGCCGAACCCGCGCATGTTCTGATTGAAGCCTTTCTCTCCATATTTTTCGTCCCCCGCCAGCGGATGCTCGATATGCTGGGCGTGGACGCGGATCTGATGCGTGCGCCCGGTGAACAGGGTCACCTCCGCCAAGCTCGCGTCGGCGAAGATATCGACGATGTGGAACCGCGTCAGCGACGGCTTGCCGTCATCCGAGACGCGAACCATCCGCTCCCCGCCTTGCAGGAGCGACTTGCGCAGCGGCGCGTTCACGTCAAATCGCGCCTTGTGCGTATGCCCCTTGAGCAAAGCCAGATACTGCTTAGTGGTCTGGTTTTCGCGGATCAACTCCTGAAGCCCGGTCAGGGCCGAGCGCTTTTTCGCGAAGACGAGCACGCCGCTGGTGTCGCGATCCAGACGATGAGCGAGTTCGATCGTTTCCTCCGGACGCGAGGCGCGCAGCAACTCGATCGCGCCGAAGGTGACTCCGCTGCCGCCGTGGCTGGCGATGCCGGAGGGCTTGTCGATGACCAGAAACTCTCGATCCTCGAACACGATCGCCCGTTCGACCTGCTCGATCATCGCCGCCGGCGGCATCGCCCCACCACCCGGCTCGGCCGTGCGTACGGGCGGGATACGCACCTGGTCGCCCCCAGCGACACGCGTGTCGGGCTTGGCGCGCTTGCCGTTCACGCGCACCTGGCCGGTACGCAAAATGCGGTAAATCAGGCTCTTAGGCACTCCTTTGAGCTGACCGGTGAGGAAATTGTCGATGCGCTGGCCGTCGCGATCTTCCGCAACCTGAACAAAACGGACACCCGAGCCTGTCCCCGCGCCCTCCTCAGCCGCATTTTCGTGGGCGGAATGTGCTCGATCGGGCCTTGCAAGATTCATTGAAGTTCGCGTCCGAATTGGATTTTTTGCCGTTCATTCGATACAATCGAGACGTATCGCGTGTCCTGGGTCGGCTATGCCGGCCGCAATGACGCACTCGTTCAGCTACGCCTTCTTGCGCAAGATGCGGGCCTCCAGTGGAGCCCTTCTTGACCGCAGGCGGGAATCGTAACCGGTCGAGTCGAGAATTGCCCGAAAGTCTGCAAGACGGTCGGGGGTTTTCGGTGATGCACGAAGGGCTATTGTTAACGCCGGGCGCGATTGAAACCGCGCCGGCATAGAGCGCTCCCGCGGACGCGTACCACAAGCCCGCGGTCGACGCGACGCCGTCGCTGCCATCGTTCTCGAGTTGGCGCGCAGGCGCAGCGACGCGAAAGCGGTAGAGCGCGCAAAGGATGTAAAAATGAAACGCATGTTGATCAACGCAACTCAGCGTGAAGAGTTGCGTGTGGCTATCGTCGATGGCCAGGCGCTCTACGATCTCGATATCGAGATTCCCTCCAAAGAGCAGAAAAAGGCCAATATTTACAAAGGCCGCATCACCCGGGTCGAACCCTCCCTCGAAGCCTGCTTTATCGATTACGGCGCCGAACGCCACGGCTTCCTGCCGATGAAGGAAATCTCGCGCGAGTATTTCCAGCCCGGCGTCGACCACAACCGCGCGGGCATCCGCGACCTGCTCAAGGAAGGCCAGGAAATCCTCGTCCAGGTCGAGAAAGAAGAACGCGGCAACAAGGGCGCCGCCCTGACCACGTTCATCTCGCTCGCCGGCCGCTATCTGGTGCTGATGCCGAACAACCCGCGCGCCGGCGGCGTGTCGCGCCGCATCGAGGGCGACGACCGCGCCAACCTCAAGGAAGAACTCGACAAGCTCAACCTGCCCGACGAAATGGGCCTGATCATCCGCACCGCCGGCGTCGGCCGCGACGCGGAAGAACTGCAGTGGGACTTGGACTACCTGCAGCAGGTGTGGAAGGCAATCTCCGACGCCGCCGTCAGCCGCCCCGCCCCGTTCCTGATCTACCAAGAATCCAAACTCATCATCCGCGCGCTGCGCGACTACCTGCGCAACGACATCGGCGAAATCCTGATCGACAGCCCCGAGCTGTACAACGACGCGCGCGAGTTCGTCCAGCAGGTCATGCCGACCAACCTGCGCAAGCTCAAGCTGTACCAGGAAACGGTGCCGCTGTTCTCGCGCTATCAGATCGAGACGCAGATCGAGAACGCGTTCGACCGCAACGTGCGCCTGCCTTCAGGCGGCTCGATCGTCGTCGACCAGACCGAAGCACTGACCGCGATCGACGTGAACTCGTCGAAGGCGACCAAGGGCTCGGACATCGAGGACACCGCGTTTAACACCAACCTTGAAGCCGCGGTCGAAGTTGCGCGCCAACTGCGTCTGCGCGATGCCGGCGGCCTCATCGTTATCGACTTCATCGACATGGAAAACCCGCGCCACCAGCGCGACGTCGAAGAAAAACTCAAAGACGCCCTGCGCTACGACCGCGCCCGCGTCCAGGTCGGCCGCATCTCGCGCTTCGGCCTGCTCGAAATGTCGCGCCAGCGCCTGCGCCCCTCGCTCGGCGAGTCGACGCAGACCGTCTGCCCGCGCTGCGAAGGCCACGGCCGCATCCGCAGCGTCGAGTCGCTGTCACTTTCCGTGCTGCGCCTGGTCGAAGAACAGGCGATGAAGGAAAAGACCGGCCAGGTGCTCGTGCAGGTGCCGCCGGCGATCGCCAACTTCCTCCTCAACGAGAAGCGCAAGAGCCTGGTCGAAATCGAGCAGCGCCACGACGTGCCGATCATCGTCGTCGCCGACGACAAGCTCGAAACGCCGCATTTCGAAATCCAGCGCATCAAGGGCAGCGAACTCGGTACCGAGGTCAAGCCTAGCTACGAACGCGTCACGCCCATTGTCTCCGCGCCGCCGCCGCAGGTGGCCAAGCCGGGCGACGAGCCGGAAAAGCCCGCCGTGTCGGGCATCGTGCCGGCCAATCCCGCGCCGGTGAAGGACGAAGTCGAAGCGCCGCCCGCGCCGCCGGCGCCGGCGGTGCGCAAGAGCCCCGGTCTTCTCGCCCGCATCGCGAGTTGGTTCGCTTCCGCGCCGGCCCCCGCCGCCGCCGCGCCGGCCGTCGCAGAGCGCAGGCCCAGCAATAGCTCCCAGCGTCCGCGCGACCAACGCGGCAACGACCCGCGCCAGCAGCGCGGCAAGGACGGGCAGCGCGGCCAGCAGAACTCGCAGCAGCGCGGTGGCCGCAATGACGGCCGTCGCGACACGCAGCAACGCCCGCCGCAGGACCGCCCACGCAACGAGGCGCGCCCGCAGCAGCAAGGCCAGCCGCAGAACCGCCGGCCGGATCGCCCGACCCCGGTGCCGCCGTCGCGTAACCCCGCGCCGGTATCGGCGACGCCCGCAGCGGCAGCTCCCCCGGTGAACGAACGCGAGCCGCGTCCCACGCCGATTGCGGTGGCCCAGCCCGCGGACATCGCCGCGGAGAAACTGATCGTTCCGGTTGCCGCGGAAGCCGTCACCACAACGGCGAGTCCGCAAAACGCCGCGGAAGCCGGCGCCACCCGCGACGGCGAAGCGACGCGCTCGCGTCGTCGCGGTCGTCGCGGCGGTCGCCGCCGTCGTCGCGGCGGTGAGGGCGAAGCCGAGACCGCCACGGCCGCAGCCGTCGCCGGAAGCGATATCATCCTCGACTTCGACGACGAGGACGACGCACCCGCGATCGTCCCGCAGCACACGCCGACAGCGCCCGAGTCCGCTCCGCAGACGGTCGCGCGTGAAACAAACACTGTCGCCGCGCCTGCACCCGCGTCCGCGTTCGGTGTCGCGCAGAACGTGACCGTGGAATCGCCGCAGGAATCCGCACCGGCTGCTTCGCCGACCCCGGCCGCGCCGGTGGCTCAGCAAGTTCTGCCGATCGCTCCGCCTGCCGCGCCGCAGGAAGCGGCCGCACCGGCCGTCGTCGAGCCGCCCGCCGTTGCGGTAGCGTCGCCGGCGCCTGCGGCACCCGCACCGGCCTCGGCTCCAATCAATAACGAGCTGCCGTTCGCCGCCGCTCCGGAAAAGCCCGCGGCCGTCGTTGTGGCGCCCGTCCCTGCCCCGACGCCCGCGCCGCCGGCACAGCCGGTGCAGCCGGTGCAGCAACGTCTGGATCAGGCGATCATGTCGCCGCCGGTGATGCCGCTGCACATGCATATCGAACGCGCGCTGGCGGAACTCCGCGAAACGCCGCAGCCGAAGCCAGCCGTCAAGCCGGCGGAGCCCGCGGCGGAAGCCAAGCCGACGCCGGAACCACCCCTGGCGGAATAACGTCGCACAGCAAAACGCCCCGCACTGCGGGGCGTTTTCGCATTCTCCATCGCATCGCAGTAGACATCTCCACCGGCATCACTTCACGTGCAATCGCTTTACGCCGTTGCTCGACGCGCCACAGATCGTATGTGGCCTGATGACCAGATTGCGCACTGGCCCCGAAGACGAGTTCTAGACGCATAGCCATTTCTGGCGTGATTGCGCCGCCTCCGTTGACGATTTTGGAAACCGTCTTGCGCGATACTCCAAGGGGCGCAGCAGCATCAGTGACAGAAAGGCTGAGTGGTTCCAGCCAAAGCCCGGAAAGTACCTCACCTGGATGCGGCGGATGCTGATTCAAATGAGGTTCTGACGCGGCTTGTCCATCAGGCCGTAAGCGGCGGCGAGGTGCGCCAGCGTCACGACGTTGTCGATATCGAGCTTCTCGAACAGGCGGTACTTATAGGTCGCCACGGTTTTTTCACTGAGCTTGAGGCGGACGCCGATCTGCTTCGCCGCCATGCCCTGCGCTAACATCATCGCAACCTCCAATTCGCGCGTGGACAACCCGCCGAAGGGCGACGTGCCGTTGCCCAACGCATTGCCCAGCGCCAACTGCTGCGCCACGTCAGCGCCGAGATAGCGGCGCCCGTCGGCGACCTGGCGGATCGCCTTGACAAGTTCGTCAGTCGGGCAGCCTTTGGTCAGATAGCCGCTCGCGCCTGCCTCGAGCAGACGCCGCGGAAACGGCGCGTCGGAGGCCATCGTCAGGATCACGATGCGCGTGGCGAGCTTGCCGCGGCGCACGCGCTCGGTCACCTCGATGCCGCTGACGTTGGGCATGTGCAGGTCGACCAGGGCAAGGTCGGGCTTGAGCTTGCGGATCAATTGCAATCCGGGTTCACCGTCGTCGGCTTCGCCGACCACTTCGATGTCGGGCTGCTTCTCCAGGATCATGCGCAGGCCGGCGCGCACCAGGGCATGATCGTCCACCATCACGACGCGAATCATTCGCTCCCCTCGAAACCAATCGCGGCCACGTTACTGCCGGCGAATCGACTTTACAACGGGGCTGACGCGGATGTCCGGATCGCGTCCTCGATTTGTCCTTTTTCGCTTACCGCTCCGGGGGTTCAGGCGAGCGAAAATCCGCAGGAATTGGCCAGGTCGACAAAGCCCGGAAACGAGGTAGCCACATTGGCGCAATCGAGCACGCGCACTGGACCGTCGGCGACGAGGCCGGCGACGCAGAGGCTCATCGCACAGCGGTGATCGCCGGCGCTGTCGGCTTCCCCGGCATGCAGCGCGCCGCCTTCGATGATCGCGCCGTCCGGTGTTTCCTCGATGCGCGCGCCAAGGGCACGCAGGCCCTTCGCCATCACCGCGATGCGGTCGGATTCCTTCACGCGAAGCTCCGCTGCGCCGGTGATGTGCGTCGTGCCTTTCGCCACCGCGGCGGCGATGAACAACGCCGGGAATTCGTCGATCATGTCCGGCACGAGCTTGACCGGCACGTCGATGCCATGCAGCGGCGCATGGTGCACAACGAGATCGGCGATCGCCTCACCGCCCGCCTCGCGCGCATTCGTTTCGCGGATATCCGCACCCATCAGGCGCAGCGCCTGCAGCAGACCGGTGCGGCGCGGATTCATGCCGACGTCGCGCAAGGTCAGCTCGGCACCCGGAACGATGCTCGCCGCGACAAGGAAGAACGCCGCCGAGGAAAAATCGGCCGGCACGGTCACATCGGTGGCGCGCAGCCGATGTCCGCCGCTCAGCCTGGCGTGGCCTTCGGAAAACTCGATCGGATAGCCGAATGCGCGCAGCATGCGCTCGGTGTAGTCGCGCGTCGGATGCGGCTCATGGACTTGCGTCTCGCCCTGCGCGTAGAGCCCGGCGAGCAGCAACGCCGATTTCACCTGCGCGCTGGCGACCGGCAACGTGTAATCGATGCCTTGCAGTTTGCGACCGCCGGAAACGCGTAGCGGTGGCAGGCCGCCGTCGTTCGATTCGATCTTCGCACCCATCTTCGCGAGCGGATCGATCACGCGACGCATCGGTCGCTTCGACAGCGACTCGTCGCCGATCAGCGTCGCATCGAACGCCTGCCCCGCGAGCAGCCCGGCGAGAAGACGCATGCCCGTGCCCGCGTTGCCGCAGTCGATCGGCGCCGACGGCGCCTTGAGGCCATCGATGCCTACGCCATGCACAATGCGCTCACTCGCGCTCGGCGTTTCGATGCGCACGCCCATCTGTGCGAATGCGCGCGCAGTCGCACGCGTGTCTTCGCCTTCGAGAAATCCCGTGATACGCGAAACGCCGTCGGCGAGCGAGGCGAACATCACCGAGCGATGCGAAATCGACTTGTCGCCGGGAACGTGAAGGCCGCCAGTGAGACTGCGCGCAGGTGAACTCGTCCAGACAAGATTGCTCATCGATACGTTTTCGGGCTGAATAATAACCATGCGACGAAGAGCAGAACCCGCCCTTCGTGCGCCAATGCGAACCGCGAACATTAGCACAGCACACAATACATCGCTGTGCCTCGTCGCGTTCCGGGGGCACACGCCGCGGCGATCCTGCCCCTTGCGCTAGGTGGGGAACTCCTCAGATTATCCGGCATTCGGATAGATCCGCTCACTTCAACGGACGGCATGGACGTGCACGCATTCACCCGGGTTTGGCGACGAAGTTATCTCGGTTTTCTCCTGCTGGCGGCCGGCTGGCGGGCAAGAGTCACCCCGTCACGACGTGCCACTTCGCCAGCTTCTTCGCCGAGCGTCGCGGGCGTATCCATTTTGGTCCCCGAACGAGGCACGCCGGACATTTTGGCAGAGACGTTGACGGCGCTGAGTTCCGCGCTGCGCAACATCGACGAGCCCCATCAGACGGTCATCGTCGTCAACGGTGCAGCAAGCGCCGACTATGCCGATCTGATGGCCAGATTTGACAGTGCCGAGTGGCATTTTACGAACGAGCCGCTGGGCTTCAACGCGGCCGTCGAACTTGGATTGAAGCATATCCACCACGAATGGACGTATCTGCTCAACAGCGATATGTGCCTGGATCCGCACGCTCTGCAAGAGGCATTGATCCATCGGCGTGCCGATGTGTTCGCGATCGCCTCCCAGATTTTCTTCGACGTGAAAGAGCGGCGCCGCGAGGAAACCGGCTGGACGGACTTCGCCGACGATCCCCACGATGTCGAAATATTCGACCGCCTGCCGGACACGGCCGGCGGCGTACGCGCTGGATTGTATGCCGGAGGCGGTTCGTCACTGTTCCGAACAGACTTGCTGCGTCGCTATAGCCGAGACAGTACGGACTACGCGCCGTTCTACTACGAAGACGCGGAGTGGGGTTTGCGCGCGTGGCGCGATGGCTGGGCGACGCGGTTTTGTCCGCGTTCGCACGCCCAGCATCGGCATCGCGCGACCATCGGCAAATTCTACGCGCCCGACGAGGTGGAACGCATACGCCGGCGCAATCGCCTTCTGTTCGATCTGCGCAATGGCTGGACGCGGCTGTCGACCGGCCAACTGTTGGAGCGTATCCGCCGGCAGGACGCGAAAACGCAGGGAGAACTGCTCGACCTATCTGTCATACACCGCATTTTTCGAGCGCGAGTCAACGCGCTGCGTGCGCATCGCGAAGGCTTCGACCCCCGCGCCGTGCTGGAAAATACCCTGGGAGCGACAAACCTTTCCCGAAAGACCCCAGACCCGACGCGCGATGAAACCAACACCCTGCGCACGGCTCCTCTGCCGCGCATACTCTGGATCGAACTAACCTCGCGTTGCCCCTTCGATTGCGTCTTCTGTTCGCGCAAACTGCTGCGCGGCGCGGGACTGCATCTGGACTTCGGTCTGTACCGCAGACTCATCGACGAATTGATCTCGCCGGACATCATCCGCCTCAACTATTCGGGCGAATCGGCGCACTACCCGCACATCGTCGAAGCGGCGAAGCTTGCCGCGTCCACGGGCGCTCGCGTCGAACTCGTCACGACACTGGCCGCCCTGCCCGAGCACAAACTCGCCGGGTTGGTGCATTCTGGGCTGACTCGCCTGACGGTTTCGCTCCATGCATTGGAAGCGGAGCAGTTCAAGAGCATCTATCGCTTCAGCTCGGTCGAGACGATGCGCCAACGTATCGAGGGCGCCATCGAACTGGCCAAGACCACACCACGCGATCTCGAAATCGATTTCGCCTTCGTGGCGATGAAGCGCAACCTCGAGCAACTCGACGAGGTGGCCGAATACGCCACTCGTCTCGGCGTCAGCCGATTGGCCGTGCATCCGGTCATCCGACGCGACCCCATCGAAGAAACGTTTGACGAAGAGTTGGCCAACGGCCGCCTGCGCCGCGGTTTCATCTCCGAACTCAATGCGCGGATCGATGCCGTGGGTGCGCGCTATCCGCAACTCGCGATCGAGTCATCGACACCGGAGCTGGAACATGCCGCTCTATTGTCCGTCGAACCGCGTTACTTCCCCGGCGCCATTCCCGCCGGCGCGGTCATCCATTCCTGTGATCAGGATCCTTGGGAAACCATTCATATCCTCGCCGACGGCAGCGTCGTCAGCTGCGAACAGCGCGACCGGATCATGCTCGGCAATCTACATACTGCGAGCTTGACCGAGTTATGGCACGGCGAAAACTATCGCCGCTTCCGCGAGGACTACGTCGCCGCTCGTGACGTGCAATGCAATACCTGCCCGTACAAGAAAGTGCGCCTGCCCGCAGACCTTCCGGCGCGATTTCTCGCACCGGACATCGGACGCACATGCCTGCTCGACGGATGGTATGCCGACGATGCCGGCGACATCGTCTGGAGCCGCACCACGTCTCAGTTGCAAATGCGGGCCGACGGCCGTGGACAGCTCAAGGTGCTTGGTTATCTCCCCGCCGGAACGAATGGCAAGAACCGAATCGAAGTGCGTGCCGACGGCAGGCAGATCGCGACATTCGTCAATCGGGGAGCATCGCTGCAGGAATTTCGCATCGATACCGAACTTAACGCGAAAGATCGAATTCGGCTCGAATTCATCACCTCGGACGACTACTGTCCGCTCGAGCGTGGCGACAGTCGCGACTCCCGCCGTCTCGGCTTTGCCCTGGCCGAAGCGCGGTTCGATACCGTCGAATAACCGGATGCTTTACAGCACCGCCACCGGATACGAGCCGAGAACCTTGATCTGCGCCGCGTGCTCTTTCAGCTCGGCCAGCGCGGCCTTCATCGGTTTGTCTTCGATGTGGCCAGCCAGATCGATGAAGAAGGCGTATTCCCACTTTGCATGGTGCGAAGGGCGCGATTCGATGCGGCTCATACTGACGCCGTGGCGTGCGAACGGGCTCAGCACATTGAACAATGCGCCGGGCTGGTCCTTGATCGAGACGAGCACCGAGGTGCGGTCGTGTCCGCTCGACGGGAAAAACTGGCGGCCGAGGACGAGAAAGCGCGTGGTGTTGTCGTCGCGATCCTGGATCGGACTCACGACGACTTTCTTCAAGCCATAGACATGTCCCGCCGATTCGCCAGCGATCGCCGCCGCGTCGTCCGCGTTGCGCGCACGGCGCGCCGCCTCGGCATTGCTTGATACCGGAATCTTTTCGGCCTTCGGCAGATTCGTACGCAGCCATGCCTTGGTCTGCGCGAACGACTGCGGGTGCGAATAGATTCGCTCGATGTCTTCAATGTGTCCCGAACGCGACAGCAAGAACTGGCGCACGCGCAGTTCGACTTCGCCGCAAATCTTGAGGTTCGAGGTGAGGAACATATCGAGCGTGACCTGGATCGTGCCCTGCCCGGAGTTCTCGACCGGCACGACGCCGAAATCGGCGTGGCCCGCTTCGACCTCTTGGAACACTTCCTCGATGCTCGCCAGCGGCAGGCCGTGCGCGGAGCCGCCGAAGTGCTTGCGCATCGCCTGTTCGCTGAACGTGCCTTCGGGGCCGAGATAGCCGACCTTGAGCGGCTCCTGCTGCGCGAGGCAGGCCGACATAATTTCGCGGAACACGTGCACGAGCACTTCGTCGGCGAGCGGTCCGCTGTTGCGGTCGATCACCATGCGCAGCACCTGCGCCTCGCGCTCCGGGCGGTAATAGTCGACCGCGGCCTGCAGCGGCCCCTTGGCCTTGCCGACCTGCTGCGCCCAGCCGGCTCGCTCGGCGATCAGCTCTTGGATATGCCGGTCGATGCCGTCGATGCGCGCACGCGCCTGGGCGAGATCGAGCGGCGGCGACTTGGGCTCAGCAGCTTTGGTCTTCGGCTTTTTCTTGGTAGCCATAAGTATACTTCTGTAAAATTTCTATCGTGGCACGACGCAGACAACTCAGCCGTAGCGCCGCGCAAAATCGTGCATGAAATCCACAAGCACATGCACCGCCTGCAGCGTCACTGCATTGTAAAGCGAGGCACGCATGCCGCCGACGGCTTTGTGGCCCTTGAGCGCGAGCAGGCCGGCCTCTTCGGATTCCTTGAGAAAGGCCGCATTCAAACTTTCGTCGGCCAGCGTGAACGGCACGTTCATCCACGAACGCGAGCCGCGCTCGACCGGATTGCGGTAGAAACCACCTGAACCGTCAATGCAGGTATACAGATGATCCGCCTTCGCCCGATTGCGTTCGCCGATCGCGACGAGGCCGCCTTCGCGCAGCAGCCATTTGAACACCAGGCTGGCGAGATACCAGCCGAAAGTGTTCGGCGTGTTGAGCATCGAATCGTGCGCCGCATGCTCGGCGTAATTGAAAATCTTCGGCAGATCCTTCGGGCAGCGCGCGAGCAGGTCGTCGCGCACGATCATGACGACGAGACCCGAGGCACCGATGTTTTTCTGCGCACCGGCGTAGATCAGGCCGAATTTGCGCACATCGAGCGGGCGCGACAGGATGTCCGAGGACATGTCGGCGACCAGCGGCACCTTGCCCGTCTCGGGCACGTGCTGGAACTCGACGCCGTGGATCGTCTCGTTCGGCGTGTAATGCACATACGCGGCGTCTTCGTGCAGTTTCCAGGTCTCGCGTGCGGGAATCGCGGTGTGATGATTCGCCTCGCTGTTCGCGGCGATACGCACATCGGCCAGCGACTTCGCTTCGCGCACTGCCTTCTCGCCCCAATGGCCGGTGACGACATAGTCGGCGATCTGATCGCGGCGGGCGAAATTCATCGGGATCTGGGCGAAATGCTGCGTCGCCCCGCCCTGCAGGAACAGCACTTTGTAGTTGTCGGGGATGTCGAGCAGATAACGCAGATCGCGCTCGGATTCCGCCGCCAGTTCGATGAAGAGCTTGCCGCGATGGCTGATCTCCATCACCGATGCGCGTGCCTGCCCCCATTCGAGCAGTTCGGCCTGCGCCTGGCGCAACACGGCTTCCGGCACCGCGGCGGGGCCGGCGGCGAAATTGTATCCACGACTCATGGGAGCTCCTGGCTGGAACTCCTCATTATGCCGCAGCGCGACAAATAGGCAATCCGATCAAGGCAGGTACGGCGCAATGATTCCGCGCCAGAGATCATAGCCGGCGCGGTTCATGTGCAGGCGATCCTCGATGAACAGCTCGGCGCGCGGCTGGCCGGAGGCGTCGAGCATCTTGCTCGCCACGTCGATGTAGATCAGATGCGGATGCGCGGCGGCATAGGCGCGGATCTTCGCATTCGCCTCGTTCATCACGGGCAGCAGCTTCGCACGCGACGGGCTCGGCTTGATCGAGAGGAAGGCGATCGGCGTGGTCGGTAGGTCCTTGCGCACGCGCGTGACGAAGGCGACATAGTCGTCGAACACCTGCTGCGCGCTGTGGCCGTCGTTGATGTCGTTGTCACCGGCGTAGAACACGATCATGCTCGGCTTGTACGGCACGATGACGCGGCCAGCATAGTACGTCGAATCGGTGATACGCGAACCGCCGAAACCACGGTTAAGCACGCGTTTGTCGGGGAAGTCGCTGGCAACATCCTTCCAATGCTCGATCGACGAGGAGCCGATGAACAGGATCGCGCCGGGCTTCGGCGGATTCGCCTTGTCCGCGGCTTCGAATTTCTGGATGTCCTTTTCCCAGATCGCGGAGCCCGTCTGCAACTGCGCAGCGGCGAACGGGCTGGCCAGGATCAGACAAAGGACGGTGAGAATCGCGGCGAAGCGTGCGACGGCAAGTTTCATCGGAGTTACACCTTCAATTCAAAATCGTCGGCATCCATCCATGCCGGGAAGCGCTCGCGATGCGCAGCGAGCGCCGCCGGATCGAGCGTGACGGTGACGACCTGCTCCTGCGCGCCGAGTTCGACCAGCGGCGTGCCGGCGAAATCGAGGGCCGCACTGTCACCCGAATAAGGCAGATCATTGCCATCGACACCGACGCGATTGACGCCGACGACATAGCTCAAATTCTCGATTGCACGCGCGCGCAGTAGCGTGCGCCACGGCTCGCGCCGCGGCGACGGCCAGTTGGCGACGAAGATCAACAAGTCATAGTCAAAGCGCTGCGCCGCCTTGTCGTAGCGGTTGCGCAGCCAGACCGGAAAGCGCAGGTCGTAGCAAACCTGCGGACAGATGCGCCAGCCGTTCAATTCGACGATCAGGCGCTGGTCGCCGCCGGCGTAACGCTCGTGTTCCTTGGCCATGCGAAACAGATGGCGCTTGTCGTAGAGCTCGAACGAGCCGTCGGGCCGCATCCAGACCAGGCGATTGACGCAACGCTCGCCGTCGCGCATCACCATACTGCCGGTGATGACGCAGCCGACCTCTTGCGCGAGCGCCTTGAACCAGGCGAAGCTCTGGCCCTGCATGGTCTCGGCCTGATGCAGGGTCTCGTTGGTGAAGCCGCTGGTGAACGTTTCCGGCAGGACGATAAGGTCGGTCTGCCCTTTCAGCGCGCGCGCGTAGGCGCCGTAATACTCGCGGTTCGCCGCAGCGTCGTGCCAGCGCGTCGCGCCTTGGACCAGGGAGATTTTCAGGAACTTCATGCCGTCATTTACCTATTCGTCGTCATTCCCGCGAAAGCGGGAATCCATTTTGATCTTGCCTCTAGGCGAAAAGCATAAAAAAAAGAAACTGGATTCCCGCTTTCGCGGGAATGACGCCGTTGGAACTTTTGACGCCATCAGAGCTTTTGCAGCCGTTCCGCCGCCGCCACCAGCGTCTCGTCGCTCTTCGCAAAACAGAACCGCACCAACCGCGTGTCGGGCGGTGTCTCGTAGAACGCCGACACCGGAATCGCCGCGACGCCGGCGTTGTGGATCAGCCACTCGGAGAAATTCAGATCGTCCTTGTCGCTGATCGCCGAATAATCGACGACCTGGAAATACGCGCCGCGCACCGGCAGCAGCTTGAACTTCGAGCCGGCGATCAGCTCGCGGAAGCGATCGCGCTTGGCCTGATAGAACGCCGGCAGATCGAGATAGTGCTGCGGATCGTTTTCGAGCACCTCAGCGAACGCCCACTGCGCCGGCGTGAAGGTGGCGAAGGTCAGGTATTGATGCACCTTGCGGAATTCCGCGCTGAGCGGCTGCGGCGCGATGCAGTAGCCGACTTTCCAGCCCGTGCAATGATAGGTCTTGCCGAACGAGGAGACGACGAAGCTGCGCGCGGCGAGTTCGGCATGCCGCAGCACGCTCTGGTGCAAGGCGCCGTCGAACACAATG
>Ga0070685_10000516_pt1 | contig 22247 bp, 18 predicted proteins | sample KBSS13LmetaG_FD_65651 | JGI IMG/M metagenome (GOLD analysis project Ga0070685, IMG submission 65651) | Switchgrass rhizosphere microbial communities from Kellogg Biological Station, Michigan, USA - KBS S1-3L metaG | ecosystem: Host-associated > Plants > Roots > Rhizosphere ...
CCGCATCCAGCACCGCTCGCCGCATGGTTTCTCCCCCCGGTTGCCGTTGACGATGCACGGCGTACAGTCTCGAGGATCGCGACCGGAAGCGCCAATCCTATGATTGCGTCAGAAGGAGCGTTCCCTCACATCCGCCCGGGCCGGTCGCGAGAACCTGCGGCCGGCGTCGACCGGGTTCGGCGCCCGATTGCTGAACGGCGCTCGCTTTTCCGGCTGTCTCCCGACCCACGACGGCGCCGCACCGGCACGCCCGTCAACACAAACTTTTTACAGTTTCATTACCACGAGACGGGCGAGCCGGTGGACGGCACTCCGATGTCCCCCGCGCGTCCACACGCCGCGCGCCGGACTTCGTATCACCCTGGATTCCGCGAACGATCACGGATGCGCCATCCCGCCACCGCGTGCACGTACCCGCGCCGCTCCGCGGCACACGATGCATCGTATTGCAGCCGTGCGATTCATTGGCGCTTTGACGTTCGGGTGGGCGACCATTATTTGCAATGGAGCGCTTCGGCCATGCGCGAGCGGGTGGAGTGTTCGCGGGAATTCCAGCCACTGAACCACACGTCAGCGTGACTCACATCTGCCAGCGAACGTGAGAGGATCAACCGCTTCGTGCGGCGTCCGTGTCATCGTCTCGCGGGAATCCCTCCGTCGGACCAACACCGGCGCGGTGACCGGTCAGCTGTGGCTGGAGATCGAGGTCGCGGCGGACGCGCCGGTCGCCGATCCCGAGGTCGGCTGGTGCGATTTCCCGGTGCCCGTGCTGACGTGGTGGCTCGACGCACTGGCCAGCCTGGGGACGACCAGCGTCGCGACCTGTCGGTTCATGGACGGCCCGCGCAGCTTCGTCGTCGAGGCGGGCGACGGCAGGTTCGAGGTGCGGGGCGAGGAGTGGTCGTGCGCTCCCGAGCGCGCGGACTTCGAGGCAGCGCTCCGGGGGGCCGCCGTTGCCGTGCTCTCCGAGTGCGAGCGGCAGGGCTGGTCCAGCCGTGATCTCCTCGATCTCCGGCGTGCCGTGAGCGGATCCGCCACACGCTGACGAATCGTTGCAGCAGACGGAGCGGCCCATCGTTTCGCGCTGCGTCCGGCGCGCGTCTCGCGGTATGACCGGTACGTGCCATCGCATCCTCACTTCAGCTCAGCGAGCTCCAATGCACCCCCAGCCGATACGCGCAGCCGTTCTCGTGGTGCTGGTTCTCGGATGCACCCCGGCATCAGCCCAGACTTCTGGACCCTGCCCTCAGTCGGCTGATCTCCTGGCTCAACAGAGGGAGATGGCCGCGGAGATAAACCTCGCGCGCACGAACCCGCGGGCGTACGCCGAGATCATCGAGCAGTACTTCGCCCGGCTCGGCGACGATCGGGTGAATCGGCAGGGTGACGAGCAGATCCTCATGGACGAGGGACGGCCTGCCGTGGCTGAAGCCATCGCGTTTCTGCGATCCGCCGAGCCACTTCCTCCGCTGAGCTTGAACTGGTGTCTTTCACAGGCTGCCCAGGACCACGTTGCCAGGACGGGTCCACTGGGCACCATAGGCCATGAGGATCCGGATGGGCGAGGACCATCCGAGCGAGCCTCCGATCGCATCGGCCATCGCGTCTACTGTGGCGAGAACATCAGCTACGGCAGGAACTCTCCCCGCGAGCACGTGATCGCCCTGCTCGTGGACGATGGCGTCGCATCACGCGGTCATCGGGGGAACATCTTTCGGCAAAGCTACAAATCGATCGGGGTAGGCGTGGGGAGCCATGTGCGTTTCCGGAACATGACCGTACATGTCATGTGCATGGACGATCTCCCCGCCGGCTGATGATACCCTGATCCCCGCGAGGCCACGGTGCCCATGGACTACATCCCGGACCGGGCCCCGTTCTACCGCAACCAGATCATCCACTTCGGCGGCTCGTTCAACCACATGAGCGAATACTGGCACCGGCCCGCTCCGACGGCCCGATGGACCTTCGTGGGCGGTGCCCGCTCGTTCAAGACGAGATAGCAGGCTGATACCGAAAAGCATCACGCAGAGACGCAGAGGCACGGAGAGTTCGCCGCTTCTCTCTCCGTGCCTCTGCGTCTCTGCGTGATATGAGACCGAGTCCGTTCAGTCCAGCGCAGGAAAGCGCGCGGGCGCCGTCTCGGCGACGATCTCGTAGACCGCGTCGAAGACGGTCTCCACGTTGGGCTTGGACCAGTAGTCGCCATCGCGCCCGTAGGCCGCGCGGTGCTCCGCCGCCGCGAGGGTGCGCGGGGCCGCGTCCAGCCAGTGGAACCCGCCCTGCCGCTCCACCACCTCCTGCATCATGTACGCGGTGGCGCCGCCGGGCACGTCCTCGTCCAGGAAGAGCACCTTGCTGGTCTTCTTGAGCGACCGCACGATGGCGCCGTCCACGTCGAAGGGGAGCAGCGACTGCACGTCGATCACCTCCGTGCTGATCCCCACCGCCTCCAGCGCCGCCGCGGCCTCCAGCGCGATGGCGCAGCAGGCGCCGTAGGTGACCACCGTGCAGTCCGTACCCTCGCGCAGTACCTCCACTACCCCCAGCGGCAGGGTGAAGGTGCCGATGTTGGCGGGAAGCCGCTCCTTGATGCGGTACCCGTTCAGCACCTCGACCACGATCGCCGGGTCGTCCGAGCGCAGGAGCGTGTTGTAGAAGCCCGCGGCCCGCGTCATGTCGCGCGGGACGAGCACGTGCATCCCCCGCAGCGCGCCCAGCATCATCCCCATCGGCGAGCCGGAGTGCCAGATGCCCACCAGCCGGTGCCCGCGCGTGCGCACGATCACGGGCGCCTTCTGCCCGCCGGCCGAGCGGTAGCGCAGCGTCGCCAGGTCGTCGGAGAGGATCTGCAGGCCGTAGAGGAGGTAGTCCAGGTACTGGATCTCGGCGATGGGCCTCAGCCCCCGCAGCGCCATCCCGATGGCCTGCCCGATGATGGTGGCCTCGCGGATCCCCGTGTCGCCCACGCGCAGGGTGCCGTAGCGCGCCTGGAGGTCCACGAACCCCTGGTTCACGTCGCCCAAGCGCCCCACGTCCTCGCCGAACGCGATCACCCGCGGGTCGCGCCTGAGCGCCGCGTCGAAGCAGACGTTGAGGACCTTGTATCCGTCCACCTCCACCGACTCCGCCGTGTACTCGGGCGGCAGCACGGGCACGCGCGTGGCGGCCTCGGCCGATTCGGAGAGGAGGTGCGAGTGGTAGCGCTCCGCCATGAGCGCTTCCTGCTCGCGCCGCCAGCGGGCGAGGGGCTCCGCGGCCGGCGTGCCCCGCGCGGCCACCAGCGCCCGGTGCGCCGCGACCGCCACGTCCCGCCGGAGGGGGGTCTTGCGGCGGCGCAGGTCGTCGCGCTCGGCCTCGAGCCGCGCGCGCGCCTCGCCCGCGTCCGCCAGCACGCCGTCGATCGCCGCCGCCAGCGCCTCGGCCTCGCGGTCGATGGGCGACTGGTACGCCTCCCAGGCGGCGTCGCGGGCGGCGCGGACGTGCCGCACCTCCTCCTTCTCCAGCGCGTCCAGCTCGTCGGCCGTGGCCATCCCCTCCTCCACGATCCACGCCCGCATGCGCGGCAGGGCGTCGTGCTCGCGCTCCCACTTCAGGCGCTCGGGCGACTTGTAGCGCGTGTGGCTGCCGGAGGTGGAGTGCCCCTGCGGCTGCGTGAGCTCCACCACGTGCACCAGCGCGGGAACGTGGTCGCGGCGGACGATCTCCGTCACGCGCTGGTAGCTCTCCACCAGGGCGGGGTAGTCCCACCCCTTCACCACCTCGATCTCGAAGCCGGGGCTCCCGGGGGTGCCGCGGAAGCCCTCCAGCAGCTCCGAGATGCTCCCCTTGGCCACCTGGATCTCGTTGGGAACGGAGATGCCGTACCCGTCGTCCCACACGGACATGAGCATGGGCACCTGCAGCACGCCGGCGGCGTTCATCGCCTCCCAGAACACCCCCTCGGCGCACGACGCGTTGCCGATGGTGCCGAACGCCACCTCGTCGCCGTTCCGCGAGAAGTCGGTGAACGGGTGCAGCTCCTCCAGGTCGCGGTAGAGCTTCGATGCCCACGCCATCCCCAGCAGCCGGGGCATCTGCCCCCCGGTGGGGGAGATGTCGGCGGAGGAGTGGACGGACTCGGTGAGCGGGAGCCAGCGCCCCTGGTCGTCCAGCATGCGCGTGCCGAAGTGGGCGTTCATCCCGCGCCCCCCCGAGGCGGGGTCGGCCGAGACGTCGGTGTGCGCGTAGAGCTGCGCGAAGAACTGCTGCACGTCGAGCAGCTCCAGCGCGAACATGAGCGTCTGGTCGCGATAGTAGCCGGAGCGCAGGTCGCCGGGGCGGAACGCCCGGGCCAGCGCCACCTGCGCCACCTCCTTGCCGTCGCCGAAGATGCCGAACATGGCGCGGCCGAGCATCACCTCGCCGACCGCGAGGGTGCTGACCTGGCGGCTGCGGAAGGCGATGCGGTAGTCCCTGATGATTTCGTCGGGCGTGGGCAGCGGACGGGTGTCCTGGCGGCGGTGATGGTGCTCGCGGCCCGACGGGCGAAATGCCGACATGGCTTGGTTCGTTCGGATTCCCAGGTCTCGAAGCGCTCGCGCCGGGGCGCGTGCGCGGTAACGGTCATCAGCCACTTCGATGCCAGGCGGATTTCAGGGCCGGGCACGCGGGTGTGCTGTAAACTACGCATGCCCGGCCGGATAGCCAGTCGGGCACGCGAAATTCTCATCCTGGGCCGCCGCAACGGGCCCGGCGGAGCGAGAGGGAGGGCGGATTCGGATCGTTTTTCAGCATCGAACATGCAATTGGATGTCATCCTGATGGTGCCGCTGCTCCACGCCCGATGTCGCGTTGATCCTGGCGGCGCCTGAAGGATCTATCGCCGCGGACGCGACACGGCCGGCCATTTCGCCGCCGACGGGATAGATCCTTCGGTCGCCGCCCGGCTCTTCGACCACGCGAGTCCGGCGCGGCGGCTCCCTCAGGATGACATTTCCGTTTGCATCACCCATCTGGTGCACCGCGCACCCGGGACCTCCCGTCGAAGGCTAGCTCGCGCCGCCGTGGTCGTGCGGGAAGGTGCGGTGGATCTTGGGCGGCACGTAGGTGCCGTCGAGCGCACTCCCCTGGGGGCCGTAGACGCGGAAGAGCAGGCTGAAGTGCCCCTTGGGCACGGGGAGCCAGTTGGCGTTGCTCCCGTGCTTCGGGGGGTCCGCCGAGACGTGGATCGTCACCGAGCCGTCCCGCGCGGTCTCCAGGCCGGGCGTGTAGGAGGCGACCACGTACTTGTCGAGGGAGTTCGGGACGAGCTCGATGTACTCCGGCGTGTAGGCCGTCAGCGACCAGAAGCGCGTGTACTGGGGGAGCTGGTCCGCCGTGAACTCGATCGTGTACGCGAAGCTGCCGCCGTCGAGGGGGAGCCCGCTCGCGTCGACGAAGGCGTTCGCGTAGTAGGCGGCCGTGCGGTCGTTCCCCACCTGGATGTACTCGGTGAGCGCGGCGCGGTCCAGGTAGTTCGTTCCCCAGTGCCCGATGTTGTCGAAGTGGATCCAGTTGGTCGAGCCCCGGTGCGACTGCCAGCGGTTGATGATGGCCGCGAACGCCGCCTGCGCGCCGCGGATGATCTCCGCCAGCGGGCCCGAGTCGTGGTCGACCACCTCCCGGGCCTCGGCGAACGCCGTGTCGAAGCGCTGCATGAGCGCGCGGTCGTCGTCGCTGATCGGCTGAGTCATCGGCGACGCCATCGCCTCCTGCACCGTGGCCAGGAAGGCCTCGGGCGCCTTGGCGAGCCCCTCGTCGGCCATCAGCTTCACCGACGGCGCGAAGAAGAAGAGCGGGAGGACGAGCGTCTTCCCGGACTCGCCGGTGCCGTCGTAGTCGGCGTACGTCTGCAGGGAGAGGCTGGACCGGAAGTCGTTCGCCTCCTGGATCAGGTCCTCGCCCGACGACGAGTACTTGTCGATGCGGATGGCGATGGTGGTGAAGGTGTACGGCAGCTCGACCACGTTGAAATTCTCTGGCAGCGGCTCGGAGAAGCCGCTCGCCACGAAGGCGTAGACGCCCCCGTCCTGCGGCGGGGCAGAGGAGAGCGAGGTGGAGAAGATGTTGCCGTAGACGTCGAGTTGGAGGACCGAATACTTGTTCTGGTACGACGGGATGGTGAGGATCACGGGGCCGTTGGACACGTCGAGGAACGCCTCGGCGTAGATGGTGTCGTCGTTGATGGCGACGACGACCTTGTACTCCGGCCCCATCCCGCGGGGCCCGGTCAGCCGGTTCTGCTGCCCGGCGCCCTGCCGCTTGCTGTTCTCGCTGTTGATCTGGAACTGCATCCACGTGTAATACCGCGGATAGAACCGCACCGTGTAGTCGTACGCGACGCGGTAGCCTTCATGGCTGCTCATGATTCCGGCTCCTCATGCTCGGGCGGGGAAAGGGATACGGCAGGATGCGCAACGTTATTCCTCGATCGAGCCGATCGCAACGATTTCCTCACGCGGAGACGCAGAGGCACAGGGAGAGCCACGCTCCGTGACTCCTGCACGGCGGCACCGCGCTACTGCCGCCGATAGGCATCTCCCTCTACGCAGACGAGGCCGACCGGCTCGCCGCTCCCGGCGGCGAAGAGGGTGCGCTGCACTTGCGACCCGTCGGCGAAGGCGAGCGAGAGCGTCAGTCCGTCGAGGCGGTAGCGCCCGCCTACGCTGCTCTGGCCGGCGCCGAAGGTGAACGTGCCCCCGGAGCCGAACGTATAGGCGTTCGCCGCGGGGTTGCCGACGTTGCCCGCGCCCGCCCACGTGCCGATCAGCTCCGCTTCGGTGAGCGGGCGCGCGGGCTTGAAGCCGTCGCCGTCCAGCTCGAAGCCCTCGGGGGTCCTCGCGTACCGCCACTGGTCCACCCGGCCATCGTCCCAGCGCACGGTGACCTGGCCTTCGTCATCGTGCCGGTAGCTGCCGCACATGTCGGGGTTGCACCGCGACGGATCGAACGCCCCGCCGAAGGGAAACGAGCGCACGATGCGAACGCCCGCCACGAACAGGAGGGTCCGCACCTCGAGCCGTCCCCCGCCCATGAGGTCCACCTTCAGGCGGTAGAAGAGACCTGCCGGCCGGTCCTGTTCGAACGCGCCGGGGGCGATGGGGATCAGCGGCTCGCTCGGTGGGGTCATCGGCAGTTCTCTCCGCGTCTCTGCGTGATTTTCTTCCGCCCGGATCGCGCGCGTGCTACTCTGCGAGGTCCGCGCCGCACAGCAACCATCTGCAGTACACACGCCTACCATAAGGGGAAAACATGAACCTCACGTTCGACATGACCGCCCTGGGCAACAGCAATCTGACGCCCAAGAACGTGTACATCACGTTTGCGGCAGCCTCCGCGGGCCTGGTCTATGGCTCGGGTCTGAGCGCCCAGTACATCAACTTCTCCAACGGCGGCATCACCATCGATGGTACTTCCTACGGCACCTCGTCGGCGTACAGCCTGGCGGACGTCGCCGCGTACGGGCTCGTCATCAACTCGGCGACCTCACTCGTGGGGTTCATCTCCTACGGGTCCGCGCAGGGCATCGAGATGCTTCCCATGGGAAGCCAACCGAACTTCCTCAGCAGCATCACGCCTCGCTTCTCCATCTTCGAGCTCTCGTACGATGGCACGGGCGGCGGCGCGGACATCACGAACATCTCCCAGTACGGCGGCTCGATCAAGCTGGCGTTCCTGAGCGGCGGATCGGTCCAGAGCCAGTTGGAGAACACGCTCGATACGACGGACACGTTCAACGCCCTGGCGGGAGCCTCCGGGTTCTCCGGATCGGCTTCGACGTCGGCGGTCTTCCTGGATTCGAGCGGATGCTTCGTTCGCGTGATCGGCACGAACGTGTTTCCCATTGGAGCGGAGCAGACCCCTTATCCCACGTTCAACGCCTATCTCCAATCCCTGTACACGACGTACGGCAGCGGAAGCGTGGTGCAGGAGCTGACCAACCTCGCCCCGGGACAGAATCCCGGTGGAGCGGGGGCGGTCGGGTATCCATCCACCTCGACGGCCACGCAGGTGTCCCCCAACTCCCCGAACTCCAACTCGATCGTCTACAACCTCGACTACCACTTCACCGCGGTGGTCACCCAGGCGACAGGTCCCGGTGACAGCGATCCGAACGGAACCTACAGCGTGCAGCTCAATGGCTACGTGAACGCGACGCTGGCGAGCGGCCCGGGGACGATCCAGAGCTACACGTACGACAACCTGTCGATCACCCTCGCGGCGGATGAGCCGACGCAGGGAAATCTGTACATGACGAACTTCATCTATCAGGCTGCGACCAACGGCGCGGGGATCAGCGTAACGTCCAGCGGCTGGGATGATCTGAACAACGATTTCGGAACCGCGAACGTCGACGCCGCCCTGCTGCAAAAGGCCGCGGGCGACTTCGCCGAGGGGATGACGTGCGGTTTTCCCGGCAGCACCACCGACTCCACCTCGTCTCCGGGAACGAACCTCGGCGGTCTGACCAGCTACGAGTGGTGGCAGAACCCGTTGCTGGCCTATGGACCGGCCCAGACCGCGAATCCCTATTACAGCACCTACGGCAACGTGGTCAGCGCGAATTCCGGGGGAATCAACGGCACCACCACGTTCTCCCGCGGTGGCGTTTACGGTTCGCCCTACGACGACCGCTTCAACCTGAACCTGATTTCTCCGGATGCCGACACCGACGAGATGTGCATTACGCTGCTCGCCGATGGAAACCTCGAGCCCACCGGAGCCTGAGCCGTGTGAAGCAAGCCCGGTAAAAAGCCTCACGCAGAGACGCAGAGGCGCGGAGGGAACTGAAACAAAGGACTCGAAGATGGGAAAATCAACTCGCACGACCTTCCTGCGTTCTCTCGCGCCATGGGCGGCCGCTCTGCTCGTGCTGGCGCACGCCGCGCCCGCCCGCGCCCAGGACGACAATGACACCCGGCAGATCCGCGAGGTCATCGGCGTGTACTTCCGCGGACACGCGACCGGGAACGCCGACACCATGCGCACCGCGTTCCTGCCGACCGCGCACATCGAGGGGATCCGCAACGGCGTCTTCACCTCGTGGACGGTGGAGCAGTACGTGGCGAACTTCCGCGGCACGCCCGCGCCGGACGAGGCCACGCGCACGCGCGTCATCGACGTCGTGGACCGGAGCGGCACCGCGGCCATGGCCAGGGCGACGCTGAGGCACGGCGCGACCACGTTCACCGACTACTTCGTGCTGCTCAAGTCGGAAGGGACGTGGCTGATCGCGAACAAGGTGTATTACGCGCAGCGGTAGGCCGCGATCGGGGAAAACTCCCCTCGATCTTCGCGGAAACCGGGCGGCTGCAAGGGCTGCCCGGTTTCGTTTGCACGTCGTGATACCAGATCTGATCAATCGGTGTGCATTCCGCCCAAACCCAAACATGTCATCCTGAGCGTCGCCGCTGCACGAACCCTTCTGCCCACTAATACCAAATCCGGGGATAGCGTTGGCGCATCTCACCGACTCACGTGCTGACGCGGTTATAGATCCTTCGGCCTGCAAGTCATTCCGCAGACGATGGTTGCAGCTTGGCCGGCCTCAGGATGACGTCTTTATTTGAGGTGCGTTCAACACCAAGTGTTCAGGCGGATTTGGTATAAAGCCCTGGCGGCGACCGAAGGATTTATCACCGCGTCGGCGAACGATCTTCCTGGACGGTAGATGAACGGCCGGCGCGCCCTGGAAGATGGATTCCGAGCGCAAACGATAGATCCTTCGTCGCCGCCAGAGTCAGGTGCTGCCGAAACAACGGCGCGGCGGCGACTCAGGATGACATGGTTTTGGCGGTGTCAATGCACACGGATCGTTTATACCTGGTATCACATCACACCCCCCGACGGGTTACCGCGTGGACGGCCGCAGCAACCGGTCGCACGGCGCGGGCAGGTCCGGCGGCAGCGGGGGCAGGGTTGCCGGGGGCGGCGCGTCGGGATCGTACTGCACCATGCTCGGCCGCACTCCGTCCGGGAAGTACAGCGGCGACGCGGGTGCCTGGAACATCGCCGTGGTGTCCACCCCACGGCCCACCATCAGGCACGCGCGCCGATGCAGCTCGGCCAGGTACGCCGGGTCGCGGCGGATGCGCGCCACATCCACGCGCTGTGCCGTCCAACGGCGGAAGGGACCCAGGTAGAGCAGCGCATCCGCCACGTCGGCCAGCGTGCGGCCAGCGTTGGCGCGCGTCATCCCCGGCGGCGGGGGCGGCACGGGCGACGTGTCGGGTGCCGCGCCGGCCGGCGGCGGCTCGCGCGAGAGATCGTCCAGGTCCAGGCGCGCGAGGAACGTTCTCCGGATCGGGACGAGGCTCTGCGGCGGCAGCGAATCCATCACCGGCTCGTAGCGCGCCGCCGACCCGCCGAACCCGACGTGCAGCCGTACGACGTAGACCTTCGCGCCGAGGCTTCCCCACTTCGTGTCGTCCCCGCCGCCGCGCCGCCTGTGCTCCAGGTGCGTGCCGCCGCCGATGACGATGCCACGCCGCCCTTTGCCGAGCACGGAATCGCGCACCAGCTCGCGCATGCGGTCGCCGCGCCGCTTGTGCACCTCCCACAGCTCGTCGCGGGTGAGCGTGCGCCACTCCACGGCGGGATCGCCCAGCAGCACGCGCATCCGCCTCCCGGGCGCGTGCCGCGCGTTCACCTCCCGCACCGCGTCGAGGACGGCCCGGTACATGGGCAGCGTGGGGGTGAGGATGGGGCCCTGCGTGGTGTTCTCGAAGATCATGCGCACCGAGTCGTCCGGCACGGGCGCGCCCTGCACGTAGCGGTCGGCGATGTGCTGGTACCGTTCGTTCCCCAGCTCCAGCACCACGTCGCGGATCCGCTCCGGCGCGCGTGGGTCGCGCAGGAGCCGCTGGTAGAAGTCCGCCTCCTCGGCCAGTCCGTGCCAGTCGTCCAGCGCGACGATGGGCACCGAGTCGAGCACCGCGAGCACGCCGTCGACGGCGTCCTGGTGCGGCGGGAGCGTGCGCCCGGCAGGGGTGGCTGCGAGGGCGAGGCCGGCCGCGAGGCAGGGCGCTAGGATGCGGGTGAGTCGCATGGAATCGGCGGGTTGGAGGGAGGGGATGCGCGGTGGAACGTACGGAAGCGGTTGGCACTGACAAAAGAGCGTCTCACGCAGAGACGCGGAGGCACAGAGAGAATCCCTCCCCCGTGCTTCCGCGTCTCTGCCTGAGACCGTACGCTACTGGAATTGCGCGCGGAACGCGTCGAGCTCGGCGCGCAGTGCCGCGACCTCGGCCCGTAGCGCCTCGACCGTACGCTCGAGCGCCACGACCCGGTCGTCCTCCTCGGCGCGATCGGTGGGCAGGACGGGCTCGTCCGTAGCCGCGGGCGCATCGGTCGGCGTGGGCTCGCCGGCGAGCAGGTGGGCGTAGCGGACCTCCTTCTGCCCCGGCCGGCGGGGGAGCCGCGCCACGAGCGGCTGCGGCTCGCGCGCGATCAGCGCCTCCAGCACCCCTTCCAGGTCGGCGATGCCGCCGAACGAGGCCAGCCGCGCGGTCCGCGCGTGCAGCTCGCCCGGCGTCTGCGGCCCGCGCAGCATCAGCACGCCGAGCACGGCGAGCTCGCGTGCGTCGAGCGTCAGCACCTCCGCCAGCAGGTGCTCGAACTTGGTCACGCGCGAGCCCACCGGCTGGATCTGGCGCAGCAGGCCGCCGCGGCGCAGCGCGATGATGTGGTGCGTCGCCGTCTGCTCGTCGAGCCGCATGACCGGCTCGCGGTTGGTGGTCTGGTTGCACGCCGCCAGGAGCGCGTTCAGCGACAGCGGATAGTTCTCCGGCGTCGTCGCCTCCTTCTCGACCAGGGAGCCGAGGATACGCACTTCGACATCCGTCAGCGGCAGGTTCACGATCGCTCTCCTGTGGTCCGTTCGTCGCCTTGCCTCACCCGCGGGCGAACTCGACGATCGCGTCGAAGCCCGGCCGATAACCGTCCGCCGTGTCCACCCGCAGCGTGGGGACGCCGAGCCGCGGCGGCTCGTAGCTCCCAGTTGCCCGGTCGCGTTCCGCCCCTTCGGGATGGAACCAGGTGCGGGCGGGGTCGCCGAGGGCGCGCGCGGCCCGGCGCGCGCGGGCAAGCTCGGGGTCGACCTCGCAGAGCACGAGCCGCACCCGGGCGATGGCCCGAAACGGCTCCAGCCTCGGCGCCCACACCCGGTCCTGGAACGCGGCCTCGGCCACCACGGTGACGCCGCGGCCGAGCAGGAGCGCCAGCGCGTCGAAGAACGCGTCGGTCGCGCGGCGCTGGAGGTTGTCGCCCTCCTCGCTCGCGTCGCCGGCCGTGCTCACCAGCCCCTCCTTGACCTCGTCGCGGCAGAGGGCGGGGCAGGGCACCGCCCGCGCGAGCGCGTGGGCGAGGGTCGTCTTCCCCGCGCCGGGGCGCCCGGCCACCACGATCAGCGCGGGCTGACGCATCCTGGTGAGCTCACTCATACGATCATGGTGGTGATGGAAAAAGGACCAGGGAAGAGCTGAGCCCTTCTCTGGTCCTTTCGTGTCTCTGCGTGATACCCGATCTGGTTCAGCCGTTCCCGTTCGCCCAGGGGTCGCGGCTCAGCCAGCGCTTGTCGCGGGGCGAGAAGAGGAACACCATCCCCCCGTTGCCGATCTTGGGGAGCAGGCGGCTCGCGCGGGCCGGCTCGATGGCCGGGCACCCCTCGCTGCGGCCAGCCTTGCCGCGCGTCACGTAGGGCGCGCCGTGCACCACCACCCCGCGCTTGCGGGCCGCGTTGTTGAAGATCCCCGAGAGCCCCGCGAGCCGCAGCCCGATGGAGCGGTAGAGCCGCCCGTTGCTGTGGCCGCTGAAGGCGTAGGTCTCCTGCGCCAGGAACAGCCCCAGCGACGAGCTGTTGCTGCCGTTGGCGTTCGAGAAGCGCGTCGGCACGGCGTCGTTGCCGCCGGAGCCGCGGCCGTGCGCCACGGCGAACGGACCGTCCACCACCTTCAACTCCGCCATGTCGAACACGTAGCCGCGCGGCGTGCTGCTGTTCAGCCCGTAGTCCACGAAGTAGAGGTACGGCTTCCGCACCTTCTCCGGGTGCGCCGACTTGTAGGCGAAGTAGGCCTCGAAGGCGTAGCGCAGCGCGTCGGGATGGCTCAGCCGCGCCACGCGCCCCCGCAGCACCCGCACCGCCACGTCCACCCGCGTCTCCGCCTTCGCCGGGGCCGCCGCGGGAGCGGGGGCCGGCGCCGGGATCGCGTGCGCGGTGTCGGACGCGGCGGGCGCGGTGGCGAACGCCTTCATCATCGCCGCATTGGCGAAGGTCTGGTCGCCCTTCGTCTCGATGGCGAAGGAGCGCAGGGCGTGGCCCGGAAGCGCGACGCCCAGCCCGATTCCGAGCGCGGCGGCGGAGAGGATCTGGGTCCGTGGACGCATTGCTTTCCTGCTTCCCGGAGGCGCGCCGAAACGGCCGGCGTGGTGCCCGGAAGTGGGGTGGACGAAAGCTGTATGCGAGGGGATGCTACAGCGTTACGGGGTTGATGCCAGATAATTTAAGGCATCTGCTCCATCCGCGCAACCTGCGTGTGGGGATAAATCGTTGTCAATCGTATGCTTGGGACTGCTACATACTGCTTCAAAAGTTTGCCGCAAGGGACGCAAACCGCTACGCGGACGGGTGAAACGGCCATCCCACACGAAACATGAAGGGCTGAGGGTGGACGGGGGTAAGTGCCCGTTCTAACTGGATCTTAATCAAACACAGAGACGCAGAGGCACGGAGAGCGGTTCTCTCCGTGCCTCTGCGTCTCTGTGTGATGCGCCGTTACGAGGCGCCGCCCGCCACGGGCATCTCCACCTCCACCCGGAACTCGTCGGCCTCCACGTAATCGAGACCGCTGGCGCGGGCGGCGGCGAGCACGTCGCCCTCCACCGTGCGCGCCAGGGCGATGCGCTCCGGCGTGTCGTGCAGGCGCACGCGGCCCACCTCGGAGCCGAGCGACTGCTGCGCGGCCGATTTGGCCTTGCGGATCTCGCCCAGCAGCTCGGCGGCCACCTCCAGCACCCGCTCGTCGCCGTCGCCGCCCTTCGCGCGCAGCTCGTCGCCGCCGGGCCAGCTCGCGGCGTGGATGGAGCCGTCGCGCCACCAGCTCCACACCTCCTCCGTCACGAAGGGGAGGAAGGGCGCGAAGAGGCGCAGCAGCACGTCCAGCGCGGCCTGGAGCGCCCCCGCGGCGCTGCCGGCACCCTCGTCACCCATTTCCCCGTAGCGGCGCCCCTTCACCAGCTCCAGGTAGTTGTCGCAGAACCACCAGAAGAAGACCTCGGTGCGCTCCAGCGCCCGCGTGTAGTCGTAGCGCCGCAGCTCGGCCGTGGCCTCGTCGGCGATGCGGGCCACGCGCGCCAGCACCGCGCGGTCCAGCGGCGCCGTCACCGCGCCCGGCTCCGTCTCGCCCGAGAGCACGAAGCGCGAGGCGTTCAGGAGCTTGGTCGCCAGCTTCCGCCCGATCTTCATCTGCCCGGCGTCGAAGGCCGTGTCGGCGCCGGGGCGGCCGCTGGCGGCCCAGTAGCGCACCGCGTCGGAGCCGTGCTCCTCCAGCAGCCCGATCGGCGTCACCACGTTCCCCTTGCTCTTCGACATCTTCTTCCGGTCGGGGTCCAGCACCCAGCCGGAGATCAGCGTGTCGGTCCACGGGAGCGTACCGTGCTCCAGGTGCGCCCGCAGCACCGTGGAGAAGAGCCAGGTGCGGATGATGTCGTGCGCCTGCGGCCGCAGGTCCATGGGGAAGACCCTGGCGAACAGCTCGGGATCCTCCTCCCACCCGGCCGCGATCTGCGGCGAGAGCGACGAGGTGGCCCAGGTGTCCATCACGTCCGGGTCGCCCACGAAGCCGCCCGGCATCCCCCGCTGCTCGGCCGTGTAGCCGTCGGGAACGTCGGACGACGGGTCCACCGGGAGCCGCTCCTCGGGGGCGAGGATCGGCTGCTCGTGGCGGACGGCGCCGTCTTGGTCGATCGGGTACCAGACCGGGAAGGCCACGCCGAAGAAGCGCTGCCGGCTGATGCACCAGTCCTGGTTGACCCCGTTCACCCAGTTCTCGTAGCGCGCCCGCATGTACCCCGGGTGCCAGCTCATCTCCGCCCCGCGCCGGAGCAGTGCCTCCTTCTGGCTGGCCGAGCGGATGAACCATTGCCGGCTGGTGATGATCTCGATCGGGCGGTCGCCCTTCTCGTAGAACTTCACCGCGTGGGTGATGGCGCGCGGCTCGCCGATCAGCTCGCCGGACTCGCGCAGCAGCTCCACGACCGCCTTGCGCGCGCCCGCGGCCGCCTTCCCGGCGAGCTGGTCGTAGGCGGCCTGCGCCTTCGCCGCGTCCTCGCTCTCGAACAGCCCCTCGCCCCAGGCCACCGGGCGGAAGGTGCCGTCCACGCGCAGCAGGCCGCGCACGGGGAGCCCCAGCTCGCGCCACCACATCACGTCGGTGGTGTCGCCGAAGGTGCAGACCATCGCGATCCCCGTCCCCTTCTCCGGCTCGGCGGCGGGGTGGGGGAGGATGGGCACGCGCACGCCGAAGAGCGGCGTGGTGGCCGTCGTCCCGAAGAGCGGCTGGTAGCGCGCGTCGTCGGGGTGCGCGACCATCGCCACGCAGGCGGGGAGGAGCTCGGGGCGCGTGGTCTCGATCTCCACCGGCCCCTGCTGGCCGTGGAAGCGCACGCGGTGGTAGGCCGCGGGCACCTCGCGGTCCTCCAGCTCCGCCTGGGCCACGGCGGTGCGGAAGTCCACGTCCCAGAGGGTGGGCGCCTCCACCTGGTAGGCGGCGTCCCTGGCCAGCAGGCGCAGGAAGGCGCGCTGCGAGGCGCGGCGGGCGCGCTCGCCGATGGTGGCATAGGTCATTGACCAGTCCACCGAGAGCCCCAGCGTGCGCCAGAGCCGCTCGAAGGCCTGCTCGTCCTCGTGCGTGAGCACGCCGCAGAGCTCGATGAAGTTGCGGCGCGAGATGGCGACCGGCGGCCTGGGCGGCGACTCCGGCGGGGTGAAGCCGGGGTCGTACGGGAGCGACGGATCGCAGCGCACGCCGTAGTAGTTCTGCACGCGGCGCTCGGTGGGGAGGCCGTTGTCGTCCCACCCCATGGGGTAGAAGAGCGTCTTCCCCAGCATGCGCTGGAAGCGCGCGATCACGTCGATGTGCGTGTACGAGAAGACGTGGCCCACGTGCAGCGAGCCGCTCACCGTGGGCGGCGGCGTGTCGATGGCGTAGATGCCCTCGCGATCGCGGCCGCGGTCGAAGCGATAGGTCCCGTCGGCATCCCAGCGGGCGCTCCACTTCTCCTCCAGTCCACGCAGCTCCGGCTTCGCAGGTACGGGCATCGTTCGAACAGGTCCGGTAACGGGAAAAATCGCAGGGTTTTCCGGCGAAAACAGCCCGGAATCTAACCCGCGCGCGCGAGCCGCCGCAACCGCCGCGCGGGTGACGGGGGAGGGCGGGAGGCGCCGTCTGCTACGGGGCGCGGTTGCTGTTGGAGTGGCGCTAAGTGCTGCGTGGAACCATGGTTGGCGAGCGGTGTCACACCTACCCGTTTCCCGTCGCGCGGGCGCCCGCTGGGCCGCGCGGGCGACACGCATTCGTGGTTTCCAGAGCTGGAGAAGACGATCGTGCAGAAGACCACCCGCCTGGCGCTCCTGGCCGCCGCGGCCCTGGCGCTCCCCGCCGCCGCGCGCGCGCAGGCCACGCCGGCCCCGGCGCCGGCCGCGCCCCCCGCGCAGGCCGCCCCCGCCGACGAGGCCGCGCAGCTCCGCCAGAAGATCGGCGCGCTGCAGCAGCAGGCGCTGCAGGACCCGGCGCTGAAGCCAGCGCAGGACAGCTTCAACGTGGTGCTCTCGGCGGCGATGGGCCGGCTGGACCCCGCGGCGCCGGCCAAGCTCGCGCGGGCGCAGGCGATCAACGGCGAGGTCGAGGCCGCCCGCGCGGCGAACGACAACGCCAAGCTGAACCAGCTCGCCACCGAGGCCACCGGGCTGCAGCAGTACTTCGCCACGCTTCAGCCGCGGGCCATGCAGGACCCGCAGGTGCAGGCGGCGCGGCAGGTCTGGCTGGGGCGCCTCTTCGAGAAGATGAAGCAGATCGACCCCAACGCGCAGCAGTACGTCGACCGCCTGACGCAGCTCTCGCAGGGCTGAAAAAAGCGATCCCCCAAACAGGCACGGAGGACCAGGGAGCCCGTCCCTGGTCCTCCGTGTCTCTGTGAGAGCTGCTTCTACCGGATGCGGATCGTGGCGATCTTGCGGCCCACGATGCCGGTCGGCGAGCCGTAGGTGGACTCGTAGCCGTAGTTCGCCAGCGACCAGTACGAGGCGTAGACGTAGTAGTAGCCGGGGTTCAGGTCCCAGGTGCTGATCGTCTCGGGCTCGTGGTAGATGACGCAGTTGTCGTGTGCGCGCTGCGTGGCGTGCGTCTTCACCAGGTTGCCGTTCACGTCGTAGAAGTAGACGTTCGAGTACGCGCCTTTGACCACCACGCCGCCCACGTACAGCGTGGTGCCGCGCACCACGTCGTTGCTGAAGGCGATCTTCACGTGCGCGATCTGGTTGCACGACTGCGTCTGCCAGCCGAAGCCGCCGTAGATGAGCGGGACCTCGGCCCTGTCGAACGGGGCCGGCGGCGGGTCGAACGGCGGAATGGTCGGCGGCTCGTAGCACCCGTAGGCGCACGGATCCGGCTCCGGGTTGCAGTCGATGTCGATGCACGGCTGCTCGTCGATGGGCCGGTCGATCGGTTCGATCATGGCCCGAGCCTCGATGTCCGCGGCCTGCGGCTGCACGACCGCGTCCGCGCACGCCGAGACGGCGAAGGCCGCCAGGGCGCCCAGAATGAGACGGTACCGCATGGGAGTCTCCGTACTGAGGGGGATGGGTTCTGGAGAGGTTCGGAGGGCGTGGCCACGCTTCCGATTGTAAACATATTATCCGACTATAATTGCTGTCAAGTGTCTATGGTGAATGAATTCAACCACTTATGAAGGCGGCTGTAGTCAGGTGTGTACGCAGAGACGCAGAGACGCGGAGACACGGAGAGACCCCCGAGCCTCTCCGTGTCTCCGCGTCTCTGCGTAAGATTCAGTTTTCCTGGCCGCGGCTCATCGCCTTGTTCTCGTCCTTGAGCTCCTCGGCGCGCGGCACGTCCTCGGCGTGGGCGACCTCGCCGATCTCGGGGAGGGCGGCGGGGTCGATCCACCCCTGCGAGGCGGCATGGCGCGCGGCGGCCAGGGTGTCGTCGGCCAGGATCAGCGTGCTCCCGACCTTCTCCACCTCGGCGGCGAGCCTGCGGATCGCCTCCACCCGCTCGGGGCCGCGGCTCACGTTGCGGATGTAGACGGCCCGGATGCGCCGCGGGTGGTCGTTCACCGCGCGGTGGTAGATCTCCGGGTCCTCCTGGCCGCTGTCGCCCACCAGGATGAAGGGGAGGTCGGGGTAGAGCTCCAGGATGGTCTTGATGTGCCGCGACTTGTGCCCCGCGTGCCCGCCCTCGCCAGGGTCCACCGAATCGATCCCCCAGTCGCGCAGGAGGAGGGGCCCGGCGGGGATCCGCCGCAGTTCCAGGAACTCGGCCAGCACCTCGAACAGGTTCCAGGGGCTGCTGGAGACGTAGAAGAACGGGTTGCGCGCCCTGCCGTCGCGGCCGCCCTCCAGCGCGCGGTAGAACGCCGCCACGCCGGGGAAGGGCATGCGCGTGTGCGCGTTGCCCAGGAACACGTTCTTCGCCATCCGGAACCGCGACGCCACGTCGGTGCGCACGACCGTGTCGTCCAGGTCGCTGATCACCCCCAGCCGCGCCGTCGCCGGCGGGGGGACGAGGACGGGCGCGCGGGTGCGGAAGGGCTCGCCGGCCCCGGCGGGCTCCGCCAGCTCCATCGCCACCTGCTGCCAGGGATCCGCCGCGACCAGCGGAGGGCTCGGCTCGATCCATCCCTCCACGTACCCCTCGCGGTCCGCCGTCAGCACCTGCTCGCCGCCGGGGTAGCGTACGCGCACCTTCGCGCCCGGCACCTCGTCGCTCTCGAAGCGCTGCAGCGTGGCGGCGAGGTTGAGCCACAGGCTGTCGCCCTCGCGCGCGGGAGGGACGGGCATCCCGCGCAGGACGCGCCCCTTCACCCACACCCGCTCCGGCCGCCCGAAGCCGCGGTACGCCTCGATCCGTACCACGGACCGGTTCGCGCCCAGGCCGAGCCTCTCGCGCTGCGCGTCGAGCCTGCTGTCCACCCGGCTCGCGAACTTCGCCAGCCGCTTCTGCCAATCCGCCATGGTCGATCAAGGGAAGTGCGGGGGGAGCCGGGCGGATGAATCCGCGGCAACAAAGACACGAAGTCCGCCTTCGCGGACTACCGGCTGTCGTGCAGCCGCCGTCGTAGGGCACGCGACGGACTCCACTGCGGCCCAAGCCGGCGCACCTCGGTCGAGCGGGAGCCAGTCGCGTGCCGCGGGGCTGCGGACTCACTGCAACCGGTAGTCCGCGAAGGCGGACTTCGTGTAGTTGTTGCCGCGGATTTATCCGCCCTGCCGCTGGTCCTCCGGCTGCCACTGGGCGAGGCTACCGCCTCTCGCCGGCGGATTGCCGGAACCACATCGTCCGCCGGAGTCTCCAGGGGTTCCGCCCCTCGGTCCGGAGGTCCACCTCGGCCTGCACGCGGCCGGGACGCACGCGCCGGAAGCGGATGCGTCCCGTCGGCGTCGCCGTGCTCCCGCCCACCTCCCACACCGCCCTGTAGCTGGCGCTGACGCCCGGGCTCGGGAACGTCACCTCCTCGCCGGGGCGCACCCGCTCCGACGGGATACGGAGGTCGAGGTTCCACTGGGCGCCCGCGGGCGGGAAGAACACGATCGAGCGGATAACGGTGAAGGTGTGCGTCGACACGCCGGCAGTGGACATGTCGGGGTGGTAGACGGTCCTCCGGAAGATGCACCCCGAGACCAGCGGAAGGACGAGGAGAAGGGCGGCGGCGAGGCGGGGCGGTCTCATCGGCATCTCCCGAGGTGAGCGGTTCCGGCAAGACAGAACGTCTCACACAGAGACACGGAGACACGGAGACACGGAGAGACCTGCAACGGGCCTCTCCGTGTCTCCGTGTCTCCGTGTGGGATCTCAGTGGTGCAGGTCCTCCGGCCGCCACTCGCGCCGGGCGTCGGAGATGGGCTGCAGGATGGCGTAGCTCAGCACCACCATGAGCATCAGGACGATCACGCTGATCCCTTGCCCCACCCGCGGCTCCAGGTGCAGGAGCTGGATGGTGATCCAGGTCGAGAGCGCCCAGAGCACCGGGCCGGTGATGGCCGAGAAGCGCCCCACCATTCCGTACAGCCCGTAGAACTCGCCCACGCGCGCGGGGGGCGTGAGGCGCAGCATGTAGGGCCGGTCGCTCGCCCAGATCCCGCCCAGCGAGAACCCCGCCGAGGCCGCCACCAGGAAGAGGCACCAGAGCGGGAGCCCCAGGATCCCGATCGCCCCCGCGAGCGCGAACACCCCCATCCACGCCCAGAGCACGAAGTTGAGCGTGCGCTTGGGCCCCAGCCGGTCCGTCAGCCATCCCCAGAAGAAGCCGCCGGCGATGGCGAAGGTGATGGCGAAGAGCATGATGAGCTGCGCCTTCTTCTGCCCCTCGTCCTCCGTGAGCCCCGTGCTCACCGCCACGTTCACCGTGTAGAGCGCCATGATCGAGATCACGGTGTTGATCGAATCCGTGTAGAACACGCGTCCCACCAGGAAGCGCACCAGCCCGGGATAGTCCTTCCCCGAGCGGAGCGTGCGCAGCGTCTGCGAGGTCGAGTCGCGCACCATCGCCCAATCGATCTTCCGCGGGCGGGGGTTGCCGCGCTCCCTCACCCAGAAGAAGCAGGGGATGGAGAAGAACAGGAAGGCCGCGGCGATGGCCAGGAAGAGCCGCGGCTTGTCCTGCGTCTTCAGCAGCAGCCCCAGCACCACGGCGATGTACGACCCCAGGTACCCCACGCCGACCCCGATCCCCCCGATGCGGCCGCGGTTCTCCTCGGTGCTCACCTCGGGGAGCATGGCGTCGTAGAACTGCGTCCCCGCCTGGTAGGCCACGTTGGCGAAGACGAAGAGCACCGCCGTGGGCCAGAACCCCGCGCGCGCCAGCAGGGCGGTGAGGGTCACGCAGACCACCGTGCTGGCCACCAGGAAGGGCATCCGCCGCGGCGCCCGGTCCGTCATCGCCCCCAGCAGCGGCGACACCAGGAAGATGATCCCCATCGACACGGCGGTGATGATGCCGTAGACGGTGTCCGCGCGCGTGGCGCCCACCTGGTCGCGCACCCAGAGCGAGAAGTAGAGCGACACCACCCCCATCGAGAAGATGGTGTTCGCCAGGTCGTACAGCACCCAGCCGGCGACCGCGCGCCGGGTGACGACGTGCGGCGCCCGCGCCGGCGGATCGGCGGGGTGCGTGGGAACGGCGGATTCGAGCATACGGAGATGGAGATCGAAGGGTAGGGGAGGATGGCCGGCGGAAGTTAACCGCGGCTGCAGCGGGTGTCACTGGCAGTGGTAGCCCCCCACCCTGGCGCTGCGCGCCGGTCCCTCCCCCGAACTGCAGGGGAGGGACGGGGGCTCGCTTCGCTCGCAGCTCGCACCGAGGTGGGAGAGATCCATGTGCGCGTCCCCTGCCGCGGCGGAATTGCGGGACCGCCTCGGCCTGCCTCCGCGCGCGTACGAGCGAAGCGAGCCAGTCCCTCTCCCAGGTTGTTTTGGGAGAGGGACCGGCGCGCAGCGCCAGGGTGAGGGCCCTACGCGCGGACCTCCTCCCAGAGCGCGTGCAGCTTCGCCGCGAGCTCGCGCTGGCGCTCACGGAGCTCCCGCAGCTCCGTGCGCCGGCGGGCGCGGAGGAAGAAGCGGCGAGCCTCCGCCACGGTGCGCTTCCACCGCTCGGCCACGTGGATGGCGACGAAGCCGGCCAGCGGCAGCCCCACCAGCACGCACAGCGCCGCGCCCAGGCCGAATCGCCATCCGACGAGGACGGCGATGGCGATCGTCCACAGCAGGTGCAGCGCGCCGCCCACCAGCACCTTGAAGGTCGCGCGCACGTCCTGGTGCTTCACCAGGCGCTTCTCCAGCACGCCCGTCAGCCGGTAGGGGAGCCAGTAGGCCGCGATCCCGAGCGCCGTCACCGGCGCGCCCACGCCGAAGAACAGGAGCTGGTGGACGATCCACCCGATCGCCACGTCCGCCCGCGGGTTCCCGTGGAGCTGCGCGGGGGTGATCCCCAGCACG
>Ga0070685_10000521_pt1 | contig 21868 bp, 21 predicted proteins | sample KBSS13LmetaG_FD_65651 | JGI IMG/M metagenome (GOLD analysis project Ga0070685, IMG submission 65651) | Switchgrass rhizosphere microbial communities from Kellogg Biological Station, Michigan, USA - KBS S1-3L metaG | ecosystem: Host-associated > Plants > Roots > Rhizosphere ...
GACTACGACGAGTTCGACGTCTCCTGGCAGCTCTCGGCCGAGCGCGGCTGGATGCTCCCCGCCTACACGATGCCGCCCGACGCCCAGGAGGTGAAGGTGATGCGGGCGCTGGTCAAGGAGACGCTGGGTCGCCAGCAGGTCGACCGCCTCGCCGACGACATCGAGCAGGCCTGCAAGGTGCTGGACGAGAAGGGCGGCGCCCACCCGCACGAGCGCAGACGGATGCAGCGCAGTCCCGGCTACTGAGGCGGGCCCGGCCGTCCCGGCCACCAGGCGCGCTCGCCGAGGCGGTAGGTGATCGCCGGGATCAGCAGGGCGCGGACGAGGAAGGTGTCGAGGAGGACGCCGAGGGCGACGGTGGCGCCGATCTGGACCAGCTCCTCGAGCGGCAGCAGGGTGAGGGTGGCGAAGGTGCCGGCGAGGATCAGGCCGGCGCCGGTGATCACTCCGCCGGTGCTGGTCAGGGCGGCGAGGATGCCCTCGCGGGTGCCGCGCCGCGCCGTCTCCTCACGGGCCCGCGTCATCAGGAAGATGTTGTAGTCGACCCCGAGGGCGACGAGGAAGATGAACGCCATCAACTCGAGGTTGAAGGCGAGCCCTTCCATCCCGAAGACCTCGGTGAAGGCGAAGGTGGCAAGGCCGAGGGTGGCGGCGAAGGAGGCAAGGACGGTCGCGATCAGGTAGGCGGGCGCGACCAGGGCCCGCAGTACCGCGATCAGGATCAGGCCGATCACCAGCAGGACCAGCGGCACGATCAGCTTCGTGTCGCGGGCGTTGGTTTCCTCGACGTCGAGGTTCTCGACCGGGATGCCGCCGAGCAACCCGCCGGGGGCGACGGCGTGCAGCTTTTCGCGGATCTCTTCCACCGCCGTTTCGGCCGCATCGCCGTAGGGGTCTTCGCGGAGGACGAGGACGACGACCGCGTCGGCGGCCTCGTCGAGAACCGGGACCGGCAGGGCCAGCTGGACGCTGTGCAGCCGCTTCAGCGCCGCCACCGCGACCGGCGCCTCTCGCGCCTTCATCACCGCGGTCAGCGGCGAGCCGAGGCCGGCGGGGAAGTGCCGTTCCAGCGCTTCGGTGCCGCGGCTGGAGTTGGTCGGCTTCGTCACCCCCTGCCCGAAGCCGAGCGATTCGTGGTTGGTCAGGTTGCCGAGGGAGAGGACGGCAAGCAGCGCCAGGACGCCGACGATGATGACCCGGGAGCGTCGCCGAACCAGCCCTGCAACACCGTCCCACACATTCGCCTGTTCCTTTTCGTTGTCAGGGACCGAAAAGGAACGGGGGAAGGAAGCGCGCTGGGTTGGTGACCAGAAAGCTCGGTCGCCGAGGATCGAGAGCAGGGCGGGGAGGAGGGTGAAGGCGGCGAGCAGCATCACCGCGATCCCGATCGCCAGCACCGGCCCGAGCCAGTGGGTGGACTCGAGGTTCGCGACCAGCAGGACCAACATCGCGGCGATCACGGTGCCGCCGCTGGCGAAGATCGCAGGTCGGGTCTCTCTCACAGCGACTTCGAGGGGGGTCCGGGGGGTCCCCGGAGGAACCTCCCCATCTTTGTGACGGAGGGGACCCCCCGGACCCCCCACAGCGCCCAGCTCTTCGCGGTATCTGTGAACCAGCAGGAGGGAGTAATCCGTTCCCGCGCCGAAGATGAGCACTAAGAGGAGCATCGTTCCCTCGGCGTTGACGGTGATCCAGCCGGCCTCGATCAGCAGATAGGCGATCCCGATCGCGACCAGGTAGGCGAGGCCGACAACGAGCAGCGGCAGCAGCGCCAGGAGCGGGGCCCGGTAGACGATCAGCAGCAGCAGGAGGACGAGGCCGAGGGTGGCGACAAGCAGGGTGCGGCCGGCGTCTTCGGCGACGGCCTCGAGGTCGGCGGCGATCCCGCCCGGCCCGGTGACGTAGGCGCGCAGCCCCGGTCGTTCGTGCCCGCGCAGGTAGCGGCGGATCTGCTCGACCCCCTTGACGACCGCACCCCGGTCCTCGGCGTCGATCGCCAGCACAAGCAGCGCCGCTTCGCCGTCGCGGGAGACCGGGCCGATCCCGTTGGCGAGCCGGGCCACCTTGGTCAGCTCGTTGCGGTATTCGCCGGAGAAGGGATCGACGATCGGCGTCGCCCCGGTGAGGCCGAGCTGGCCGAGGCGGTCGCCGTCGCGGCCGATCGCCTGCAGGTCGGCCTTGGTAAGGCCGCCGGGACGTTCGAAGACGATCACCACCGGCACCTCTTCGCTCCCCGAGGTGGCCGAGACCGCGGCGAGCGCCCGCGTCGATTCCGAGTCGGCGGGGAGGAAGCTGCTCTGCCCGGCGGCGGTGACGTCGTCGATGTGGGCGTGGGCGACAAGGCCGGCGCCGCCGATCAGGAGCCAGATCGCGACCGTCAGCCATCGCCCTCGTGATCCGGTGGCCAAGGCGCCAGCCTATTAGGACCCCGTCTCAGAGACGGGGTCCCGCGGCGAATGACTGATTCGAACTGCGCCGGACGGGTAAACAGCACTCACATGGGATTGAAGCCGCTGTTCCTCGCTGCCCTGGTCGCCCTCTCCCTCGGCCTTGCCGCTTGCGGGGACAGCGGCTCCGATTCCACCTCTGAAGCGGAAACCACCCCGCCCGCGAGCGAAGAATCCAGCTCCGGCGAGGAATCCGAATCCGGCGAAGAAACCGAAAGCGAACCCGCCCCCAGCGGCGAGGCGCAGAAGTCGGAAAAAGTGGAAATCGTCGAATTCACCTATCAGCCCGATCCGGTCGTCGTCCAGGCCGGCGGCAAGGTGTCCTGGCAGAACGAGGACACCGCGCCGCACACCGCCACCGCCGACGACGGCAGCTTCGACACCGGCACGATCGAGAAAGGCAAGCTCGGCTCGGCCACCTTCAAGGAACCAGGCACCTTCACCTACTTCTGCGAGATCCACCCGACGATGCACGGCACCGTCGAAGTGGTCGAATAGCCGGAGCGCGAGCCGATGCCGTTCTGGTTGGCGCGAAAAGCCGCACCCCACATCTGGAAGCGGGTGCCGTGGGCGAAAGTCTGGGTGGTCACCCTCTGGCTGCTGAAGAGAGGGCGGGATCGGATCGAGCAGAACCTGACCGCGCGCGAGCAGACCGAGTTCTGGAACCTGCTGAAGAAGTCGAAGGGCCGGCCCGACAACCTCAGCAAACGGGACAAAACCCGGGTGAAGCACCTCGTCGGCAAGGCGATCCGCGGCTGAGTCCATAAAGTCCCCCTGTGCCTGAGGGGGAGCGAGACGACCTGCACGAGCTGCTGGCGCGGCGCGCGCTGACCGAGGATGCGGCGCGGCCCGACGCGGTCTCCAAACGACACGATGCCGGCGGCCGCACCGCCCGCGAGAACATCGAGGACCTGGTCGACGCCGACTCCTTCGTCGAGTACGGGCGCTACGCGATCGCCGCCCAGCGCGGCCGCCGCGAGCTCGCCGACCTGATCGCCCGCACTCCCGCCGACGGCCTTCTCGCCGGCACCGCCCGCGTCAACGGTGACCTCTTCGAGCCCGAGCGCGCCGCCTGCGCCGTCCTCTCCTACGACTACACCGTCCTCGCCGGCACCCAGGGGGCCCTCGGCCACCGCAAGAAGGACCGCCTCTTCGAGCTGATCGAGCGGATGCGGCTGCCCGTCGTCTTCTACGCCGAGGGCGGCGGCGGGCGGCCCGGCGATACCGACTACCCCGTCGTCTCCGCGCTTGACACCCGCGCCTTCGCGCTCTGGGCGAAGCTCTCCGGGCTGGTGCCGCGGATCTCGATCGTTCACGGACGCTGCTTCGCCGGCAACGCGGTGATCGCCGGCTGCTCGGACCTGATCGTCGCCACCGAGGGGAGTTCGCTGGGGATGGGCGGGCCGGCGATGATCGCCGGCGGCGGCCTCGGCGACGTCCACCCGGACGAGGTCGGGCCGCTCGAGGTGCAGACCGCCAACGGGGTCGTCGACGTCGCCGTCGCCGGCGAGGCCGAGGCGACCGCGGTGACCAAGCAGCTGCTCGCCTACTTCCAGGGACGCACGGCGCCCGGCCCCGAACCCGACCAGGCGCGCCTGCGCGAGCTCGTCCCCGAGCGCAAGCGCCGTGCCTACGACCCGCGGCCGATCGTCGAGACCCTCGCCGACGAGGGCTCGGTCACCTTCCTGCGCGAGCGCTTCGCGCCGGAGATGGTGACGGCGCTGGCGCGGATCGAGGGGCGGCCGCTGGGGCTGATCGCCAACGACACCCGCCACATGGCCGGCGCCGTCACCAGCGAGGCGGCCGACAAGGCGGCGCGGCTGCTGCAGCTCTGCGACGCCTTCGGCCTCCCGGTCGTCTCCCTCGTCGACACGCCCGGCTACATGGTCGGGCCCGAGGCCGAGGCGACCGCCCTCGTCCGCCGCGCCTCGCGCCTCCTCGTCGCCGGCGCCGCCCTGCGGGTGCCGCTGATCGCCGTCGTGCTGCGGCGCGGCTACGGCCTCGGCGCCCAGGCGATGGTCGGCGGCAGCCTCCACGAGCCGCTGCTGACGGTCGCCTGGCCGAGCGCCCACCTCGGCCCGATGGGGCTGGAGGGAGCGGTGCGGCTGGCCCTCCGCAAGGAGCTGGAGGCGATCGCCGACGAGGGCGAGCGCGAGCAGCGCGTCCGCGACCTCACCGCCCAGGCCGAAGACAACGCAAAGGCGCTGAACGCGGCGGCCCTCTTCGAGCTCGACGACGTCATCGACCCGGCCGAGACCCGCAGCCTGATCGCGTCGACGCTCACCGCCGCCGGCGACTCCCGCCCCCCGGGAGCCCACCGTTTCGTCGACACCTGGTGAGTCCGAAGGGGACGGCGGCTACCAGAGCGCGTCGTGCTCCTCCATCACGCCGAGACCCTCGGCGAGCTCTACCTCGCCAAGGGCGCCGCGGAAGCTGCCGAAGCGGTGGCGGTACCGGGAGCGGATCAGGAGGTAGTTGTCGTTGTGGGTGTGTTCGGACTCTGCCGCGAAGCGGAGGGCCTCGCCGCCCAGCTCGATCTCGTCGGGGACGTCGAAGGAGACCGGCGGCGGCTCGGCCGGCTCGCCGTCTATCCAGATCGCCCGCTCGCTGCCCCTCGCCGGGTCGTTGATCCCGGTGACCAGGTTCCAGGCGACGGGGCGACCGTCGGCCCCAGTGCCGACCCCGGCCGACCAGTTCCAGCTGGTGTGGCGCTGGTGGTGGCCGGCGGACTCGTCGTCGACCCCGCGCCCGGCGACCTCCCAGCGCCGGCCCGGGACCTCGACCGTCCCCTCGATCGCCATCCCCACCCGCTTTCGCGTCCAGGCCGAGGCGCGGCCGCTGGGGCAGGTGACCTCGATCGGCTCGGTCTCGCCGAGCCGCAGGGAGGCGCGCAAACTGGGCCCGTCGATCTCCAGCCGCGGTCCCTCCATCGTCACCTCCCGGCTGCCGGGAAGGAGCGCGGTGTGGTTCCACTGCTGCCCGGTGCGGCGGTCGAGCAGGACCCAGAACGACTGCGTCAGCGGCCCGACCTGCGCCCGTGCCGCGCACAGCATCAGCTCCTCGGCGAAGAGGCCCACGTAGCGCCAGCGCTTGCGCAGCTGTCGCTGCTCGAAGGGCGGGAGGGAGGCTGGATCCACCGGGCGACGGTACCCGCTCAATAGGCTCGGCACATGGACCAGGTAATCCAGATCGTCGGCGCGCTGCTGATCCTCGCGGCCTTCGCGGCGGTCCAGTTCGACCGTATGCGCCCGGACTCGCGCCTCTACCTGACGCTCAACCTCCTCGGCTCGGCGATCCTCGCCGTCCTTGCGGTCGCGGCGGAGCAGTGGGGCTTCGTCCTCCTCGAGGGAGTCTGGGCGCTTGTCAGCGCCTGGAGCCTCGGCAGGGCGCTTTTCGAAACCACTGGTTAGGAAAAGCGCCTACTCCGCGTTCGCTTCCAGTCGCGCGGCGAGTTTTTTCATCCCGCGCGCCCGCGCCGCCTCGGCGGCGCCGTGCCAATCGGTGGGCCGATCCTTCGGGTGTTTGACCCCCGCGTCGCGCAGGGTGGCGATGTCCTTGAACTTGAGCAGGTCCTCGCGTCCCTCGATCAGGGCGCCGCGCAGGGCCGGGCGCCGCTCGCGGATCGCGCTGTCGAGGATCGCCTCCAGCGAGCCATGGGCCTGCAGCAGTTCGGCCGCGGTCTTCGGGCCGACGCCCTTTGCTCCCGGCAGTCCGTCGGAGGGGTCGCCGCGCAGGGCGATGAAGTCCGGCACCAGCTCGGGGTCGATGCCGTAGCGCTCGCGCACCTCCGCCGGCCCAACCTCTTCGGCGCCGCTGCCTTTGCCGCCGGTGCGGACGTAGAGGACGGTGACGTCCTCGGTGGCGCACTGGTACATGTCGCGGTCCCCGGTCATCAGCAGCGCCTTGCCGCCGGCCTCCGCCTCGAGCCGGGCGTAGGTCCCGAGCAGGTCGTCGGCCTCCAAGTCCTCGCCGACCGCCACCGTCCAGCCGAAGGCCTCGAAGAACTCGCGCGCGTCGGCGAACTGGTGCGGCAGCTCGTCCGGCATCGCCGCCTCGCGCTCGGCGTGGTAGGCGGGGTAGAGCTCGGTCCGGTAGGCGGCCGCGTCGGGGCCGAAGCAGAGGACGACGGCGCGCGGCTGGTGCAGTTCGACCTCGCGCAGGACGAGGTTCGCCGTCCCCAGCAGCGCGTTGACCGGCCGCCCGTCCGGGCCGGTGATCTTGCTCGGCAGCGCATAGAAGGCGCGGAAGAGCATCGAGGGCGCATCGACGGCAAGCAGCGGCGCAGGCACGCCCGCACTTATACAGACACGCCTTGTTAGCGTCGCGGTGTGGCTTCAGATGGCAGACCGCGTATCGCGCCCGGCGGCCGCCGACAGATCGGGCCCGTCAACGCGGCGATCGTCTGGGTGCTCGGGCGGGCGACGGGCCGGCGGCCGCCGAACGTCTTCACGACGCTGGCCCGCCACCGCGGCCTCTTCCGGCGCTGGCTCTGGTTCGCCGGGGCGCTGATGCCGGGTGGCAAGCTGCCGCGCCGCGACAGCGAGCTGGTCATCCTCCGCGTCGCCCACAACACCGAGTGCGCCTATGAGTGGGGCCACCACGAGCGGCTCGGGCAGCGGGCCGGCCTCAGCGCCGAGGAAGTCGAGCGCGTGCGCTCGGGTCCCGACGCCCCCGGCTGGTCGCCGCGCCGGCGGCTGCTCCTCCGCCCCTGCGACGAGATGCACGCCGACGGCGCGATCGGCGACGAGCTCTGGGCCGGGCTGGCGGCTGAGCTCGACGACCGCCTGCTGATCGAGCTCTGCATGCTGATCGGCCACTACGAGATGTTGGCGATGACGCTGAACACGCTCCGGGTCCAGCCCGAGGCGCCGAGCGACCGGCTCGGCTGATGCGCCCGCCGGTGCCGAGCCTCGGCGGCAGGCGCTGCTTCATCACCGGCGCCGCCAGCGGCATCGGCCGCGCCACCGCCGGCAGCGTCGCCTTCGCCGCCCCCGCCGACGTGTCCGATCACGCGGCGGTCGCCGCCCTGGCGGAGGAGATCGAGATCGTCGGCGCCGACGACGAGGACTCCGAGATTCAGAAGCTGAAACGTCGCTTCGAGCGCCACGCGGTCAGCCCCGAGCACGTCGCCGAGAAGATCCTCGAGGGGATCGAGAAGAACCGCTACCTCGTCTTCACCTCCAATGACATCCGCGTCGCCTTCTGGCTCCAACGCTGGTTCCCACCCGCTTACAAGCTGGCGATGCGGACGCTGAACCGGCGCTTCGTCGCGGTCGCCGGTGGCCGCTGAGCGCGGCTGGCTAGAGTCGTCCGCGCATGAAGGCGCTCGACATCAAGGACCTCGAGAAGCGCTACCCGAACGGGGTGGAGGCGCTGCGCGGCGTCTCGGTGGAGATCGAGGAGGGCGAGTTCTTCGGCCTGCTCGGCCCCAACGGCGCCGGCAAGTCGACGCTGATCCACTGCACGACCGGGCTCGCGCAGCCGACCGGCGGCTCGATCGAGGTCTTCGGCAACGACGCGATCGACCACTACGCCGAGGCGCGCCAAGCGGTCGGCCTCGCCCCGCAGGAGCCCAATATCGACTGGTTCCTGACCGTCGAGGAGACGCTCGACTACCACGCCGGCTATTTCGGGATGCCGCGCCGCGAACGCCGCCAGCGGAGCAAGGAGCTGCTCGAGACCTTCTCCCTGACCGAGAAGCGCGACGAGCGCACCCGCACCCTCTCCGGGGGGATGAAACGGCGGTTGATCCTGGCGCGGGCGATGATGCACCGGCCGCGGCTGCTGATCCTCGACGAGCCGACCGCCGGCGTCGACGTCGAGCTCCGCCTCGAGCTCTGGCACTACGTCCAGAAAATCAACCAGGAGGGGACGACGATCCTGCTGACCACGCACTACCTCGAGGAGGCCGAGCAGCTCTGCGACCGGATCGCCTTCATCGCCGAGGGCCAGATCGTCGCCGAGGGGACCAGCCCCGAGCTGGCCGAGCGCTTCGACGTCGCCAACCTCGAGGACGCCTACCTGGCCCTGGTCGGCCGCGGCGAGCTGTCCCGCTCGCACATCGAGACGGCGCCCGACGCCGAGACGGAGGTGGAGGCATGAATACCGCCCAGATCCGCCTGGCGACGCTCTGGCGCCGCGAGGTCAACCGCTTCATGAAGATCAAGAAGCAGACGCTCGGCGCGCCGCTGCTGGAAACCTTCCTCTACATCACGATCTTCGGCGCCGCCCTCGGCTCCCGGATCAAGCACCTGCACGGGATCGACTACGTCCTCTTCGTCATCCCCGGCCTGATCATGATGGCCTGGGCGACCAACGCCTTCTCCAACAACTCCTCCTCGATCCTCCAGCAGAAGTTCCAGGGTGCGATCCAGGACCAGCTCTCCTCGCCAGCCTCGCCGGCCGAGCTGCTGCTCGCCTTCTCGCTCGGCGGCTTCATGCGCGGCCTGATCGTGGCGATGCTGACCTTCGTCGTCTCGGTCGTCCTCGTCGGCCTCCCGGTCGACCACGCCCTCGTCCTCATCCCCTCGCTCTTCCTCGTCGGCTTCTTCTTCAGCCAGCTCGGGGTGCTGATCGGCGTCCGCGCCGAACAGTTCGACGACGTCGCCTTCGCCCAGACCTTCGTCCTGCAGCCGCTGATCTTCCTCGGCGGCGTCTTCTACTCGGCCTCGCTGCTGCCGCAGCCCTGGGAGACGCTGACCCGCTTCGACCCGATCTTCTACATGATCAACCTGGTCCGCTACGGCTTCGTCGGCTTCACCGAAGTCAACATCTGGCTCTCCCTGCTGGCGCTGACCGGAGCGACCGCAGCGCTCTTCCTAGTCAACCTCCGCCTCTTCAGCCGCGGCTACCGCCTCCGCGCGTAGCGACAAATTCAGCGGACGCTGGAGTGAACCTCCCGAATCGCCGCCTCGACCGCCTCGTCGCCGCCCGAGTCGTCTTCGCCAAGCACTGCCACTCCCGCTCCTCCTCGACCGCCCCTCGCCAGCGATACCGGCTGACAACCTGAACACAAGCCGCCAACCGCCGCTCGACGAGCAGCTCAGCAATCCGCCCCGCTTCCTCCTCGGACCCAGCAGTAGTCAGGACCTGTACGAACTCACCCATGCCACAAATCCTGTCGGAAGGGTGACGGGGGACCCTCTCCAGACACTCAACAGCGAGCCATAAGCGAGATGTGTCTGGAGTGGGTCCCCCGGTCACCCGCCCCACCTACCCCGGATCAGCGACAGGCACCCCGACCTTCTCGTGATCATCAGGAAGCAACAAGATCGCCCCCTCGCCGGTCACGTAGGCCTCCTCGCCGTGCTGGACGACGTCCATGCCCATCGCCTCCTCGCGGTCGCTCGCCCGCAGTGGCATCACCGCGCCGATCGCCTTCAGGAGGATGAAGGTCATGACGAAGGCGTAGGCCGGCGCCGCCAGCGCCGCGAACACCTGGTCGAGCAGCTGCTCGGCGTTGCCGTAGAGGAGGCCGTCGGAGACCCCGTTCCAGGCCTCCTGCGCGAAGAAGCCGATGAAGAGGATGCCGATCAACCCCGCGGTGCCGTGGGCGGCGAGGACGTCGAGCGTCTCGTCGACCCGGGTCCGCGTTCGCCAGACGATGATTCCGTAGCTCGGGAACGCCCCCACGGCGCCGAGCAGCATCGCCCAACCGGGGCTGATGAAGCCGCCCGCCGGGGTGATGAGGACGCAGCCGACGATGATCGCGGTGGCGGCGCCGATCGCCGTCACTTTGCGCCCGCGGGCGAGGTCGAGGATGAACCAGACGACCAGGGTCGCGGCCGGGCAGAGCAGCGTGTTGGTGAAGGCGAGCACGCTCGGGTCGCCGGTCGAGAAGCCGCTGCCGCCGTTGAAGCCGAACCAGCCGAACCACAGCAGCCCGGCCCCCAGCAGCACGTAGACGGCGTTGTGGGGGAGGAGCGCCTGGCGGCCGTAGTCCTTGCGGGCACCGACGACCAGGGCCGCCGCCAGGGCCGAGAAGCCCGAGGCCATCTCGACCGGGACGCCGCCGGCGAAGTCCAGGGTGCCGCCGGAGATCAGCCAGCCGCCGCCGAAGGCCCAGTGGGCGAGGACGGCGTAGACCAGCACCGACCACAGCGCCGAGAAGACGAGGAACGGCCCGAACCGCATCCGCTCGACCACCGCGCCGGAGATCAGCGCCGTGGTGATGATGCAGAAGGTCGCCTGGAAGGCGAAGAAGACGAGCTCGGGGATCGCCGTCCCTTCCCGCGGGGCGAAGTCGACGCCGCTCATGAAGGCGTTGCCGAGGCCGCCGATCAGGTCGCCGCCGCCGTCGAAGGCGAGCGAGTAGCCGACCGCCGCCCAGGTCACCGTCGCGACCGCGATCGCGGCGATGCTCATCATGAAGGTGTTGAGAGTGTTCTTCGAGCGCACCAGCCCGGCATAGAAGAGGCCCAGCGCCGGCGTCATTAGCAGCACCAGCGCCGTCGCGACCAGCATCCAGGCGGTATCTCCCGTGTCGATCCCGGGGCTCATTTGCTCACCGGCGTCACTGCGCCTTCATCCGTGTCGCCGGTGCGGATCCGCACCGCGTGGTCGAGCGGGACGACGAAGATCTTGCCGTCGCCGACTTCGCCGGTGCGGCCGCCTTCGCAGAGCGCTTCCACGGTCTTGTCAACGAAGCCGTCGGAGACGGCGACCTCGAACCTGACCTTCTCCGAGAGGCCCATCTGCACGGTCGTGCCGCGGTAGGTCTCGACCCGATCCATCTCACCGCCGTGGCCCTGGACGCGGCTCATCGAGAAGCCGCGCACCTCGGCCCGGTAGAGCGCCTCTAGGACCTGGTTCGCCTGCTCGGGGCGAACGATCCCGATTACGAGTTTCACTTTGCCTTCCTCCCTTGGACAAGAACCTGCCGCGCGCGAGCCTATCGGGACGGCAAGCGGCCTTGCGCGGCCCTGCCCGGTCCCACGGCCGGGGGGCAACGCTCCCTACAATCCGGGGCGAATGGCCGCGCGGGTCCGCAGGCGGCGTCGCAAGCCGCCCCATCCCATCTGGCACAAGATCGCGATCCCGCTCGGGATCATCGTCGCGCTTGTGGCGATAGCCGGTGGAATCGCAGCCGCCTGGGCGATCAAGACCTACAACTCGGCGCCGCCGCTCTCCAGCCTGAAGCCGGTCCAGAAGGGCCGCACCTCGGTCATCTACGCCGCCGACGGCACCCGGATCGGCTTCATCCGCTCCGAAAACGTGCGCCAGCCGCTGCCGGAAAAGTCGCAGCCCCAGGTCCTCCGCGACGCGACGATCGCGATCGAGGACAAGAACTTCTACGAGCACGGCGCCCTCGACTACGAAGGCATCGCCCGCGCCGCCTGGGAGGACCTGCAGGCCGGGGCGCCGGTGCAGGGCGCCTCGACGATCACCCAGCAGCTGGTCCGCAACCTCTACATCCACAACCCCGAAAACACGATCAAGCGAAAGCTGATCGAAGCGCACCTCGCGGTCGAGCTCGAGGAAGCCCACGAGAAGAACTGGATCCTCACCCAGTACCTCAACAGCGCCCCCTACGGGACCGTCGAGGGGCAGACGCTGGTCGGCGCCGAGGCCGCCGCCCAGACCTACTTCTCGAAGCCGGCCAAAGACCTCGACCTGACCGAGGCGGCGCTGCTCGCCGGGCTGCCGCAGGCGCCCTCCGAATACAACCCCTTCCTCGACCCGAAAGCGGCGCTGAAGCGGCGCAACGAGGTGCTGCTGGTGATGAACGAACAGGGCTACATCACCGGCAACGAATACCGCGAGGCGAAGACCCGCGGCCTCGGCCTCGAACCTGGCGACAAGTACCAGGTGATCAAGGACCCGTTCCTCTTCGACCTCGTCCAGAACGAACTGATCGACAAGTACGGGATCAACACCGTCCGCAAAGGGGGGCTGAAGGCCTACACGACGATCGACCCCGACCTGCAGGCGAAGGCCGAATACGCGGTCGAAAACTACTGCTCCGTCTGCTACCCCGAAGGCGGCCCGGTCGCCGGCCTCGCCTCGGTCGACCCGAAGACCGGCGCGATCGTCGCCCTCGCCTCGACCGAAGGCTTCGCCGACGAATCCCAGTTCAACTACGCCTGGCAGGCGCGACGCCAGCCGGGGTCCTCGTTCAAGACCTTCGTCCTCACCACCGCGGTGAAGGAGGGGATCGACCCCGGCAGCACCTACTACGACGGCACCTCGCCGAAGACCCTGGAGATTCCCGGCGGCGGCACCTGGACCGTCAACAACTCGGAGGGCGAGGGCGGCGGGACCTATGACCTCGAAAGCGCTACCTGGGCCTCGGTCAACGTCGTCTACGCCCAGCTCGACCTCGACGTCGGCCCCGAAAACGTGACCGAGACGGCGAAGGAAATGGGGATCGAATCGCCGCTGCAGTCGGTCCCGGCGGAGGGCATCGGCGGTCTCGGCATCGGCGTCACGCCTCTGGAAATGGCCGACGCCTACGCGACGCTTGCGGCCGGCGGGATCCACCACGACCCGACCGCGGTCAGCAAAGTCGAGTTCCCGGACGGCAACGTCGACGACTTCGAGAAGGACTCCGGCGAACGCGTCCTCACCGAGGGCCAGGCCTACGAAGTGACCCGCATCCTCGAGGGCGTGATCACCCAGGGCACCGGCGCCGGGTACACCTCGATGGGCTGCTCCGACGCCGCCGGCAAGACCGGGACCTCGGAGGAGCTCTCCGACGCCTGGTTCGTCGGCTTCACCCCGCTCTACTCCACGGCCGTCTGGGTCGGCCACCCGACCTCGCGTGAATACACCGGCTTCGGCGGTCCCACCGCCGGGCCGATCTGGGCCAACTACATGTCGGAAGCGGTCGAAGGCGACTGCCCCGAATTCGAGACCGGCTCCGCCCCCGACCTCGAAGGCCTCGACAGCGAACACACCTCCTCGAGCTCCTACGACGGCTACGAAGAAGAAGAAACCTACGAAGGCGACGAAGAAGAATCCGAAGACAAGGGCAAAGGCAAGAGCGACGGCGGCGAAGAAAACACCCCCGAGCCCGAGCCGACTCCAGAACCGGAACCAACCCCGACGCCCGAACCGACGCCCACCCCCTCGCCACCCAGCGGCGGCGGCATCAGTCCCGGCTGACGTAGGTATCTGCCCGTACCGGGTAGGCTCCAAAGGTGTTCGCGTCTGGGCGGTTGAGGCTCTTGAGCGCACTCCTGCTTGTGGGGCTGTGCTGCAGTTCGATCTATGCGACCAGCGGCCATGCCGAAGGGCGCCGCGTCTACTTTGTGGTCGGTTGCTCTGGCTCGGTCTTCCAGCCGGAAACCATCGCCCTCACCTGCGCCGACGGAAAGGTTAGGTTCGAAGCGACCGAGGGTTGGGAGGAATGGTCCTCCACCGGTGCCTCCACCCACGGCACCTTGACCTTCCCCGATTGCCCGTCCGACGTTCCGCTGTACGCATGTAGCGACTACGCGGAACATGAATCCGTCATTCACCTTTGGCGCCCTGTCTATTGCCCGACCGTCCATCACTGGCAGTTCACTCGTCTTCGGGCGGTCGACCTGGAAGGAGACGGTCCGATCGGCTTCGATCGTGCCTCCCGCTACACCTGCCAGAGCTTCAGGCCCGAGCCCGTCCATCTGTTGGGGCGGGCAGCCGCAAAGAACTCGATGCGAAAGGTGCTGTCGCGGCCACGCCTCTCCTACGACGATCGGGCAGGTGGCCGTTTGCACTGCGGCCGACGCCTTTCCGAGACGCGGATCGGGTGCGAGATGGGCTGGGTGATCGGCGACACCGGTTACGTCGGACGCGGCCAGATCTGGCTGACCTTCCAGCGGCACGAAAAGCACGCGCACTTCTCCTACCGGCTTACTCAAATCGACGAATACTGCTTGTTCGTGACGATGACGGGAGACTGCACGAGGAAGCTCAGGGCAAGTGGGCCAGTCCCCGACTAGCCGATGAGCCGTCCACTGCTCGTCTCTGCGGTGGCGCTTCTGCTGGTGGTGGCAGCCGGCACCGGTGCTTATCTCGTTGGTAAGAGTGCGGGCAAGGATCTCGATGAAGCCCGACGCTTGGGAGTCGTATCCGGTCTTGCCCGAGGCAAGGCAAACGGTGTGCGTAAGGGGTCGAAGGTTGGGCGCCGATTGGGATCGGCTCGTGGCTTCGAGGCGACCTATCCGAATGCCTACCGTCAGGCCTATCGCCAAGCCTTCGATGTAGCGGGGCTTGAAGAGCCGACGCGGCGAGAGATAAAACTGACTACGCCATGAGCAGGGCTCTCGCGATCGGTTGCGGTGTACTTGCGCTCTTCGCCGCCGTCATTGTCGGATATGCGCTGGGTAAGGCTCAGGCACCGGACCAATCGGATTGGACCCAGGCGCGGGAGGCAGCCAGAGACCGAGCGTTCGTAGTTGCTGAAGGGAGGGCTTTTCAGCGCGCGAAAGCCAGGGCTTTCAAGGACGGTCTTCAGTCCGGTCGTATTCGTGGCGTCAAGCTGGGGTCGCAACGGGGGAGGTCATCGGGTGAAGCCCAGGCGCAGGACCAACTCGCCACGATCGAAGCCGAAGAAGCCGCGGCCCTGGAATACACCTCTTCGCTGCCGAACGGCGACCCCGGCTATGTCCTTCCCGAAGAGGAACGCACCCTCTCCTGCGTTGGCTACAGCGCCATCGACGGGGAATGCGTGGGCGATTGATCTCTCTCCGAACTTTGGGTGCCTATAGCCCCCCAAATCTCGGAGAGGCTGGATCGCGACTCCGAACTTGTCCTCGTCATGACGAGGAATAACTCGGAGCGCGTGCGCTACTCCCCGATCAGCTCGATCCGATAACCGTCGGGGTCTCTGACGAAGCAGATGCGGTGGCCCTCGGTGCGGCCGCCGGGGCGGTAGGGCGGCTTTTCCGGCTCGATGCCGAGGGAGGCGAGGCGCTCGAGGGCGCCGTCGAGATCCTCGACGGCGAGGGCGATGTGGTTGTAGCCGGTGCCGTGGTCGTACTCGCTGACGCCGTGGTTGTAGGTGAGCTCGAGGCGGGGGTCCTCGCCCGGCATCGCCATGAAGACGTTGATCGCCTCCTCGCCGATCGGCATCCGCCGCACCTCCTCGAAGCCGAGCTTCTCGTAGAAGTCGACCGAGCGATCGATGTCGCCGATGCGATAGCAGGTGTGGAGAAACGTTGGCACTGCGCTCGCTCAAGGTTACCGGGGGTGCAAATCAGCGAAAAGCAGGTAAGAGCTTGATCTTCCGTTGAACTCGCCCGACCGGCGTATTACCGTGCTCCGTCGGCTCCGGGGATTCCCCCGACCGTCCCATTTCCCGCCACAGAAAGGCACGCTTTGCACAGCACGCTCTCCCGCCGCGCCCGCCTCCGGGCCCTGGCTCTCGCGCTCTCGGCGACCGCCGTCCTCGCCCTCCCGGCCGCCGCCGCCGCGGCGACCCCGACCGGCGTCACCGACGTAATCTCGATGGAGCTGACCAAAGGCAAGCTCAAATTCGTCGGGCCGGAATCGGTCACCGCCGGCGACCAGCTCGAAATCGTCAACAAGACGAACCCGAAACAGGTCGGCCCGCACACCTTCTCGCTGGTCACCAAAGGCTCGCTGCCGAAGACCCCGAAGGCGCGCAAGGGCTGCTTCGCACCGAAACACATCTGCCTCTCGATCGCGATCTGGCACGGGTTCAACCCGAAAACCGAACAGATCACCAAGAACCCGGCCAAGGCCGGTCCCGCCGGCTGGAGCACGATGGGCTCCACCAGCAAGAAGGGCGACTCCTGGTTCAGCGGTGAAACGAAGGGCGGACACTTCTCCCAGGAAGTGACCGCTGCCGCCGGCACCACGCTCTACTACATGTGCGCCGTGCACCCCTGGATGCAGGGCAAGGTGAACGTGGTTGCGCCGGTAGAGCCGCTGCCCGCGCCGACCAGCTAGCGACACGGCTGGGCAGTCCTCAACTCCGCCTCGCTTCGGGCGCCGGGCTCTGCTCGGCGCCCTCGGCGGCGGCACCCTGGCCGCGCTCCTGCCCCTGCGGGGCGGGGGCGGCGGCCTCCTGCCGCTGAGCGCCGAGCCGACGGCGGCGCTGGCGAAGCCGGTCCCGTTCCGGGCCCGGCTGCCGATCCCGCCGGTCCTGCGGGACGACCACATCCGGATCCCGATCCGCGAGGTCGAGCAGCAGATCCTCCCCGGCCGCAAGACCCGGCTCTGGACCTTCGGCGGCAGCTTCCCGGGGCCGACGATCCGCCGCCGCGCCGGCCGGCGCACCCGCGTCACCTTCCACCACGAGCTGCCGGAGAAGGTGGGGGAGCTCTCGATCCACCTCCACGGCGGCCACAACCGGACCCAGTTCGACGGCCAGCCCGGCGGCCTCACCAAGAGCCAGCCGACCTCCCTCTTCTGCAGCATCCCGCGCGGGCTCTCGGCCCGCGAGATGGGCAACGACTTCCTGCTCGAGCCGGGGGCGAGCAAAACCTACGTCTACGACCTGATGGAGGACGGGCGGCCCGAACGCGGCTCGTTCCAGTGGTACCACGACCACCGCCTCGACCGCACCGCTCCCCACAGCTGGAAGGGGCTGGCGGGAATGTTCATCGTCGAGGACGGCTTCGAAGACGACCTGAAGCTGCCGTCCGGCGAGCGCGACCTGCCGTTGATGATCACCGACCGCACCTTCGACCGCCACAACCAGCTCACCGACCCGTTCAAGGGCCAGCGCCCGCCGGCCGACGGCATCCTCGGCGAGAGCGTCCTCGTCAACGGCGCCTACATGCCGCACCACCCGGTGCAGCCACTGCGCTACCGGCTGCGACTGCTCAACGTCTCCTCCTTCCGCAGCTACAACCTGCAGCTCTCCAACGGCGCCCCGATGCTCCAGATCGCGACCGAGAGCGGCCTGATGCCGAAGCCGCTGCGCCGCCGCGAAATCCTCATCGGCCCGGCCGAGCGGGTCGAGGTGATCGTCGACTTCTCGCAGATGGCGGGGGAGAGCGTCGAGCTGCGCAGCAGCAAGCGCCATCCCGGCCGCAACCCGCTCGGCGCCCACACCTACGGCGGCGCGCTGATGCAGTTCCGGGTCGGGACGAAACGCAGTACCGACCTGGCCCACGTCCCGCGCCACCTGCGGCCGCTGCCCGCCTGGACCCGGAAGGCGAATCGCAAGCCCGACAAGCGCTGGGAGATCACGATCGGCGGCTTCTTCAAGACCACCTGGCGGATCAACGGCCGCACCTTCAACCCCGCCCACTCGGAGGCCTTCCCGAAGCTGAACACGACCGAGACCTGGGAGATCGTCAACAGGACCAGCGTCGCCCACGTGATGCACCTGCACCACACCGACTGGTACCTGCTCGAGCGCAACGGCAAGCCGCCGCCGCCGTGGGAAGACTGCCTCAAGGAGACCTTCTTCGTCTTGCCGAACGAAAGGCTTCTCCTCGCCGGCCACTTCTCCGACCACGCCGGAAAGTTCGTGATCCACTGCCACATGCTCGACCACGAGGACCATGGACTGATGTCCCAGTTCCAGGTGGTCCGCGGCTAAAGGAAACAGGGGCGTTTGCCGATGCCCCTGGCATGGCGACTAGTGAAAATCGGGTAAGCATTCGGCCACCCGCCAGGAGCAGGGCCCGGGCGACCGCGGCGCTCCTCGTCGCCGGCGCCGCCCTCGTCGCGATCTCCCTGCTGCTGCCGCACCCGAGCGGCGGCGACGAAGCCGCGCTCGTCATCACCGCCCTGGCGATGGCGCTCGCGGGCGGGATCGTCTGGTTCGTCGCCGAGCGCATCCCGGCCATCGGCGTACACCTGATTCTCGGCGGAGTCACCGCGATGACCTCGCTGCTGATCTATGAGAGCGGGATCGCCGCCGGGCAGTACGGGACGATCTTCGTCTGGGCGACCCTGATCACCTCCCTTTACTTCCCGCGGCGAGTCGCGGTCGCCCACCTCGCCTGGCTGCTGTTCGTCTACGGCGTCGTCCTCCTCCTCGTCGAAAGCACGGCGGGGTACTCGCCGCTCACCCGCTGGCTCTTCACCCTGATCTCCCTCACGGTGGTGATGTTGCTGATCACCAGCATCGTCGCCCGCCGGGCCCGCGCCGACGAGCGCGCCCGTCACTTCTTCGACCTCTCCCGCGACATGCTCTGCACCGCCAACATGGAGGGCTACTTCGTCGAGCTCAACGACGCCTGGACGCGGTACCTCGGCTTCTCCCTCGACGAGCTGCGCTCGATCCCCTTCATCGAGCGCGTCCACCCCGACGATCGCGAGCGCACCGAAGCCGAGTCCGCCGGTCTCTTCCAGGGCGCCGAGACGCTCCAGTTCGAAAACCGCTACCGGGCCAAAGACGGCAGCTGGCACTGGCTGCGCTGGAGCTCCCAGCTCTCGCCGGACGAGTCCCTGGTCTATGCCCGCGCCGCCGACGTCACCCACCTGAAGCAGATCGAGGCCGAACGCGAGGAGCTGCTCGGGCAGGTGCAGGAAATGGCCCGTCACGACCAGCTCACCGGCCTCCCCAACCGCCGCGCCCTGGAGGAACAGCTGCCGCGGGCGATGGCCCGAGCCCGTCGTTGCCGCCTGCCGCTCTCGGTGGCGATCCTCGACATCGACCACTTCAAGGACTACAACGACACCCACGGCCACCTCGCCGGCGACGAAGTCCTGCGCGCCTGCGCGAAGGCCTGGGACTCCGCCCTGCGCGGCGAAGACACGATCGTCCGCTTCGGCGGCGAGGAGTTCCTCGTCCTGCTCCCGGATATCCCCGTCGAGCAAGCGGCGGAGATCGTCGAGCGGCTGCGGAGGAAAACACCGATGGGGCAGACCTGTTCGGCCGGACTCGCCAGCTGGGACTTCGCCGAGAGCATCGACGACCTGCTGGGCCGCGCGGACAAAGCGCTGTACCTGGCCAAGGCCGGCGGTCGCAACCAGTTGGCGGAGGCGGCGCTGAGCCAGTAATGATTGGCAGATGGGCCGCGCAGAGCACGAACGCGCGGTGCGCTTCCGCACCGCGCGCCGCGACCCGGAGCTGACCGTCGTCGAGGGCTTCCACGCCCTCAAGCACGCGCTGCGGTTCGGGGGCGAGCTGGTCGAGGCGGTGGCGATCGATCCGGCGGCGCTGGAGGAGATGGCGGGCGACTTCGCCCCCGACCTTGCCGGACAACTCGCGGAGCGCGTGGAGAGGGTGGACAAGGAGACCCTGGCGGACCTGGTGCCACTGGTCCCGCACACCGGCGTCGCCGCGATCGCCCGCCGCCCGCAGGTCGACCTCGCCGCGGCGCTCGCCGACCCGGCGCCGGCGCCCGCGGTGCTGCTCGAGCAGCCGCGCAACATGGGCAACATCGGCGCCTGCATCCGCGTCGCCGCGGCCGCCGGCGCTTCCGCCCTCGTTACGACCGGCGAGAACGACCCCTGGCACCCCGACGCGGTCCGCGGCGCCGCCGGACTGCAGTTCGCGCTCCCGGTCGCCTCGGCCAAGTCGCTGCCGGAGAGCGACCGGCCGCTGCTGGCGATCGACCCGGAGGGGGAGGAGCTGGCGCCCGAGGAGCTGCCGGCGCGGGCGGTGCTCGCCTTCGGGACCGAGCGGCACGGGCTCAGCAGCGAGGTCTTCGAGCGCGCCGAGGGCCGGATCTCGATCCCGATGCGCGAGGGCGTCTCCAGCCTCAACCTCGCCACCTCGGTGGCGATCGTCCTCTTCGCGATGAAGCTGAGCCGTCGGTCGCGGTAACGCCAAAACTACGGATGCGCCGGGAAGGAGCGGCGAGTAGCGTCCGGAATATAAGTAAGCGGAAAATTCCGCTCCATCCACGAAAGGAAACACGTGCTGCCACTCCCAGTCGCCGATATCAGCTTCGGCGAACTCCTCCTCATCGCGCTCGAGGTGTTCTTCTTCGTGATCTGGATCTGGATCCTGATCACGATCCTCAGCGACCTCTTCCGCGATCACGAGCTGTCGGGCTGGGCGAAGGCCGCCTGGGTCCTCTTCCTTGTCTTCATCCCATTCCTGACGGCGTTGATCTACCTGATCGCGCGCGGGGAGGGGATGCGGGACCGAACGATCAAAGCCCAAGCGGACGCGAAAAAGCACTTCGACGAATACGTCCGCGAGCAGGCGGGTGCCGGTTCGGCCGACGAGCTGCACAAGCTCTCCGAGCTGAAGGCGAAAGGCGACCTCAGCCAGGAGGAGTTCGACCGGGCGAAGGCCAAACTGCTGGCCTAAGCGGGACCGGGGGTCGGCGACGGCCCCCGGACTCCTGCAAAACGCGCAATTTGCAAGGTAAGTTGCGCGTTATCGACTACCTGTAGGGCGGTGCAGGCGCTTCGCTAGCCTGCGCCGCCGTGCTGTTTTCCTCTTCTTCGCGCCCGGCGCGGCAGCGGATTCTGGTCCTTGCCGCGCTACTCCTCGCCGCGCTCTGCGTGCTGGCGGCCTCCTGGGCGGAGACCGCCCCGGCCGATCCGCAGCAGAAGCTGAAGGCGACGCGGGACAAGCTCGAAGGGGTACGGGAAGAGAGCAGCGACCTGACGGCGACGATCGCCGAACAGAACCGGGCGATCGACGCCAAGCTCGGTGAAGTCTCGGCCCTGCGCCAGGAACAGGAAGCGGTCGAGGCGGAACTCGCCGAAAAGGAAGCGCAGCTGGAGCGGGCGACCAAGGCGCTGGAAGCCGAAGAAGAGCACCTGGAAGAGGTGCGGGCGAAGCTGAGGAAATCACTCGACCTGCTCGGCGACCGCCTCGTCGCGATCTACGAGTCCGGCTCGCCCGACCTCCTCAACGCGATCCTCGAATCCGAAGACTGGTCGCAGATGTCGGCGCAGACCGAATACATGCGCCAGATCCAGGAATACGACGACGCCGTCGTCAACCGGGTCAAGGACCTGCGCGACGAAGTCCGCTCCGCCGTCGAACGGCTCGACGAGAAGCGCGCCGAGATCGAAGCCGTGCGCGACGAAGTCGCCGCCAAGGAGCGCGAAGTGGCGGCCCGCAGCAGGGAAGCCGCGGCGAGCTTTCACGAACTGAAAGCCGAACAGGCCGCACGCCAGGAAGCGCTCGACGAGCTGCAGTCGCGCGAAGAAGCGCTCAGCGACAACCTCTCGGCGATCTCCGAACAGATCGCCTCCGAAGGCGGCGACGCGACCGAAGGGCAGATGCCGGCGCCGCTCAACCCGGGCCAGGAAGCCGAGGTGATCAGCGAAAGCGAAGCGAGCGCCCCGGCCTCCGCGCCGCAGGCGGTCAAGGACGTGATCTCGGCCGGCAACGCGATTGCGACCACGCCATACATCTGGGGCGGCGGCCACGGCTCCTTCGAATCCTCCGGCTACGACTGCTCCGGCGCCGTCAGCTACGCCCTCCACGGCGGTGGGCTGCTGGAAAGCCCGCTCGACTCGACCGGCCTCGAGACCTGGGGCGAACCCGGCCCCGGCCGCTGGATCACCGTCTACGCCAACTCCGGCCACGCCTGGATGGTCGTCGCCGG
>Ga0070685_10000530_pt1 | contig 21701 bp, 15 predicted proteins | sample KBSS13LmetaG_FD_65651 | JGI IMG/M metagenome (GOLD analysis project Ga0070685, IMG submission 65651) | Switchgrass rhizosphere microbial communities from Kellogg Biological Station, Michigan, USA - KBS S1-3L metaG | ecosystem: Host-associated > Plants > Roots > Rhizosphere ...
GCGCCGGTGACCTGGCCGATCGGCATGGGTTCGCGCTTGCGCGGCGTGTATCACCTGCTGCTGGACGAGGTGCACATCTACGAGCCGGGACGCAACTTCACGCGCCAGGATTCGACGATCTTTGCCTCGCTCGACGATCCCGCCCTGGAAGCCAAAATCGGCGCCGACATGCTGCGCGAACTGCGCGACGAACTCGAACTCGTGCAGGGCGCTTCGCATCCGTTCGATTTCGAGCAATATCTTGCCGGCAAGCAGACACCGGTGTTCTTCGGCTCGGCGGTGAACAACTTCGGCGTGCAATTGCTGCTCGATTTCTTCGTCGAGCACGCGCCCGCGCCGAAGTCGCATGAAACCACGACGCGCGAGATTGTGGCCACGGAGGATGCACTGACCGGTTTCGTGTTCAAGATCCAGGCGAACATGGACCCGATGCACCGCGACCGCGTCGCCTTCATGCGTATCTGCTCTGGCACGTTCAGCGCCGGCATGAAGGCCTTCCACGTGCGCACGGCGAAAGAAATGAAGCTCGCCAACGCGCTGACCTTTATGGCCAGCGACCGCGACATCGTCGAGACCGCTTATCCGGGCGACGTGATCGGCATCCACAACCACGGCACGATCTCAATCGGCGACACGTTCACCGAGGGCGAAGCGCTTGCGTTCACCGGTATTCCCAACTTCGCTCCGGAGCTATTCCGCCGCGCGCGTTTGCGCGATCCACTGAAGATGAAGCAACTGCAGAAGGGCCTGGCGCAGCTGTCCGAAGAAGGTGCGACGCAGTTCTTCCGTCCGCTGATGTCGAACGATCTGATCCTCGGCGCGGTCGGCGTGCTGCAGTTCGATGTGGTCGCGTATCGCCTGAAGGACGAGTACGGGGTCGAGGCGACGTTCGAGAACGTCAATGTCGTCACCGCGCGCTGGATCAAGTGCAGCGACGCGAAGAAGCTCGAGGAATTCCGCGAGAAGGCAGCGCCGAACCTTGCGCTCGATGCGGCCGGCGAACTCGTCTACATCGCGCCGTCGCGCGTGAATCTACAGCTGACTGAGGAGCGCTGGCCCGGCGTCACCTTTGCGGCCACGCGCGAGCATGCCAGCGCGGTTGAGATATAAGGCTTTGCATTCCATCATTCCGGCGAAAGCCGGAATCCATCTTGATCTTGCCGCGAAAGCAAAAATGGATTCCGGCTTTCGCCGGAATGACGGCCATGGTGGCCGACACCATCAACCGGAAATGTAGCGCTGCAACTGATCAAGCTGCTCGGCCTGATCGTCGATCACGGCCTTGACCAGATCGCCGATCGAGACGATGCCGACGACCTTGCCGTTCTCAACCACCGGCAGGTGGCGGATGTGCTTGTCGGTGACCACGCGCATGCAGCGATGCACGGTGTCGCCCGGCGCTACGGTGATCACGCTGGCGGTCATGATTTCCCTGACCGGCGTTTGCGCCGAGGAGCGACCTTTGAGGATGACCTTGCGTGCGTAATCGCGCTCGGAAACGATGCCGAGCAGTTCGTCGCCTTGCATCACGAGCAGCGCACCGACGAATTTGTCGGCCATCAGCTGAATCGCCGCGAGCACGGGTTGATCCGGCCCGATCGAGTGGATTTCGCGCTTGCCTTCGATCAGATGTTTGACGATACGCATCGCACTTTCTCCTTGCAGAGGATGGGGATGGCAGGCAACGGCAAACCGCGTCTTCTAGTTTACGCCGGCGGGAGTCGATTGGTGCGCAGGAATTTCGGCTCGCGGCGATTCGGCCTGCTGCGCCGGAATCAATTCGTCGATCAGATACAACGGCCGCTGCTTCGTTTCGATGTACATGCGCCCGAGATACTCGCCGATGACGCCGAGCGCCATGAGTTGGACACCGCCTAGGAACAGGATCACGAGCATCAATGTCGGATAGCCTTGCACGCGGTCGCCCAACACGAGCGCCTTGCCGAACACCCACACGGCGTAGGCGAAGGCCAGCATCGCCGTGCCGAGGCCGACGTAGGTGGCGAGTTTCAACGGCGCGGTCGAAAACGAGGTGATACCTTCGAGCGCGAAGTTCCACAGGCGCCAGTAGTTGTATTTGCTTTCGCCGGCGAAGCGCGCGTCGCGTTCGTAAATCACCGACTTCTGCTTGTAGCCGACCCAGGTGAACAGGCCCTTCATGAAGCGCTGGCGCTCGCGCAAACGCTTCAGCGCATCGAGCGAGCGCCGGCTCATCAGGCGGAAATCACCGGTGTCGCGCGGCACAGGTGTGGCGCTCAAGCGCTCCATCACGCGATAGAACGTGGCGGAGGTGAATTTTTTCAGCTCCGTCTCGCCGGCGCGCGTCGAGCGCGTGCCGTAAACGACGTCGTAGCCCTCGCGCCAATGATCGACGAAAGTCGGGATCAATTCCGGTGGATCCTGCAGATCGGCGTCGATAACCACGATGGCGTCCGCGTCGGCGGCATCGAGGCCAGCGGTCAGCGCCAGTTCCTTGCCGAAGTTGCGGCTGAGCTTAAGTGTGCTGACGCGCGCATCGCCCTCGCGCAGGCTGCACATCACTGAGTAGGTATCGTCACGGCTGCCGTCATCGACGTAGAGCACCTCGCACTGCAAGTCGAGCTTGTCGAACACGGCCGCGAGCCGCGCGTGGAATTCGCGCAGGCTCTCGCCTTCGTTGTAGGCGGGGACGACGACGCAGAGTTTGGACATGGATGGCGTGGTGAAAATCTCGACCGTCGAATGCTAGCCCAAGCCTGCGACAACCGATACCTCACGGACGACACAAACCTCAGCGTGCGAGATACCCCGGACCGCCGAGCTGGCGCGTCTGACGTTCGATCCACGCGGCGCGTTTCAACATATAAGCGGAAGGTTGATCGACGCGCAGCTTTTCCGGATTCGGCAGGCTTGCTGCGAGCAGCGCGGATTCGTGCGCGCTCAGCTGCCGCGCCGACTTGCCGAAAAACGTCTGCGCCGCGGCTTCCGCGCCGTAGATGCCGTCGCCGAATTCGGCGATGTTCGCGTACACCTCGAGGATCCGCGACTTCGGCCAGGTCAGCTCCAGCAGCACGGTGAAATACGCTTCCAATCCTTTGCGCACGAAACTGCGCCCGTTCCACATGAACAGGTTCTTCGCCGTCTGCTGTGAGATCGTGCTCGCGCCGCGCAGGCGCGCACCGTCGTCGGCGTCGTCCATCGCTTCGCCGATTGCGGCGAAATCGAAGCCGTGATGCGAGGGAAATTTCTGGTCCTCTGCAGCGACGAGTGCGATCGGCAGTTCGGGCGAAATTTCGGACAACGAAACGAAGCGCTGCTTGACTGCGAAGCCGTGTTCGCCGTCGTGCCACGCGGCCAGGCGCCGCTCCACCATGACGGCCGACGTCGGCGGCGGCAGAAAACGCAAAATAAGCACCGGCAGCCAGGTGAGCACCAATCCGGCCAGCGCGATTACCATCGTCCGGCGGAGCCAGCGTCTACGCGTCGTGCGCGACCGGGATCGTTGAAAAAACCTCATAATGCGATGATCAGGGCAAGTGTCTGCGGTGTCCGCCCGGCATGGCCGCCGGGCGCGCGAGTTTGGCACAGGAAAAGCCGGTCCGGCCCGCTTATGAAAAGCGTGACGCTCCTCACTTCTAGAGCAGAAAATGATTGTTAGTTTTTCATAAACCGTGTTAGCATCGGTGAGACGCTAGCTGGGGTACTTCGTCTGTCGAAGACGGGGAACTCGGGGCGTGAATGAATACTCTGTAATCAACGGGAATTTAGCGGTCGAATACATGCGCAAATTGCTCGCCCTCGTGCTGACTGTTTCGATGCCGCTTGCCGGCGTCGCGCAGTCGCTCGCGCCGGCGTCGCAACATCTTGCGAATTCGCCCGCCCAAGCGTCGCCCCAGTTGCTCGAACAGATGCTCGACTCGAGCAGCCTGCTCGGCAACGGTGATGCCCGTGCGGTGCCGCTCTGGGGTACGCCGGACGGCCGCATCCTGACCTTGGTCGCCGCCGGCGGCAATCACAATCCCACCTTGCCCAAGTCGCCGCAGATCGGCAACGAATGGCATCTGATCGACGTAACCAATCTCGTCTCGGGTGGCTTGTTGATGCGTCTGGGCAATACGGCAAACGCCTATGTCAGTGCGGGTCAGTCGTATATTCCGGCGCCGTTGATGGCCGGCTGCGCAGCGCAGAGCCCGCTCGCTTCCTGCACCAATCTCGGCCCGATCGCCCGCAGCGGCGAAGTGCGCCTCGGCACGAACTGGCTCGCCTCCGACAATCTCGAGCTCGGCCTCAGCTATGACATGGCGTGGCTGCGCCACGACAACACGACGGCCGCCCCGATCAGCAGCTACGGCCTGGCCGGACTCGGCAGCCCGGCGACGTTGCCGATCGGTTTGTCCGGCTATTCGCTGGTCGACGCACAGAATTCGTCGATCAACGCCCTCGGCCGCTTCCGCCTCGACGACGATCAGTCGCTGAATCTCGGCGCCAGTCTGGGCCGCATCCAGTTGTCCGTTCCCGGCACCACGACGCCGCTGACCAGCCTCAACCAGGCCGCGGTGAGCTTCGGTGTGCAGTACGGCTCGTTCGGCGGTAACCTCACCGGTCACGTGCTCAGTGCCGATCCGCTCGGCGCCAATGCCTCCAGCTCGCGCCTCACCGGCGTCGATCTCGGTATCTCTTGGCGTACGCCGTGGAGCGGCATGCTGCGCTTCGGCACGCAGAACCTGTGGTCCTCGGGCAGCCTCCCGTACCTCAACAACGGCCCCGTCTCGCGCGAGCTCGAATCGAGCCAGGCGCGCGTGCCGTACGTTCAGTACCACCAAGATCTTTGAGAACCCGCCGCTGAGCTAGCGGCCATCGCGGGCGCTTGCTTGCCCGCGCACGTTTTCGCTCCCTCCTCTGAATCATCCCATCGCAGCCGCTACGGCGCTGCGACCGTTGCCGCATCCCCGATTTCTACGCGCGGCCACGACCGATGGCCCGGCCGCATACCTAAAGATGTAAAGAAATGCAAACGTTTCCTGTATTCGAGTTTAAGAATTGTTGCTAACATGTAAAATTCTTGTGCAGAAATTGCGACGAAACGCCCGCCGGTTTCGTCTTGCAACAGCTTCACAGAACTCTTGTCCATTACCGTTGGGGAACGTAACCGCATGAATTTGAACAGTAATAAGCTCGTCTCGGCCGTCCGTTTCGGACTTGCCATGGGCGCCGTCGCCACGGTTGGCACGGTCTATGCCCAGAACGCCGACAGCTCGGCTGGCAAGGCGAATAACCTGGAAACGATCGTCGTCACCGGCTCGAATATCCGCCGCGTCGACATGGAAACGGCCAACCCGGTCATCACGATCGACCGCGCGGCCATCGCGAAGTCGGGCAAAACGACGCTGGGCGACATCGTCCAGGACCTGCCCGCGATTGCGGGTAACGCGAACAACACCAACGTCAACAACGGCGGTGGCGACGGCCAGGCGAACATCTCGCTGCGTGGTCTGGGCTCGGTGCGCACGCTGGTGCTCGTCGACGGGCGCCGCATCCAGGCCGGCGGCACCACGGCCGACGCGAACGCGATTCCGGCCAGCCTGATCGAACGCGTCGAAGTGCTGACCGACGGCGCCTCGGCGATTTATGGCTCCGACGCGATCGGCGGCGTGGTCAACTTCATTCTGCGCAAGAACTATCAGGGCGTCGAAATCAGCGGCCAGTACGGCATCTCTGATCGCGACGACGGCGCGCGCAAGGGCTTCAGCCTCGCCTTCGGCCAGACCGGCGAGCGCGGCAGCGTCATGGGCGGCGTCGAGTACAACAAGCAGGACCAGATTCTTGCCGGCCTGCGCGATTACGGCCGCTATTCCTACACGCGCAACGTCACCACCGGCAAGGTCGGCTTCACCGGCTCCACCTCGGCGCCGACCGGCTTTGTGCGCGCACCGGCGTTCAGCAACTGCCCGAACGTGGCCGAAGGCGGCAATGTGCCGGGCGGCACGCTCGATCCGACCGCCCCGGGCGGCAACGGCATTCCGGCCGGCTATCGCTGCTTTCAGGGCGGCTCCTCGGCCGGCCTGGGCGATCTTTACAACTTTGCCGCGATCAACCTGATTTCGACGCCGTCGGAGCGCACCAACGCGTTCGTCAAGGGCAGCTACAAGCTGACCGACTCGGTCGAAGCCTACATGACCGCGCTGTACAACAAGACCGACTCGGCGTTCCAGATCGCCTCGGTACCGGTCAGCCTGTTCAGCACAGGCCTGTTGATCTCCTCGAAGAATCCATACAACCCGTTCGGCGTCGACATCGGCACCAAGAGCGCACAAAATGCTTCGCTGCGCCTCGTCGCGCTGGGGCCGCGCCGTCAGGCCTACAACACCGAAAACAACCAGATCGTCGCCGGCCTGAACGGTTCATTCGCCGACACCTCGTGGCAGTGGGATGCGAACGTCGGCTTCGGCCGCTTCAGCGCCAACCGCACGCGCTCGGGCTACCTCAATGCAGCCGCGATCACGCAGAACGGCGTGCTCGGCGCCAACTGCACCCCGGTCAGCGCCGGTCTGAGCAACACGACCTGCCTGGACATCCTCAACCAGTTCGATCCGAACACCGCTACGCTGCTGCAGAAGTACTACGGCAGCACCCTGCACTACCACGCGCTACAGATCCAGCGCCAAGCCAACGTCAGCGCCAACGGCGATCTGTTCGCGCTGCCGGCCGGCAACGTCAGCATGGCCGCGGGCCTGAGCTACCGCAAGCAGTACGTCGAGAACGACGCGGACCAGGCCACCGTCGCCGATCCGCACAACGGCGGCCGCTGCGGTGGTATCCCGGAAACCTGCACCTCGCCGTTCAGCGGCAACTACGACGTCAAGGAAGCCTACGCCGAACTGCTCGTGCCGATCCTCAAGGACGCGCCGTTCGTCAACAGCCTGAACCTGATTCTCGGCGACCGCTACTCGAAGTACTCAAGCTTCGGCAGCACCAACAACTGGAAAGCGGCGATCGAATACAAGCCGCTGGAAGATCTGCTCCTGCGCGGCACGGTCTCCAAGGTGTTCCGCGCGCCGAACCTGACCGAAACCTCCGCGGCTCTGCAGAGTTCGTACGACAACTACGTTTCGCCGGGCGCCGGCTTCGGTTCGTCGAACGGCAATCAGGTGCAGGTGCTCTTCTCCGGCGCCAACGTGGCCGGTCAGCCGATCAAGCCGGAAGTCGGCTCGACCTTCGACTATGGCTTCGTCTACGACCCGCATTGGATTGAAGGCCTCAGCGTCAGCGCAGATCTGTGGCGCGTCTATCTGACCGATTTGATCGTACGTCCGACCGGCCAGACCATCTCCAATTTCTGCTTTGCCGACAAGAACAGCCCGTACTGCAAGTTCATCAACTTCTCCTCGGGCCAGATCGACAGCATTTCCGGCGTTGCCTACACCAACCTGGGCCGCCTGGATGCCGCCGGCGCCGACTTCGCCGCCAGCTACCGCCTGCAGGAAACGCCGTACGGCAATTTCCGTTTCGGTCTGCAGGCCACCTACTACGCGAAGTACGACAACACCGTTCCGACAGGGACCGGCACCGTCGTCACCCACGTCGCCGGCGGTTACAACTCGCAGTACGGCAACTTCGCCCGTTGGCGCGCGCTCGGCAGCATCGACTGGTCGATGGGCGACTTCTCGGCCTCGTGGCGTCAGCGTTACCAGGGTGGCGTGCACGTCTTCGCCCTCGGCAACTACCATGTGGGCGCGTGGACGCGTAACGACGTCTCGGTCGGCTACAACCTGTCGGCGTTGAAGACCCGCGTCGACGTGGGTATCGACAACATCGGCGACAAGCAGCCGCCGTTCTTCTATCAGGCGGTAACCAACGCGAACACGGACGTCAACACGTATGACACGATCGGCCGCTATTTCTGGGGCCGCGTAACGGTCAAGTTCTAAACTAAAGCGGTACATCTCGCCCCGCGCGCAGGAGCTGCGCGCGGGGCTGGATTCCCTCTCCAACGGGGTTCCTATCCCCATTTGGCAACATCTCTGAATCCGAGCCGAACGGACGTTCCGCTCGTGCCCAGCTTGTTCCATTGTTAAGTATTTGTTGCTACTATCCCCTGCCATCGAAATTGCGGGTAGGCGTTTCGTATTTCCTTTTTCCCAGGATGGGAAAATTTTTGTCCCGAAGATCAACCCTGACGTTGGAGAGCGTATGAAACTCAACGAAATCAACAAGCTTTCATCGGCTGTCCGCCTTGCGCTTACGCTGGGCTCGGCAGCCACCATGGGCGCCGTCAATACTGCCCAGGCGCAAAACGCCGACACCGGTACTGCCAAGGGCCAGAACCTTGAAACGATCGTAGTCACCGGTTCGAACATCCGTCGCGTCGACATGGAGACCGCCAACCCGGTCGTCACCATCGACCGCGCGCAGATCCAGGCCTCCGGCAAGGTCAACTTGGGCGACCTCGTCCAGCAGTTGCCGTCCATGGCCGGTGCCGCGATGAACCCGCAGGTCAACAACGGTGGTGCCGGTACCGCAGGCGTTTCGCTGCGCGGCCTGGGCTCCAACCGCACCCTACTCCTGATCAACGGCCACCGCATTCCGTTCCAGCTGCAGGACCTCAACCTGCTGCCCGTTTCGGCGGTCGAGCGCATCGACGTCCTCAACGACGGCGCCTCGGCGGTGTACGGCTCCGACGCGATCGGCGGCGTGGTCAACATCATCACGCGCACCAACTATCAGGGTGCGGAAGTCGGCGCCGACTACGGCATCTCCGACCACGACGACGGCCAGCGCAAGGCCGTGCATGCTCTGTTCGGTCAGTCGACCGACAAGGGCAGCATCATGCTCGGCATCCAGTACGACAAGCAGGAAGCGGTGTCGGCGGCCAATCGCGACTTTTCGAAAGCCGCACAGTACAGCTACAACACAGGTATCAACCCACACGCCGGTTCGAGCCGCACCCCGGGCGGTCGCTTCTTCCTGCCGGCCGGCTCGCCGATTCTTGCGCAGTTAGGCTGCACGGGCACGTCCGTCACGCTGTCGGGCAACCAAATGCCGACATCGACCACGCCGCCCAAAGCCACCGATTTCCGCTGCTATCACAGCGCAACCGACTCGTTCAACTTCCAGGCGGTCGGCAACTACGACCTGATCCCGAACGAGCGCACCGGCATCTTCGCCCTCGGCAACTACAAGTTGACCGACCACGTCGAGATGTACGCCGAGCTGCTCTACCACAAGATGTCGGCGTCCACGCAGCTCGCTCCGTATCCGTTCGACCTGTCGAGCAACAACGTCATCATCCCGTCGAACCAGTACTACAACCCGTTCGGCATCGAGTTCGGCACCAACGGCTCCTCGGCCCGTACGATCGCGTTGCGCCTGAGCTCGATCGGCAATCGTGGCGGCAAGATCGGTAACACCACGGAGCTGGGCAACTTTGGTTTCCGCGGCAACATCGGCGACACCAACTGGAACTGGGACGCGCATTTCAGCTACGGCAAGCTCTCGCAGCTGAGCCAGAGCCTGAACTATCTCAACTTCTCGCAGCTGGTTCCGTCGCTGACCTGCACGACCGCGCCGGGCGCGGGCAACTGCACGCCGCTCGACATTTTCAACCAGAACGATCCGAGCACCAAAGCCCTACTCCTGGCCGCCAAGATCGATCCGTTTACCTCGCTTCTGTATCAGATGAAGTCGGGCGAAGCCTCGATCAACAATGCATCGCTGTTCAGCCTGCCGGCGGGCGATGTCGGCTTCGCTGCAGGTGTGTCGTATCGCAAGGAATATCTCAACAATCGCGTCGATCCGCTGATCAACTTCACCTACAACACCAATCCGGACGGCAGCCCGCGTCTGGACTGCCCGGGCCCGAACTCGATCTGTACCTCTGCGGCGCAGGGCGGATTCAACGTGAAGGAAGTGTACGCCGAAATGCTGATCCCGGTACTCAAGGATCTGCCGTTCGTGCATTCGTTGAACTTGGATATCGGTGACCGTTATTCGAAGTACAGCAACTTCGGCAGCACCAATAACTGGAAGATTGCGCTCGAGTACAAGCCAATCGAAGACCTGCTGTTGCGCGGCACCGTCTCGAAGGTATTCCGTGCGCCGACGGTGACCAACCTCTTTGCGGGCCCGGGCGGCGACGCGCCGACGGCCACCGATCCGTGCGTCGGCAATACCGGCAACCCGTCGTGCCCGTCGGGCACGGTTCCGCGCCAGCCGAACGGCCAGCTCACCGGCTACACGATGGGTTCACAGTTCGCCAACTCGAAGGGCTTGAGCAACAACGTGCTGCAGCCCGAGCACGGCAAGTCGTTCTCCTACGGCTTCGTCTACGATCCGCAGTGGCTGCCTGGCCTGTCGATCAATGCGGACTACTACCGCATCGTGCTCGACAACCTGATCGTGTCCGGCCCGGGCATCGCCCAGACGATCCTGACCCAGTGCTTCAATACGCACGGTACGATCTGCTCCAACATCGTCCGCGCGCCGGACGGTACGATCCGCTTCGTGATCGAATCGCCGTTCAACTCGGGTAATCTGGTTTCGCAGGGCTTCGACATCGGTACGCACTACCGTCTGCCGGAGACTCCGTGGGGCAATTTCCGCGTCGGCTTCGATGGCAGCTACATCGCGAAATACACGGTCAGCCAGCCGGGCTTCACGCAGGGCTTGGCCGGTCACTTCGACAAGAGCTTCGGCAACTACGCCCGCGTACGCGCCTTGGCCACGATCGACTGGAACATGGGCGCCCTGAGCGCGAACTGGACCACGCGTTACATCGGTCCGGTCAAGATCGGCTATGCCAATTCCGGCCTGGGCCCGTCCGGTAACTTCGGCGGTTCGCTCAGCGATGCTTACAACCCCAATCCGATCGGTCCGGTCCTGTCGTTCCCGTCGGTCACGACGAGCAACTTGTCGGTGGGTTACAACATCGAGGCAATCAATACCTTCGTCTCCGTCGGTATCGACAATATCTTCGACCGTACGCCGCCGATCATGTACCAGCAGAACGTGCTTAACGCCAATACGGACGTCAATACCTATGACACCGTTGGCCGTTACTATCATGCGAGCATGACCGTCAAGTTCTAAGCGGTCGCATCGGCTCGTTGTACAAACCGCGCGGGGTTTCCCGCGCGGTTTTTTTTTCCCGCTCCGTCCGCATTTGTCGGTACGGCCTTTTCCGATATCCTAGTCTTTCGATCTCTCGCGTATTCCCTCATGCAAGCCGTCGCCGTACCCGACATCGCCGCCATCGTCTCCGCGATGCAGCAAGGCAACGTCTCTGAAGCTGAACAGATGTCGCGCGCGTGGCTTTCCCGCGAACCGGCCAGCGAAGACGGCTTGCTGCTGCTAACGATGTCCCTGCAACTTCAGGGACGCCTCGCGGAAGCGGTGCAGAGTTGCCGCGAACTGGTTCGCCTGAAGCCGCAGTCGAGCGTCCATTGGAGCAATCTCGGCACCGCCTTGCGTGATGTCGGCGAGCTCAACGAAGCCGAAGAAGCCTATCGTCGCGCCGTCGAACTCGAACCCGATTTCTTCGGTGCGCGGATGAATCTGGGCTATCTTCAATTCGAATACGGCAAGTACGCCCCAGCACGCGAGAGCTTTCTCGCCGCGCACGCACTCGATCCGGCTTCGGCTGAAGCGCGCATCTATGCCGCGCAGATGTGCGTCGCGCTCGACGAACGCCCTCTGGCGAAGCGCTTGATCGAACCGCGCAGAAGCTGGGTCGGACTGCCCGACGATCTCGTCGTCGAACTCGCCAGCCTGATGAGCCTGCTCGGTGCGACCGACGAAGGCATCGGCTTGTTCGAGAGACTGCTTGCTCACGATCCCGGCAACCTGCGTGCGGCGGCACAACTCGTCGTTCTTTACGAACGCAACAACCGCTTGGACGAAGCGCGCAGCTTGCTCGCGAGGCTGCCACCCGCGGAATCGGTCACCGACGCCAAGCTGCGTTACGACGTGATCAGCGCGCAGGCCATCTTCGCGCTGCGGGAAACCGATCCCGAACATGCGCGCGAACTGTTCGAACGTCTGATCGCCGCGTTCAAGGATTCGCCCGACGAGAAATCCAAACCCTGGCGCGCGGACGATCTGTACTTCTCGCTTGCGCAAATCCACGACAAGCAAGGTGATATCGACGGGGCGATGGCGGCGTTGGCCGAGGCGCATCGCCGGCAGATGCTGCTCTCGCTGCAAGCCCTGCCCGATCTCGTCAAACCGGACTCGACACCCCTGGTCCTTTCGACTAAGCGGATCAGTGCAGAGATGTATGCGGAGTGGCCCGACTACCCCGCGCCGTCGACGCAGGAGTCGCCGATCTTCGTCGTCGGCTTTCCGCGCTCAGGCACCACGATGCTCGAGCAGATGCTCGATGCCCATCCGGATCTGCAGTCGATGGACGAACGGTCGTACCTGCAGGATCTGATTCATCGGATGACCGATTACGGTTACGACCATCCCAGCGACCTGGGCAAGCTGAGCGCGGCGCAGTGCGAGGAACTGCGCCAATCCTACTGGCGCGCCAGCACGGACGTCGCACCGCGGCGGAACGGGCAGCGCCTGGTCGACAAGAATCCACTGCACATGCTACTGCTGCCGCTGATCCACCGGCTGTTCCCGAATGCGCAGATCATCCTCGCGCTGCGCCATCCCTGCGACGTGATCCTCTCCAACTACATGCAGAACTTCAGCGCGAAGCCTTTCACCGTACTGTGCTCGAGTCTGGAACGGCTGGCGCGCGGATACGTCAACGCAATGGAATCATGGCTGCATCACGCCGAACTGCTGAAACCGCGCCTGATCCATTCGCGCTACGAAGACTTGCTGAACGACTTTTCCGGCAACATCAAGCGCATCGGCGATTTTCTCGAGCTCGATGACGCCACACCGATGAGCCGCTTCGACCAGCACGCGCGCGACAAGGGCTTCATCAGCACGCCGAGCTACGCGCGCGTGATCGAACCGCCGAACAAGAAAGCCGTGGATCGCTGGCGGCGGTATTCGCGTTACTTTCAGCCGGTGCTACCGATCCTGCAGCCGATGATCGAACACTGGGGTTACGATGCCTGACGTTGCGCTTGCCGATCTGCGCAGCTACGTGCAGCACTACGATGGCGCGCTCGAACGCGGGTTCTGTTCGCAGATGGTCGCCGCATTCGAACAGGCCGCGCAATGGCAATCACAGGAGGGACGCGGCAAGCTCGCCGGGCTGGAACAAAGCTCTTGGACCGAAGTCAATCTGAGCCGTCTCGCCGATATGGCGTTTCTCGGATTCTTTCACAGCCAGATCGACAAGTATCTGGCCGAATACAATCGCGGACTGAAGCTGACGCTGCCGATTCCGTTGCGGCCGAAAATCGATGAGCTGCGCATGAAGCGCTACCGCGCCGGCAGCGAAGACAATTTCCAACCGCATTTCGACTCGATCGACTCCAAGTGCGGCCGCTATCTCGTTTTCCTCTGGTACCTCAATGACATCGACGAGGGCGGCGAAACCGAGTTCGTCGATCTCGGCTTCAAGGTCCAGGCGCGTGCGGGGCGCCTGCTCGTGTTTCCACCCTACTGGATGTTCCAGCATGCCGGTTTACCGCCGCGCTCGCAGGACAAATATATTGTTTCGACCTATTTGATGTTTTGATATTTCGATGCCGTTCGCGGGCGTTTCTCGCCCCGTGTTGCAGGCTGAACTTCCTCATGAATACTCCCAATCCGTCGCCTCCAGAGATGTATTTGCAAGGCCTGTCTTCGGGATCGAGCCGACGCCTGGTCGCCGCCGCGCAGGCGCTCATGCTTGGACGCACCTGGGAAGCGGAACCTCGTTTGCGGAACTTGCTCGAGCTCTATCCCGATCATCCAGAAGTGCTGCGTATGTATGCGGGTTTGCTTTCGCTTTACGGCGACTCGAACGGAGCTAGGCTCGCTATGGAGCGAGCGATTTCGCTGCGCCCGGACGACGCCGCCTATTGGAGCTCGCTCGGCTCCGCCCTCATCGAATCCGCGCTCTACGACGATGCCATCGCCGCCCTGAAGCGCGCGTGCGAACTCGATCCAAGCTACTACACGGCTTGGTACAACCTCGGACTCGCGCTGATCCGTTCGATGCGCGCGGAAGAAGCAGAAAAAGCTCTGCGAGAAGCAATATCGCTCGCCCCTGATGACTCCACACACGCGCGCGCGATTCTCGGCGACATGTTTCGCGCGGAAGGTCAGCTGGACGCGGCCGTTTCCGAGTATCGCGCCATACTCGCGAGGAAACCGAATGCCGGCCCGGCTTGGTGGGGACTCGCGGACATCAAAACGCAGCGTTTCTCCGACGAAGACTTCGAACAGTTGCAACGGGCCATGCAACTTCCCGATGCCGGAGAACGCGACCTGACCGCGATGGGTTATGCACTGGCCAAAGCCCTCGACGACCGCAGACGCTACGCGGAATCGCTGGCTGCGCTGGCTCAAGTGCACTCGCGCGTCAGGATGCAGAGAATTTGGGATGCATCCGCGCATCATTCGTACATCGAAAATATATTGAGAACCTTCAGCCGACCGCAGGCCGTTGCCGAGGAATCGCTAGGCAGCGAGGTCGTTTTCGTCACCAGCCTGCCTCGATCCGGATCGACCCTCGTGGAGCAGGTGCTCGCATCGCATTCGATGGTCAGCGGCGGCGGCGAACTGTCGGACTTGTCCACCGTGCTCCAGGGCGAGGCACGCCGAACCGGGCTGTCGTTTCCCGAGATCGCCGTTTCGCGGCAACCGGCCGATTGGGCGCGGATGGGCAGAGAATATTTGGATCGAACCGCACATCTGCGTAGGAATCACAGCCGTTTTACCGACAAGATGCCGAGCAACTGGATGTACATCGGCGCGATCCGCGCAATGCTGCCGGCGGCGCGCATCATCATCGTCCGCCGCGATCCCTTGGAGACCTGCTTCTCCTGCTACCGCCAGAGCTTTGCGAACAGCGAATACACGCACACGTTCCCCGACCTCGCCGCGGCCTGGCGCGATTTCGATCACTCGGCGAAACATTGGCTGGCGCTGCATCCCGGCAACGTCTACGAAAGCGTCTACGAGGAGCTCGTCGTCGACCCGGAAACAAAGATCCGCGCCCTGCTCGAATTCTGCGGCCTTCCATTCGAGACGGCCTGCCTGGAATTCCACAAAACCGAACGTAAGGTGCACACGCCGAGCGCGACGCAGGTGCGCGAGCCGATGCGCCGCGACACCGCGCGCTCGCATCGCTACGGAGCTCTGCTCGATCCGCTGCGCGCTGAGCTCGGCATGCCGCTGTTTTCCGGCGCGAGTTGAAGACGTCCTCTCAACGATGATCCAACCCGCGCCCGCATCGCGCCTGCACGGCTTGTCGCAAACCGCGATACGCAGCGTGATCGCCGCGGCGCAGGCGCTTGAACTCGGTCGCGCCGACGAAGCTGATCGCCACATCATCGGCCTGCTCGCACTGCATCCGCAGCATCCCGAAGTGCTGCGCCTGCTGGCCGGCATGCAAAGCCTGCGCGGGCAGGCCCACGCCGCGATCGCCACGCTGCAGCAAGCGATCGCTCTGCGCCCCGGAGATGCGCTCTATCTCAATACGCTCGGCACGGCGCAGATGGCGGCATTCGACTACGACGGCGCCATCGCCAGTCTGCGCCGCGCGGTCGAGCTCGATCCCAAGCTCGCCGTCGCCTGGTACAACCTGGGTCTCGTACTGATGCGCAGCATGCGCGTGGACGAATCGGCGGCCGCACTGCGCCGCGCAGTCGCACTGAAGCCGGACGAAGCCGGCGCGCGCGTGATTCTCGGCGACATGCTGCGTGCTGAGGGACGCCACGAGGAGGCGATCGCCGAATACCGCCGCGTGCTCGCGCAGCGTCCCGGCGCCGGCATGGCCTGGTGGGGACTGGCCGATATGAAGACGCGGCGCTTCGACGCCGCGGAGATCGTGCGCATGCAGGCCGTGTTGCGCCGGTCGGACGTGAGCGATGCCGATCTGATCGCTACCGGCTTCGCGCTGGCCAAGGCCTACGACGACGAAGGCCGCTATGCCGACTCGCTCGCGGCACTGGCCGAGGCGAATTCGCGTGCGCGCAGGCAGCAGCGCTGGGACGCCACTGCGCACTCGGCCTATGTCGACACCGCGCTCGCTGCATTTGCGTCACCCCTCGCCGATGCCGCGGATGCCACGCACGGCGCGGGCGCGATCTTCATCGTCAGCCTGCCGCGCTCCGGTTCGACCCTGATTGAGCAAGTGCTGGCGTCGCATTCGCAGGTCGAGGGCGCGGGCGAGCTGTCCGATTTGCCGCTCGTGCTGAGCGAGGAATCGCATCGCCGCGGCCTGCCGTTTCCGCAATGGGTCGGCGCAATGCAGCCAGACGACTGGCGGCGGCTCGGCCAGCGTTACCTCGAACGCACCGCGCACTGGCGTGCGCGCCGCCCGCGCTTCACTGACAAGCTGCCCTACAACTGGTTCTACATCGGCGCGATCCGCGCGATGCTGCCGGGCGCGCGCATCGTAGTCGGCCGCCGCGATCCGCTCGAGACCTGCTTCTCCTGTTATCGCCAGCATCTGGCGAACAATGAATACACGCGCACTTTCCCCGATCTCGCCGCGTTCTGGCGCGACTTCAACCGCGCAGTAAAACATTGGCGCACGCTGCACCCGACGCACGTCTACGAAAACGATTACGAGCGGCTCGTCGACCAGCCGGAAGCGTCGATTCGCGACCTGCTCGCCTTCTGCGAACTGGACTTCGAACCGGCCTGCCTCGAATTCCACAAAACCGAACGCCAAGTGCATACGCCAAGCGCCGCACAGGTACGCGAGCCGTTACGCCGCGACACCGCGCGTGCGCCACGCTACGGCGCGCTGCTCGATCCGCTGCGCGCCGAACTCGGCCTGCCACTGTTCTCCGCTATTTCGCAACCTGGCTGAGCGACCGTTTTATGGGGAATATCGTTTGGCTCGCTTCTTATCCCAAGTCCGGCAACACCTGGCTGCGTGCGTTCCTGGCGAACCTGATCGCCAATCGCCCGACGCCGGTGCGGCTCACGGAACTGCCCAACTACGGCAGGCTCGAAGCCGAACCCGAGTTGTACTCGCGCATCGCCGGGCGGCCGAGCACCGAGCTGAGTTTCACCGAGCTATGCGCGCTGCGCCCGCAGGTGCATGCGGCAATCGCCGCGGCGGCACCGAAAACCGTGTTCGTCAAGACGCACAGCATGGCTGGCGCGATGGACGGCGTGCCGCTGCTCACGCCGTCGGTGAGCGCGGGCTCGATTTATGTCGTGCGCAATCCGCTCGACGTCGTGATCAGCATGTCGCACCACTTCGGTATCGACCTGGACGCGGCGATCGACTATCTCAACAACGAAAACTCGGCGACCGAGAACAGCGACTTGTTCGTCAGCGAATTCCTTGGCTCGTGGTCGCAGCACGCGAAGAGCTGGGCGGATCTGGAGAGCGAGCGCATCCTAATCCTGCGTTACGAGGATCTGCTAGAAAAGCCGGCGAAATATTTCGGCAAAGTCGCGCGCATGATCGGCGCCGACAACGACCGCATCCGCGTCGAACGCGCGATCCGCCATTCGGATTTCCGCGCGCTCGCCGACATGGAGAAGCGCGACGGTTTCGTCGAGGTGCCGATCAAAGGCAAGCGTTTTTTCCGCGCCGGACGCAGCAACCAGTGGCGCGAGAAACTCAGCCGCGACCAGGTCGCGCGTATCGTCGAGGCGCATCGCACGCAGATGCAGCGCTTCGGCTACGTGCCGGGCGGCTACTGAGCATCACGATGTCCGCGCCATCGCTGAACCGTGAAGCAATCTGGGGCTCGGCGCACCGGCTGCGTGAGGACGGCCGCATCGAAGCCGCCGCCGATGCGGTCACCGCGTTGTGGGACGACGCAAAGACCGACCGCAGTATGGGACTTGCCGTGCTGAATTTCCTTAAGGAATGCGGCGCCCAGCATCGTGCACTGCCGATCGCACACGACGCGCGACAGCGATGGCCCGGTGACGCCCGCGTTGCCCTGGACGCTGGCGAAATCATGCTCGCGCTAGGTTTGTTCGACGACGCCGCCACCGCGCTGGGCGACGCAATCGATCTCGATCCGAAGCAGGGCTCGGCCTGGCTGCGGCTGGCGTATTGCCGTCGCTACACCGAGCCCGGCGATGCCGATGTGCAGCGTTTTCATCACGGCTGGACTGACACGAATCTCGACGAGGTTGCGCGCACCTGCGCCGGCTTCGCGCTGGGCAAGGCGCTCGACGATCTCGGCGATTATGCACAAGCCGCGCAGATGCTCACGGACGCGAATGCGCTGGCGCGCAAGTCCAGCCGCTGGCAAAGCGAAAACTGGCGTCGCTTCGTCGATGCGCAATTGCATGCGCCGGCGCTGCCCGCGTTGCCGGCCGATCCGGATTTCGTCCCGATCTTCATCGTCGGCCTGCCGCGCAGCGGCACCACCCTCGTCGCGAGCACGCTGGCGCAGCTCGCCGCCGTGCGCGATCGGGGCGAGCTCAACTGGGTTCCGACGTTGCACGCGCTGCTCGCCGAACAGGGGCAACTGCAAAATCCGCGCGCCCTCGCCAGCGTCGCCGGCGTCATCCGCGCGCAGATGCGCCGCGACGACGCGCCGGCGCGCTACTACATCGACAAGAATCCGCTCAATCTGCGCTATCTCGATTTCATCGCGGCCTGCTTCCCCAACGCGAAGATCGTTCACTGTCAGCGCGGTTCGCGCGACACGGCTCTGTCGATCTGGATGCAGCACTTCGCGCACGAGGACTTGGGCTTCGCCTACGATTTCGCGACGATCGCCGATGTGCAGAAGGGTTGTGAAACATTGATGACGCATTGGCGCTCGCGCCTGCCGCTGTCGATTCTCGACGTCGACTACGAACACTTCGTCGTCGAACCGAACGCACAACGACAGCGGCTGCAGGACTTTCTCGGCCCACCGACTCAGCTTCCCGCAGAGCCGGCGGCCGAACCGCCGAGTATCGTCACTACCGCCAGCGTCTGGCAGGTGCGCCAGCCCGTGTATACCGATGCGGTGGAACGTTGGCGCCGCTACGCTCCGTATCTTCCCGAGCTTACCGCCCTGATTCCCGATCGCACCTAGTCGCGCGCGACGCTCGACTACTGCTTGCGCAGCTCCACATTGCCGCTGAACGACTGCGCGTTGATGCGCGTGCCGCTCTCACCACCGTCGACGTCGAGGCTGCTGCCCGCACCGAATTCCGCCTTCACCACTTTGCCGTAGTCGGTCTTCAGGTCACCGCTGAACGTTTCCGCGTGAATGCGCGCTGCGAGGTCCGCGGGCAGGCGCAGATGCAGGCTGCCGCTCATCGTCTCCACATGGACGCGCGCCCCTTTCTTCGGCGCGAGGGCCGCACGAATATCGCCCGAAACCGACTCGGCACCGAGCTCGTTGACCGAGGGCGCGTCGAACGTCAGCGTGCCCGACACCGTTTCCAGCTTGACGCGCCCGTCCGCGCCGGTGGCATTGACATTGCCGCTGACCGTCTGCAGGTGTACGCGATCGGTCACGCCAGCACGCGGAACCTGCAGGGCTACGTTTCCGCTCACGCTGTCGATCTCCACGCTGCCTGCCGTCGCGTTGACGTTCACGTTGCCGCTGACGTTGTCGACCTCGACCGACTTGCCGTCGATGTTTTCGATTTTCCCGTCCGCGCTGACTAGGTCGAGCTTGACCGAGATGCCGTGCGGCACATTGAGGACGAGGTTCGTGTCATTCCTCGGCCCTTTGCCGCCGATCCAACTGTTGCCGTTTTCCGACTCGACGCGCATTTCCAGGCGATTGGCATGACTTTCGATCGCCAGCTTCGATCCCGCGCCGAGACTGCCGCCGAGCTTCACGCTGTCCGCGCTGCCGCCGGTGATCGTGACGCTGCCGCTCACGTTGCTGACGTCGATTGTGCCGCTGGCAGCGAGCGGGAAATTTCGGTCGAGCGTCTTGGCCGCGCCGCCCTCGGTCGTAATCGTGATCTCGGATTCCTCGGCCGCCCATGCCAGCGGGGCGACGCCGAACGTCGAGGCCAACAGGATACCCATCGAGGCTGCATATACGTTTGCCATATTCACTCTCCCTCCTGTGCGAACGAGCCGTTGCATACTGCTCATCCCGAGATCGCCGATTGCCGCATCAGGCGCATGCGCTGCGCGTTGGTGCGATTGAGCATACTGACGAGGAACACCGCATCCGGGCGCGCTTCGAGCGCGGCCTGCAATTCGGCGCTGGCCTTGTCGAGATCCTGCGCGGCAGCGGCCAGCTTCGGATCGGTCGGCACCGCCCAGTCCAACGCAGTCGGCACCGCAGCATCGTTCACCGTGCCCGGCTTGACCGGATTCACGCTCGCCACGCCCTTCGCTGGTGCATCCGTCGGACGATTCAAGCGATACGTCGTCAGCCCGGCGCCGGCGGCGACGATCAGGCTCGCCGCGATCGCGAACACGGGGCGGCGCCATTGCCGTCGCTGCGGTGTCGCCACCGGCTCAGCGATGCGCGCGGCGATCGCCGGCCACAGGTCGCGCACCGGCTCGACCGCTTCATTGAGTTTGCGCATTTGATTGCGCCACTGGAATTCGTTGTCCATCTTTCACCTCGCTGCCCGCCAACGCGGGTCAACCTCAAGCCGCTTCAAGTGTAGTTCGCAACAAACCGCGTGCGCGATGCAGCTGCGCCTTCGACGATCCCACCGCCATACCCAACTCAGCGGCGATTTCCTCGTGCTTCCAACCTTCAACGTCGTGCAGCACGAGCACGGCGCGCGCACGCGGCGGAAGCTTGGACACGGCGCGCTCCAGATCGCCGCGTTCACCGGCGCAGAAAGGCACCTCGCCTCCCGCCGCCAGCTCCAACACCGCATCGTCGGCATTCACTTCGTCGCGCTTGCCGCGCAGATCCATCAATGCGGTGTTCACGCCGAGCCGATACAACCAAGTGGAGAACGCCGAATCGAAACGGAAACTCGACAACTTGCGCCAGGCCTGAATGAACGCCTCCTGGGTCAATTCCTCCGCCCGCGCCCGGTCCATGCCGACCAGACGCAGGATCGCACCGTGCACGCGCCCGACATGGGCGCGGTACAGCCGCTCGAAGGCGCGCGTGTCGCCGGCGAGCGAGGCGCGCACGAGCGCGTGGTCGTCGCTGCGATCCGGGCGAACTTCCGAACCGTTATCCAAGGGTTGTACCTTCATGCTGAGAACGGCGCCGTTCATTTGTCAGTTTGGATGCGACGGCGGGAGGTAAGGTTTAGAGGGGAAACGATACCGACCTTCGTGGGTGGCGGGAAGTCGGATATTGTCCTCCGCGGTGGACTTTGCCGTTTTTGCTCGTCATTCCCGCGCAGGCTGGAATCCAGCCTTTGCTTTTTGCCCGTCATTCCGGCGACTGCGCGCGCGGGAGCGCGCGCGAACATTCGCGCAGCGAATGGCCCGAAGGGCGAGCGCCAGAATGGCGCGAGTCAAGCCGGAATCCAGTGTCTTTGCTTCTCGCTCGTCATTCCAGCGGAAGCTGGAATCCAGCTTTTGTTGTGGCTTTTGATTTTGCTCTGACCGCGTCCGTTCGTTTTTCCGCTCGCATCCGTGCGAGCGGGTCACTTTCTCTTGCTTGTGCAAGAGAAAGTAACCAAAGAGAACACCCCCCGGGAGCCGCGCCCTCCGCGCTTCGCGCTACGGGTCCGCAAGGTCAGGCCGGGGTTCGCTC